>Ga0209207_1000562_pt1 | contig 21856 bp, 18 predicted proteins | sample SaghotsprinmetaG_FD_184140 | JGI IMG/M metagenome (GOLD analysis project Ga0209207, IMG submission 184140) | Hot spring microbial communities from South Africa to study Microbial Dark Matter (Phase II) - Sagole hot spring metaG (SPAdes) (version 3) | ecosystem: Environmental > Aquatic > Thermal...
CTATGGGATAGATAAAGAAGATCGTAATCGCAATCCCGGTGGGAATTTGTCCCAAGGCGATGTAAATCAAGAGTTGGGAGAGGAAGAGGAAGAAGCCACTCCCGATGACGGTTCGCTGGAGAACGCGATCGCGGGCGGTCAAGAACTGCTGGGTGTCCCGCCATACGTGGGGATAGAACCAACGGGCCAACAGGGCCAGCACCGGTAGCACCAACACCACCCGCAGGAACAGGATCAAGACTGAGTTACCAAAGCTGGGTGAAATAATGCCCCCCCACTGGAACCAGCCCAAAATCGATTGCGACTTAAGGATTACCCGCAGGATGACATTTTGCAACGACAGGAAAAAGGAAGAAAGCAGCACCAATAACAGCCCCGCTTGCACAGTGGAGAAGCGTTGGGTTGGGGGGGGCGGGGTTGGGGGCGAAGCCGGACGGTCTGGCGGCGGTTGTAACTCAAGCGGGGGGGCGGCAACTGGCGGAGCGGCAACTGGCGGAGCGGGTCGAGGCGGGTAACTGCGCGAAGGGGGCGTAACGTCCCAGTCCAAGGGCTGAAGGTCCGGGGAGGGTGAGGCCAAGCGCTGATCCTCCAGGGGAGCAAAGCGGTAACTGGCCGGTAATTTGGCCACCTCTTGCTCCAGCACCGCATTGAGACGGCTGACCAAAGACGTGAGGATGGCTTCCCCCTGCTGCTCCAGGTTGTGCATTCGGCTGAGTTGCTGCGACAGGGCGCTCTGGTAGCTGCTGAGATCCTGCTCTAGGGACTGGAAGGTGGTGTTAAGGGTGGCATCCAGGGACGCAATCAGTTGATAGGCGCGATCGCTATAGCCATTGCTGTGGGCTGGGTCAGCGGGGCTGGCAGGATGCATCATTTGACCAGCGATCTGCTGCAATTCCTCCCGCAAACGGTGTTGGAGATGGTCCGAAATGGCTTTGGCCAACTGTTTCGCCCAGCGTTGCTGTTGCAGCAGTTCCCGGCGCGAGAAGGCATCTTGGCGATCGGTCCGCAGGGTTTCGATCTCCCGCACTAGGCGTTCCTTTTCCAATTGCAGCCATTGAATATCCTGGGCCAGTTGGGCCACCAGGCTTTCCTGTAACTTTTGCAATTCTTGAGTCATGGCATTTAATGCAGTATCCGCTGCCCGTGCCGCTGCCGGACCTGATAGGTTGCCACTCCCTCCCAATCGTTGATTGGATTGCGCCATTGAGCTTGCCCCTCTTGGACTGCCCTACATAATAAGTAAAAAAATCCAAAAGGGCCGTATCGCTAAAAATGTTTTCAATCTTAAGGCAGCGAAAGGGCGGCTAGGGAATCGCGATCGCGCGCAAAATGCCACCTAGGCATTACACTAGCCACAAACTAAGCTGTAAGTCTGCATGGAGTTGCATGAAATTTCATACGGTTGAGACGGCTCCCCAGGATTGGGCTGGAGATGGGCTGGCAATTGGGTTGTGGCAAGCACCGACGACCGACGATCAACCGATCGCCCTGCCGAGCGAATGGGCTGAGTTAGACGCGCGGTTCAATGGCACCCTCACCGAGTTGATCACCGAAACGGAGTTCAAAGCGAAAGCTGGGGCCACCGTCTCTGCCCGGATTGGGGGGAACAGCCCTGTGCGCAAGGTGATTCTGGTGGGCATGGGGAAGACCGCCGACCTCACTTTGGATGGGGTTCGCCGTGCCGCTGCGGCGATTGCCCGCACAGCCAAAAAACAACGCTGTAAAACCCTGGCCCTGTGCCTACCCCTGGCGGATCTCAATCCAGGGTTAGCGGTCCAGGCCATGACCGAGGGCATTGAACTGGCGCTGTACCAGGATCAACGCTTCAAATCCGAGCCGGATAAGGTGCCGCCCCCCGATCGCGTTGACTTCCTGGGGTATGGCGATCAACTGGCGGCGATCGCCCGTGCCCAGGCCATCTGTGCCGGTGTCCAACTGGCTCGCGAACTTGTGGCTGCGCCTGCCAATGCCGTCACCCCCGTCACCCTGGCTGAAACAGCTAAGGAAATTGCCGAAACTGCCGGCTGGACGATCGAAGTCCTTGGCAAAGAAGCCTGTGAGCAGTTGGGGATGGGCGCCTACTTGGGGGTTGCCCAAGCGACGGAACTGCCCCCCCAATTCATCCATTTAACCTATCAACCCGCCGGGACTCCACGTCGCAAGCTCGCAATCATTGGCAAGGGCCTCACCTTCGACTCCGGTGGCCTCAACATTAAAGGCGCGGGCAGCGGCATTGAAATGATGAAAATGGATATGGCGGGCGCTGGTGCGGCTTTGGGTGCCGCGAAGGCCCTGAGCTTGCTGGCCCCCCCCGATGTGGAAGTTCACTTCATCAGTCCTGCCACGGAAAACATGATTAGTGGCCATGCCCTCCACCCAGGGGATATTGTGACCGCTTCCAACGGCAAAACGATCGAAGTTAACAATACCGATGCCGAAGGTCGCCTGACCCTGGCGGATGCCCTGGTGTTTGCGGAAAAGCTGGGAGTGGAGGCGATCGTCGATTTGGCCACCCTAACCGGGGCCTGTGTGGTGGCCTTGGGCGATCGGATCGCTGGGTTGTGGAGTTCCGATGCCGCCTTGAGTGAGCAGTTACAGCAGGCGGCCACCCAAGCTGGGGAAAAACTCTGGCCCATGCCCCTAGAGGATAAATACTTTGACGGCATGAAGTCCCCCATTGCCGACATGAAAAATGCGGGTCCCCGTAATGCTGGGGCAATCACCGCTGCCCTCTTCCTGAAGCAATTTGTTAAGGAAACGCCGTGGGCGCACTTGGACATCGCGGGTCCGGCTTGGCTGGAGAAGGCGGATGGCTATAACAGCCCTGGCGCTACGGGTTTTGGGGTGCGTACCCTGGTGAACTGGGTTCTCAGCTAGGGTCACGGGGGGGATGCTCCCTATCCCCGCGATCGCTCTACGGCACTCCCTGGAAAATGTCAAGAAAGGTAAACCTGTTGGTGAACTGGACAGATCCAAGGGGGGACTCAGTAAAATGTGCGTAATATGATGAAGTCGCTGGACGCGATCGCTCACCCTAGGTCAGCCTGAAACGGCGCGATTGGGGGCAGCCCGGCCAGTGACTTGATGATCAGGAGGGATCACCCTGATTCCGACGATCACCCCGATCGGCCTGATCACCCCGATCGACGGTTCGCCCTTCGGCAACCCAGCGAAATATATCGAATCCTTTAGACACCTGTGAGCCTAAAAAAACCAAATCGCGATCTTCCCCAAATTAACGAACGCATCCGCTTTCGGGAAATTCGAGTCATCGACACCGATGGCGGTCAACTGGGCATTATGACGCCCGCCGAGGCCCTCCGTATGGCTGAGGACAAGGACCTGGACCTGGTATTACTCAGCGACAAGGCGGAACCCCCGGTTTGCCGCATTATGGACTACGGCAAATATAAATTTGAGCAGGAGAAAAAGGCCCGCGAGGCCAAGAAGAAGCAACACGCCGCCGAAGTCAAGGAGGTGAAGATGCGCTACAAGATCGAAGAGCACGACTACAATGTGCGCATCAACCAGGCGGAACGCTTCCTCAAGTCGGGGGATAAGGTCAAAGCCACCGTTACCTTCCGAGGCCGCGAGATTCAGCATACGGATCTGGCGGAAGAATTGCTTAACCGTATGGCCACAGACTTGCAGGAGATTGCCGAAGTGCAGCAGTCCCCCAAACGGGAGGGCCGCAATATGATGATGCTCCTGTCGCCGAAGAAGTAACTGCGGGTAGCGATCGCGCCCGCGGCGATCGCGCCCATCCCGCCCATCTCCGTTAGCGCAATGCCAGTACCCGATACTGGACACCGGTTTCAAAAATGCGGGTGCCGCCACCTTCTGCGATCGTTTGGCGCAGGGTAACGGCATCGGTGACGGCTACCCCAGCGAGGTAGGCGATCCCCATGTCAGCGAAGTCGGGCAACCAGGGCACCGTCGGTCCCATAAGTACGATCTGGGCTTGCTGGGACAGTTCCACCAGGCGAGGAAAGGTTTTATTGGCGATCGAGGTGGCCGTGAGAAAGACCCAATCGGCCTCTGGAAGCACATATTCACACGCCGGATCGGGTAAATCCGAGGCCGTCGGCTGCCGCTCGATCACCGTCAAGGTTGCCGCCTGCTCATACGGGGCCAGGCCGGGATAGCGACCAATGACCACCACCCGCTGCCCTTGAATCTGGGGCAAAAAATGTTCAAACACAGCGAGATTCCCAGGCCCAGTGGGCACGAGGGGCTGAGCCTGGGCCACGAGCGGCGAGGTCGCATTGATGGCTGCATTAATCGCCGCCATCCCCACGGTGGCCTGGTAGTGATCCCATGCCTGGACCCACGGAGCTACCTCGGCCAAGGTGTATTGCGTCAAAGTCCCTGACCAGGGCAAGGTCCGGGTAGGCACACCGGGACTCATGCATAACCCAATGCCGTCTGCCCGACACAGGGTCCAGGTTAAGCCAATCACGACCTCTTGAATGGGGGTGGCGGTGCGACTGGCGGCTAGGAGGCGATCGTACAGGGTGCGCGGGTGAAGTTTCATCGTCGCGTTTTGTCTTAGTCGCGTTTTGTCTTAGTCGCGTTTTGTCTTATTTTGTTACACCGAATGTGACGAACTCTAACATTTTCCTCAGCTAAGCCCCGATCGCCCGCCCGCCCGGCCCCGTAATGCGATGGACGATCGCCCCAGGCTGCCAATCAGATCCCCTGTTAACCCCGCTCTTCCAGATTGAATTTTTCAACCGCCAAAGAAAATATGCCCCGGCAATCCCCACTTGAAAACCCCTGTGTCTTGTAACCCTGTGCCCTCCCACCCCCCAGCAATTGGCTCCCTCAGGTCTTTCTTGCTTAAAGATAGACATTTGTCAATCTGAGAAGATTTTACACAAATTAACATTGTTCTCCCCCAGGTCACCGCCAGCTAGCCAGCGGGTCCTTGGAATTTTGTTGCATAGGATGCATTGTCAGCCGGAGATCCTGGGTAACCTAAGCATAGGGGAGGGAAAATGAGCGCAACGAGTCACTGCTCTCAGAATGGGTTGAGTTATCTGAGAAAAACTGTTACAATTTTTGACAATAGAACATCTGATTTAGTCCGGCAACTGCCCTGCGTTGGCCGAGTAAAGCTTTTTATCCGTCTTTTTATTTGCTTCTTATTTGCTTCCCTTGGATTGCCGCCATGAAGACATCCCAGCGTTCAACTGATTTGGTGCGGGCCTACCTCCGGGAGATCGGTCGGGTCCCCCTCCTGACCCACGACCAAGAGATTGAGTTTGGTCGTCAGGTCCAGCGCTTAGCGAAACTTCAGAAAAATAAGGAAAATTTAACATTCTCCCTCGGTCATGAGCCAACCCTGAGTGAGTGGGCTGCGGGTGTCGAGCTATCGGAGGCGGAGTTGTCCCAGGCGATCGCCGAGGGGGAACGGGCCAAGCGTAAGATGGTGGAAGCCAACCTGCGGCTGGTGGTGTCGGTGGCGAAGAAGTACATCAAGCGCAATGTGGATCTGCTGGACCTGATCCAGGAGGGCACGATCGGGATGCAGCGTGGGGTGGAGAAGTTTGACCCGGCCAAGGGCTATCGGTTTTCCACCTATGCCTACTGGTGGATTCGCCAAGCGATTACCCGCGCGATCGCCGAGAAGGGGCGCACCATTCGCCTGCCGATTCACATTACCGAAAAGCTGAACAAGATTAAGAAAACCCAGCGTCAGTTATCGCAGCAGTTGGGGCGGGCGGCGACGACGGCGGAGTTGGCTGATGCTCTGGATCTGAAACCGGAACAGGTGCGGGAATACCTGGAGCGATCGCGCCAACCCCTCTCCCTCGATCTGCGGGTGGGCGATAACCAGGATACAGAACTGGTGGAATTGCTGGAGGATGCGGGTCCGCAACCGGAGGACTATGTGAAGCAAAATTCCCTGCGGCAGGATTTGGAAACCCTGATGGCGGACTTGACCCCCCAACAACGGGAAGTCTTGGCCCTGCGCTTTGGCCTGGAAGACGGGCGGCAGTTGACCCTGGCCAAGATCGGCGATCGGCTCAACATTAGCCGTGAGCGGGTGCGGCAGATTGAGCGGGAAGCCCTCACCAAACTGCGCAAGCGCAAGGGCGATATGCACGAATATCTGGCCAGTTAGCTAGCCAGCCCCTCGATTAACCTGCTAGCCAACCAACTTGTGAACCAGCCAGTTAACACAATCTGGGGGCAGGTCTCTCGCCTGCCCTAGTTTTTGCGGTGAATTAGTGACGAGTAGATCGACAAGAACATTCTGCAACGCTTGTCGGGCTGGCTAAGCGCCTGCAACGACTGAAGTCGTTACTACGTTTGCGCAGCGTCTCCGTAGGAGAAACGTTGCGAAACTTTATGCTTACTGTACTAGGTGTACCGTTGCCAGGAATTAGTGGGCCGTAAAGCCAACAAACAGTAGGGGCAACAGCAGCGAGAGGGCTACAATCAGGAGCAAAGTTCCAGGGTCAACATTGAGGATCAGGGGTTGCCCCTTTTTCGCGACAGGTTTTTCAGGCATCGTGCCATGCTCCACAAAACTTGGGATCACGACGATCGTAGCAGGAATCCCCTGATCGGCTCCGGTCACGTAAAGCGACTTAATACTGAATAGCAACTGAATAGCGACTTAATACTGGCGTAAAGAAGGGTCAACGCGCAGCGCATAGGCATCAATGCCCCCCATCACATTTTTCACTGCTTGAAAGCCTTGGGACACCAGCCAATCGCACATCCGCAGCGATCGCATCCCGTGGTGGCATAGCACGATCGTTTCCCGTTGGGGATCAAAGCGTTGGCAAATGTCACCCGACCAGGATTCAAATTGGCTCAAGGGTAATAATTCAAATCCTTCTAGGTGAACGATCTCCCACTCATGGGGTTCACGCACATCGATCAGTTGTAAGGTCGCAGGATCAGCCGAAGCCAAGTGGGTCGCTAGCTCCTCAACACTCATCTGGGTAATCGGACCATCAGCATTAAGCGCAGTCATAGCAGTCAACCGGCAATACATCTACCCATCCAGCATAGAGCCAACGGCGATAGCAGATCAGCGATCGCACCCCCGATTGCCGATTGCCTACCCCAGCACCAACTGGGCCGCCCGATTAAAGCACTGGCGATAAATCCCCCACGTCACCAGCAGGGCGGCGACGAGATTCGCAAAGGCCAGCATGAACATGATCAACATTTGGTACAGAGCGGCGAGGAAGGGATCGATGCCGCTGAGGAGTTGGCCGGTGATAATGCCGGGTAGGGTGACCATGCCGACCACCATCATGGCGTTGATGATGGGGATGAGGCCCGCCTTGATCGCAGCCCGGCGGTAGGTGGCGATCGCCTGTTCCGGGGTGGTCCCTAGGCTTAGGTGGGTTTCAATTTCCACCCGACTGCTTTTGACCGTACTCAGCAACCGTTCCCCCGCGATCGCGCTACTGTTCATGGCATTGCCCAGCACAATCCCAGCCAGCGGGACCAGGTATTGGGGGTCATACCAAACGGGTGGTCGAATCACCAGCAGGGTGACATAGCCCAAGGTGAGGAAAGTACTCACCAGGATTGATCCCCACACCAGCGGTAGCAGGCGAGGCAAGGTCTTACTAATCCGATTCCGGGCGACGATCGCGGCGATCGTGGACATGACCAACGTTACCCCCACCACCGCCCACGGGGACTGCAAGCTAAAGACGATCGCCAACACATAGCCCACGGCTAATAATTGGAGGGTTGTGCGGGCGGTTGCCATCGCCAGACTGCTGGTGATTTCCAACTGCTGCCATGCCGATAGCCCGATCGCGATCGCCATCAACCCAGCCGCCCAGAGTAAATCGCCCAAGCTCAGTTCAATCATCGCTGCTTCTGCCCAGCCTAACGGGAAATTGCCCATTCACCCTACCACGCCACACCTTGTGTGTTGAGGTTGCGGTGACCCGTCAGTCCCAGCAGAATGGCCGGATGACTTTCTTTTTCGGACAAAATTTGGTTCTATTACGGTAAGGTTTGCCAGCCAATTGGGGTGGGCCGCCAGGGGGCATCATCCCCAGGCCTATCTCCTGTGTTCTATCTCCTACCGCCTGTGCCCGATTCGCGCAGCGATCCCTGCGGGAATCGGCTGCCCTGCTCCCATCGCTCTTCTGTGCCCTATCCCCGAATCGGCTAGCTTCTGTTCTTTAACTCCGGGACGATCTGTTTGTGAAAACTATTCCCCCCCTCGATCTGGTTAAGCAGTATCAGCACATTGGTGATGAGATTACCCAAGCGGTTGCCGCTGTCTTGGCATCGGGTGCCTATATTGGGGGTCCGATCGTCGAAGCCTTTGAACAGCAGTTTGCGGGGTATGTGGGGGTTAGCGAGTGTGTGGCCTGCAATTCTGGCACCGATGCGCTGTTTCTGGCCCTGCGTGCGCTGGAGATTGGGCCGGGGGATGAGGTGATCACCACACCCTTTACCTTCATTGCGACGGCGGAGGTAATCCAAGGGGTGGGGGCAACGCCCGTGTTTGTTGATGTTGAGGCCCACAGCTATAACCTGGATTTAGGGCAGGTGGCACAGGCGATCGGGCCACGCACGAAGGCGATTATCCCAGTGCATCTGTTCGGCCAGCCCGTGGATATGACGCGACTAACAGCGATCGCGGCTCAACACCATCTAGCGATCGTGGAGGACTGTGCCCAAGCGACGGGGGCAACCTGGGCCGATCGCCCGGTGGGAAGTTGGGGCACGATCGGGTGTTTTAGTTTCTATCCCACCAAAAACCTGGGGGCCTGTGGCGATGGGGGGGCGATGACGACCAATGACCCGGCGATCGCAGCTAAACTGCGGATGCTGCGCAACCACGGCCAAAGCCAGCGCTATCTCTACGAAATGGGCGGTGTCAACAGTCGCTTAGATGCGATCCAGGCGGCAATTCTGACGATTAAACTCCGCTACCTCGAGCAATGGAATGCCCAACGCCAAGCGATCGCCGAAGCCTACACCCGATCGCTGCAAGCCATTCCCCAGATCCTTCCTCCCGCAACGCTCCCTGGGGGAAAAAGCGTCTGGAACCAATACACCCTTCGCCTGAGGGGTCCGCAAGCTCCTAGTGCCCGTCCGGCTCAGCGAGATGGTCTTCGGCAGCATCTACAAAGTCAGGGCATTGGTTCAATGGTCTACTATCCCGTGCCCTTGCACTTGCAACCGGTCTACGCCCATCTAGGTTACCAGCCCGGTCAACTGCCCGTGGCGGAGCAATTAGCCCAGGAAGTGCTATCACTACCGATGTTTCCCGAACTCACAGAAGCCCAGCAAACCCAGGTTATCTATGCGTTGAAAGACTACTGCGGTGCCTGAAAATGGGCCAGCCATTCATCATGGGACCCATGCCGTAATCTTCCAGGTTGCCAGTAGCCTCAGAGCCATTGCTCGGTCTAGCTCGTCCATTGCTAAGCCGACACAGTGGAATGGTTTAACACAGTGGATGCTTTAGTGGATACCTGTCTCGCCCGGCGTTGCGTAGACATGGTACATTGAAGGAAATTGGCCTAATACAGTAAACATAAAGTTTCACAACGTTTCTCCTACGGAGACGCTGCGCGAACGTAGTAATGACTTCAGTCGTTCTAGGCGTTTAGCCAGCACCACAAGCGTTGCAGAATTTCCTTCTCGATGACTAGGCTAAAAAGGTGATCCTAGCTTTGCTAAATTTAGTCAATCAATGTATTGACTAAATATTGACTAACAAATATTGACTAACAAATATTAGCTAACGAGTTATCAACTGCTTGAACATCGTAAATTGGTCATTTTTTAGGCCAGATTGTTCATCCTTTTACCGTTAGCACAATACCGGAATCCTAATTCTTGATCGTCATCGGTGCTGCGCCCCGACTTCAAGCGACTCTGTTTGTCCTGTACCTTCCTATCTAATCATGCTGCGATCGCCTGCATCCCTCCTCCAGTCATGGTCCCTTCCCACCTGCTGGCGCTATATCCAACGTCGGGCAGTGAATATCTCCCCGGCTTCGATTGGGGCGACCCTGCTCCTTGGCCTGTGGTCCTTGGGCTACCCTGGGATAGCGCGATCGCAGGTGAAGTTTGCCCCCTACCAGCTATCCGCCGTCTCGTCAGCCCCCGTGCGCACCACCCTAGGGGATACGTTGCCCTGGGTGAGTTTTGATCTGCGGGTAACCCCGAACACCGCCCGTTCCCTTACCCTCTGGGCCAGCTATTACAACATGCGCCTTGCCCGGCAGGTACCGAACGGCTATGCGCTCCTCGATCCCGCCGGAGAGCAACTCGGTCCGAAGCTTTCCCACGAAGATTGGTGTCATGCAGCGATGCAGGGCAGCGTCCAGGTGTTGGAAAATGGCCAACCCCAAACCTATGGCTATGCAGGCTTGGGACCGGGTGCCCAGGTGAACTGTGCCACTTTCTTTCCGGGACTGCCAGCCAATATTCTGGGGGGTACGAATCGGGTGCGCTTTGCCCGCCGGGAGGGTCCCTATGGCTATGGCTTCCACCCCTTCCGGGTCGTGCCCTATCGCACGATCGCCGTCGATCGTCGCCTAATTCCGATCGGTTCTGTCCTCTTTATTCCGGAAGCGCGGGGACAGGCCATTACCCTTCCCTCTGGCTATCAAGCCGTGCATGATGGTTTCTTCTTCGCCGCAGATACAGGGGGGGCTGTCCAGGGCAACCATATTGACGTGTTTGTGGGCAATGCCGAACACAACCCCTTCGCCTTTGTGAAAAGTACCCCCAGTGGCACCTTCCGTGCCTATGTGCTCCAGGATGCCCCGATAGCTTCGCGACGCCAAAGGCGTATCGCCCAAGCCCTGGATGCCCTCCACCGCCGGGTGACAAACTAATGGGCATGGGCACCCGCGATCGTCTGTTTCAGGTTGCACAACAAAGTTGCCACCTCATGGAGGCGGTTGCGGTGGGACAGGAGGGAGAACGGCTCTGAGAAGTCGTAAACCGTATCGACTAATTTGCAAAAAACGAAATCACTGCCATTGGTGGCCATGCCAAAACTGGGACTGGTGGGGGCGGCGGTCATATAGGCCAGACATTGGGGCAAGGCCGTATCCACTGCAAACCGCGATCGCTTGGCTTCTACGGTCAAGATCCAGAGTCGCTCCTGGACCACGAGCACATCAATGCGTCCGCAGGCGACCTCATCCCGATCGGGAACCGCTAAACTAATGGGTACCTCTGAGCGCACCGAACACGGGGGTTCATGGAAACCAAAGTGGTTCAACAGGGGGGCAACGATCGCCAGCAAAATCGTTCCTTCCGTCAGCAGACCCGCGTTGTAATAGTAAAGATAGCGTTGACGCAGCACGTCCAAAAAGCCGTAATCCTGGTCAGACAGGTTGACCCCAAGATGTTGCCATTCCGGGAAAAAATCCATATCGGTTGCCCGTTGCAATCCTAGGCGATCGTGGAGTGCTTGGAAATTGGTGATCGTGTCGGCGATCGCGAGGGGGGAAACCATACGCAGTAACGGAGACGGTAATCAGGACTAGGATCAGCATGACATTGATGAGGCCATTCTAGCCAAGACAGCCCCGACCAACCGTGACCTACCCCACCAGCGAGTGACTTAACCCATCCGAGTTGGAAGCTGGTTGCTCAGCGGGCACGCCTTCGTCACCCCACTGCGGCCCTGTCGTCTGCGACCGATTCAAGGCAAGATCGGAGAATAGCCTTCACCTCAATGGACGCACGGCCATGCCTGTCACAACGCGACAACTCCGTCAATGGAAACAGCAGGGACGCACGATCGTTACCCTGACCGCCTGGGATTATGCCTTGGCGGAAATTCTCGATCAGGCCGGGGTTGATATCATCCTCATCGGCGACTCGCTGGCAATGGTGGCCCTTGGCTACGACACTACCCTACCCGTCACCCTGGCGGAGATGCTACACCATGCCAAAGCGGTGCGGCGCGGGGTTAAACACGCCCTTCTCGTCTGTGATTTGCCATTTTTGACCTATCAGGAAAGTCCGCAGCAGGCGATCCACTCGGCGGGGTTGCTCCTCAAGGAAGCGGGGGTGCAAGCGGTCAAGTTGGAAGGGGGTTACCCCACGATCGCGGAAACCGTTCTCCGCCTCACCCAGGCCGGGATTCCGGTGATGGGTCATGTGGGGTTAACGCCCCAAGCGGTTCACCAATTGGGCTATCGACAACAGGGCCAAACGGCAGCGGCGGGACAACAAATCCTGGCGGAGGCGATCGCCCTGGAACAAGCCGGGGCCTTCGCGATCGTCTTGGAGCATATCCCCGCAACCTTGGCGGCTCAAATCACCCAAAAGCTGTCGATCCCCACGATCGGCATTGGTGCTGGTCCCCACTGCGATGGCCAGGTATTGGTCACCGCTGACCTGTTGGGGCTATCGGAACGCCAGCCTCCCTTTGCCAAGTCCTATGTGAACCTACGGGCGCAGGTTGCTCAGGCTGTGCAGCACTATAGCGCCGAAGTCCGCAGTCACCAGTTTCCTGAATGAGGGCCGTGGCCAGCCATTTCAGTTGTACGCGAAATGGCTGATAATGGTCCTTTTCTTGTACGGTTGATCGCGATGGGGAACACACATCAGCTTCAGCAAGCTGAATTATTCATAAGTCATCATTTTGATTGACTTTTTGTTTGAGCAATCCCTGGGCAAATATCTCATCCTTCAATATGCAACAATATGCAACAATATGCAAGAATATGCAAGAATATGCAAGATTTTTATCCGCCACAATTAAATCCACTCCTCGTTCGAGTGTGCCAACTGATTAGCCCGATCGTGGGATATGGATATTACCGAATGCGCTTACAGCTAGAACCAGAAAGCTTACAAACCCTGCGCCAATTACGTCATGAAAGGGTTTTATTCCTGCCCAACCACCCTACCTTTCATGATTGGATTGCTGTCTTTTTGCTATCGGCCCAGTTGCAGGAAGCATTTTATTATCTCGCGGCCTACGAGCGGTTTCAGGGGTGGGAAGGTCGATTTTTACAAGCCGTTGGGGCCTATTCAATCCGGCGTGGACTCGGCGATCGCACCAGTTTTGCCTATACCGTTGACCTGTTGATGCAGCCACGCGCCCGTTTGGTAGTGTTTGCGGAAGGCGGCTGTTCTTTCCAAAATGATACGGTGATGCCCTTCCGGGAAGGGGCGGTGCAGTTAGCCTTTCAGGCTATGAGCCGCTGTGCCAAAAAAACGGGAGAGGTCCCCAACTTATATGCGGTGCCGCTGAGTTTGAAATATCGCTATCGTGGCAATATGCAACCCGTGCTAGAGAGTACCTTCAAACGCTTAGAACACCACTTACAGGTGCCGATCGCGGCCACTCCCTACGATCGCCTGCGTCAAGTTGCGGGTCAAGTATTAGCCAGTTTTGAGCGAGAGTATGGGTTGGGTCCGGCGGCCTCAGAAGATCTGAGTTGGAACGAACGCATTCAACGCCTGAAAACGGAAGTGTTACAAGGCTGCGAACAGGAATTGGGCCTCAGTCCGCCGCCCCAAAGTTCGCTGCGGGAACGGGTCTACCGCATTCAGCATACCCTGGAAACCCGCGCCAATACCGCCGAAGCCGTTGAGCGCGATAGCTTCGCGACGCCAAAGGCGTATCGCTATGCAGCGATTCACCAAGCGACCTATCGCCTCCTGAATTTTAATGCGATTTACGATGGCTATGTCGCAGCTAATCCCACCCCAGAGCGCTTTTTAGATACCCTCACCCGCTTGGAACGAGAGGTTTTCAAAATTGATCAACCGCCGCCGAAGGGACAGCGGGATGTCTACCTCAAACCGGGAGAGGTGATCAACCTACGGGATTATTTCCCCCAATATCAAGCCCAGAAAAGCCAGGCCATCCGTGACTTAACCGAGCGCCTACGGCAGGCCGTTCAGGCCAACCTCGATCGCTGGGCTGAGCAACTAGCTCCACCTGAGGAGTCTTGACGAATCTTAGCCAGCTAAGGGGCTGAGCCGATCGAGCACAATCAACTTAAGCTAGGTGCTGAGCTGGGTGCTCCACTCATGGTCTGCCATACCTAAAATAGGGAGTTGTCGGTTAGTGTCGAGTCGGCGGCGAGGCTCAACTCACTCAACTGCTTTGTTGGGTTGCACTACAAGCGATCGCGCTAGTGCCGGGGTTACTCGACGACCACTGGGGTCCCCATTTCCACCTGGGCATAGAGAGCCTGGATATCCTGGTTGCGCATTCGCACACAGCCGTGGGACACCGCTTGGCCGATCAAGCTTTCGTTGGGGGTGCCGTGGAAGCCGATGAAGTTCTTGCCATCGGTCCAGAACCCGATCCAACGGGAACCCAAGGGATTATCGGGGCCAGGGGGAATCACATAGCCTTCCCAGGGATGTCGCCACGCCGGATCTTTGGTCATTTGAATCACTTCATAGCTGCCCTTGGGAGTTTCCCAGCCGGAGCGCCCGATCGCCACGGGATAACTGGCCACCGCCTCATCCCCGCGATAGACATATACTCGCCGATCGCCCAGACGCAACACTAAGCGTGTCCGGGCCTCATCCGGCAGAAAATCCTGCGAGTCACCCAGTTGCGGTAAGGCAGGCTGATCCAGCAGGTTGATACTGGCATTGAAAGCAGCCATTTGGGTGGCAGGGGGCGCGATGGGGCTGACCGCTGCGGGAGAAAGGGGCGTCGGTAGGGCTGACTGTTCCGGGGTATCCAGAGACCTGGGGACATCCGGATCATCCGGCCCCGTGGGCGCGATCGGCAGTAGGGCATCTAACTCAGCCGCCGGTAAGGGAGAATCTGCCAGTGACTGGATCGGGGCTGATTGAGCTAAGGCGGGCGTTGCCAACACCGCACTCAGCAGGGTTGGGCCGATCAGGCGGTGCCAATGGCGAACGGGACGAGATGGCCAAAAACTCCTCACCATACAGAATTGTTGTCCTCCTCTATCAGGTCGTCTGCTGTCGTCTGCTGTTGTCTTCTATCGTCTTCTATTGTTACCTGTTGGCCCGCTGCTTTGGTGAACAATGGCTAAGTTTTTGTCAGCATTCCCCCTGAGTAGCGGTATAACGGGGAAGGCGACTCACTGCAATCTGCACAGGCTAATCGCTACCCAATCCTTGCATCGAGGGGAAACTTATGGCGATCGCAACCATCAATCCGGCCACTGGGGATGTTCTCAAAACCTTCACCCCCTTGAGTGACACCGAGTTAGACGCGAAACTGGCAGCAGCAGCCACCGCTTTCCAAACCTATCGCCACACCCCCTTCGCCCAACGGGCAACCTGGTTGCGGGCAACGGCTACAATCCTCGAACGGGATCGGGAGGCCTATGGCCAATTGATGACCCTGGAGATGGGCAAGCCCCTCAAGGCGGCGATCGCGGAGGTGGAGAAGTGTGCCTTGGTCTGTCGCTTCTATGCGGATCAGGCGGCGGCGATGCTCGCCGATGTGCCCATTACCAGCGATGCCAGCCGTAGCTTTGTGTGCTACCAACCCCTGGGTGTCGTGCTGGCGGTGATGCCGTGGAATTTCCCCTTCTGGCAGGTCTTCCGCTTTGCGGCTCCGGCCCTGATGGCGGGCAATGTGGGCTTGCTGAAACACGCCTCGAATGTGCCCCAATGCGCCCTCGCGATCGCGGATATCCTGGCCGAAGCGGGCTTTCCGGCGGGCACCTTCCAAACCCTACTGATTGAGGCCCAGCGGGTGGCTCCCCTCATGGCGGATGAGCGCATTCAGGCGGCAACACTCACCGGCAGTGAACCAGCGGGGGCTAGTCTCGCCCAGGCAGCAGGTCAAAACCTGAAGAAAACGGTGTTGGAACTGGGGGGCAGTGATCCGTTTATTGTCATGCCCAGCGCCGACCTAGAGGCAGCAGTGGCAACGGCGGTCACCGCTCGGATGATTAACACAGGCCAGTCCTGTATTGCGGCCAAGCGGTTTATTGTGGCTGAGGCGATCGCCGACGAATTTGAGCAACGCCTAGTCGAAAAATACCGTGCGCTCAAGGTGGGTGATCCCCTACTGCCAGAGACGGATCTGGGTCCCCTGGCGACGGCAGGCATTTTGGCGGATCTCGATCGCCTGGTCCAAGCTTGCCGCCAACAGGGGGCGACGGTATTATGCGGCGGGCAACCCTATGCCCAATCCGATCCCGATTCTCCCCTCGCGAAAGGCCATTTCTATCCGCCAACGATCCTCACCAATTTGCCCGTCGGCTGTCCCGCCTATGAGGAAGAGTTTTTCGGCCCGGTCGCCCTATTGTTCCGCGTCCCGGATCTTGATGCAGCGATCGGGCTGGCCAACTGTTCCCCCTACGGCCTGGGGGCGAGTGCCTGGACCCAAGTGCCAGCGGAGATCGAGCGGTGCCTGCGCGAGTTGGAAGCCGGGTCAGTGTTTATCAATGGCATGGTGAAATCGGACCCGCGTTTACCCTTTGGCGGCATCAAGCGATCGGGCTATGGCCGGGAACTCAGCCGCGAGGGCATTCTGGAGTTCGTCAATACCAAAACCGTCTGGATCAGGTAGGGGCGGGTTGTCCCCAAACCAATGCAGCCAACCCGTCAGCCAGATAAACCCGCCCAACCTAGGCCGTCGGTTGAGAGAGGTACGCTATGCTGTTAAGGCGAACGTCATTTCCCCCATTTTCCCAAAGTCTATGAGTCAGGTTCGGCAAATTTCTGGACGCGCCATCCCCCTACTGGGCAACGATATTGACACCGATCGCATTATCCCTGCCCGCTTCTTGCGCTGTGTTACCTTCGACGGACTGGGGACCCATGTGTTTGCCGACGATCGCGCCGCCCGGAAGGGTGAACATCCCTTTGACCAGCCGTCCTATCAAGGGGCTGCGATCCTGGTGGTCAATCGCAACTTTGGCTGTGGCTCATCCCGTGAACACGCCCCCCAAGCCCTGGCCAAGTGGGGTATTCGGGCTATCATTGGCGAGAGTTTTGCCGAAATTTTCTTCGGGAACTGTGTGGCGATGGGCATTCCCTGTGTGACGGCAGCGGCAGCAGCCGTGGCCCAACTGCAAGCTCAAGTGGCAGCCCACCCCCAGCAGTCGGTCACGGTGAATCTGGAAACCATGCAGGCAACCAATGGGGATTTGACAGTGGGGCTACACCTAAGCGAAGGTGCCCGCCAGATGTTGCTGACCGGAACGTGGGATGCCTGCGGTCAGTTAGTCAGCCACGCCGAACAGATTCGGATGAGGGCAGCCAGTTTACCCTATCTAGCCTGGAGTCCATTAGTTGCCTAGTCATAGGGAAAAAGTGTGAGGAGTGCGCAGAACTGACCCCGAATGGCTCTCTCTCCGGCGATAGAGGTGGTAGCTAGGCTCCACCCCTATGCTGATGAGCAGGTTACCAAAGTGCCGGAATCGGGGCAGGCGCAGGCGCAGGCGCAGGGGTAACAGGCCGAGGCGTCAGGGGCGGTTCGACGAACGGTTCCCGCTCTGGTAACACGGGCATCGCGATCGGCTCAACGGCAACAAAGGCCGGAATCGGTGCCACACAGGTGCAAACCTTTTGCGCCACGGGCGTATCCATGTCCTTCATCAGGACGATCGCGGTATCTGTGCCCACCATGAGGGGGTCAAAGGGACCGGGACGGTTACGCCGCCAGTAGGATACATCGATCGTAATCGGTTCACCCCAGGGTTGTTCCAGAGTAACCATATTGGTTTCTTCATCCATTTCCGTCACAATCCCACGCACGGCAGCGGGGATGGCGGATGCAGGTGCGGCCAGCATGGCTGGTGCGAGCAGCGACAGGGCCACTCCCGCCCACTTCATTTCACGAATTGACACCATAGATCGTTTCACTCCCACAGTGAATAACGAATTTCAGCATTGTCCCGTAAGGAATTGTCCCGCAAGGACATTAGACGTTAGGTTGCAACGGCGCTGCCCCTGTCTCCGGGTATAAACCTCAGTTGTTGCCCCCAAGATCATTGACAACGAGTTTTAATGTTGCTTAATACTAATCTACAGGATCTTGCCAACTGAAATCAAGCATCTTATCCTATAGGGTTATGTTGCCTAAAAAATCGTCCAGAAGGTTGCTCAAAAGATCGCCTAAAACTTAACAATTTAGGCATGGGTAAATGGGATTAATCGATCACACCGTTAGATCACACGCGGACGCGGGCACCGATGCAATGCTTTGATCATATTTTTTTAAGAATTTATGATAAATTGTCAGGGTCTTTGCCCTGCGCAAGGGCCGCAAGCGCGGGGTAGGAGGAGGCAAGGCTGGGCTGAGGGATTGGGGGCACTGCCCTGACCCAACGATCGGCAAGCAACTGGGGAGAGTTTTTACCGGGTCTATCGCTTCGATTTCTAGCAGGATGGCGATTAATTTGTGCCCAGAAAACAACTCCATCCGAGTAGACAGGGGTTCGGCAGTGGGTTGGAATGGGTACTGAAGCCCCGCCTTAACCTGTCGCCGATCGTCGGTTGCCTAAAGTCAGAAATAAGGTCATAATCATCAGTCCCTGTAGTCACATGAAAGCTGCGAAAACGATCGTCCAAAACAAACGTATCGGTTTCTACTGTCACTGCTCAGGGTGTCAACTGCGATCGGGCCGTAAAAACCTTTAGAGCTGCTTTTTCTAATAATCACAACGCTAATACCCACAGGCTCTTCTGGTTTTTGGTGTGTATGTTGTTTTTGGTGTGTATGTTAACGAAGTGGCCACGTGCCCTCAAGGTCAGACGAGCAGCCAAGGGAAAATGCTAGGCTGAAACCAATGTACCCAAGGGCGATCGCCATGCCTCAGTCTTCCCTTCCCCCTGCACTCCAATCCATGCCGCCCCGTGCAACCCTGCCCACAATGTACGATCTCCCCAGCGAAGACCCGGAGGAGCCAGGCTTGCCCGACGAGTTCCATATAATCCAGCCGCGACTCTTACAAGAAACTTGCCAGTCACCCATTTGGGGCACAGACAGCCTCTTTTTTGGCACGGATCTAAACCTTTACTATGATTGGCAACACCCGCTCTGGCATAAGCGCCCGGATTGGTTCCTCGTCATCGGGGTGAATCTTGCCACCCATCAGGCGGAGTTGCGCCGGAGTTATGTGGTTTGGCAGGAGCAGGTTGCGCCCTTCCTCGTGATTGAATTACTTTCACCGGGTACGGAAGAGGATGATCTGGGCGGTACAATGCGACAGAGCCATCAGCCGCCGACGAAATGGGAAGTCTATGAGCAAATTTTGCAGATTCCCTACTATGGTGTTTTTGACCGGTATGAAAACCATTTTCGCTTGTTCCGGCTCCAGGAGGGCTGCTATGAGCCAGTCGAGTTGATTGAACCTCGGTTCTGGTTTCCGGAGTTAGGGCTGGGGTTGGGGGTATGGTCGGGAGTCTATGACGGTGTGGAAGGCTTGTGGTTGCGTTGGTATGAGGGCGAGGGGACGTGGGTCCCAACACGCCAGGAGCGGGCGGAGCGGGCGGAGCAACGGGCGGAACAAGAACGACTCCGGGCGGAGCGGGCGGAGCAACGGGCGGAACTAGCTGCTCAGCAGGTTGAACAGGAACGGCAACGGGCTGAAGAAGAACGGCAACGGGCGGAACTAGCTACTCAACAGGCAGCGCAGGAACGAGAACGAGCGGAACGGTTGGCGGAATGGTTGCGGGCATTGGGGATTGATCCGGAGGCGGGGTAGCTGGCTGACGGTTGGTGCCGATCGCGGTGAGTCGCTGATGGGTGTAGCGGCTATCGTCGGAGCCGATGGATGATATCCCCGTATCTAGGTCCTATCCATTAGGCAAGGGCAAAGGAATTCCCGCACCCACAACTTTGCGCTGCCTGGGGGTTATGGAACCGGAAGCCCCCCCCCATCAAGTCCTCGGTATAGTCCAACACGAGGTCCTGGATCAGGGAGTTTGTCTCTGGGTCGATAATGACGGTGATGCCTTGCGACTCAACGGTTTGGTCCTGGGGACCTAGGGTTTCATCGAAGGAAAGAGCATAGTACAGCCCGGCACAGCCTCCCGTGGCCACTTTGACGCGAAACCGGGCCGTGGGGCTGGCTTGTTTGGCTTGGAGGCGTTTAACTTCGTTGGCCGCAGCGGGGGTAATCTGGATCATCGTCGCGATCGCTGGGTATTACTGGTCTGACTGGCATCGCGGGCGTAGTCGTCCTCGAACCGGACAATATCATCTTCGCCGAGATATTCCCCATTTTGCACCTCGATGAGGATCAGGGGAATCACGCCGGGATTTTCCAACCGGTGGTGGGTACAGGGGGGCACATAGGTGGATTGGTTGCTTGATAGTAGCACTTCCCGATCGCCGCAGATCACCCGCGCCGTCCCCGACACAACAATCCAGTGTTCGCTGCGGTGGTGGTGCATCTGGAGGCTGAGGCGATGGCCCGGTTTCACCTCAATGCGTTTGATCTTATAGCCCCGCCCCTCTTCGAGGACGGTGAAGGCCCCCCAGGGGCGCAACTCGGTGGCCGCGACTGCTTCGAGGTTAGGGGCAGCTATCCCACGCGGACTCGAATCTTGCACTTGAACCATGATCACTCTTCCTTAAATTAAAAACGCTTCAAATTTCAAATTAAAGATGCTGGCGGTATGGGGGACACACAACTGTGCCAGTTTTGCTCAGGGAACGATGCGCAAACGAGCAGGGGGAGGGGTGCCACTCGGTTGTCACTCGGTTGCCACTCGGTTGCCATCAGGTTGCCATGATACTGCCACTATTATGGTGGGGCTTGGAGAAAAAGGCCAATGCCGTTGTGGACACGGGCGGCGGTACGCGGGAGGCGATCGAGCAATTGTCCTCCCAAATACAGGCTGGTGGAACTCCCCCCATCTAGGTTCAGGGCATCAACACAGCCTAGGAATGAGGCTAGTTGGGCGGTTTCCACTAAACTGGGTCCCCGTCCCCCCACGCGGGCATGGATGGCTGCTATCTGAAGGGTACCCGTTGCCGTGCGACAAATGACACTGCGAGGAGCCAATTGTTGAATAAACGCATCACTAAACCCTTCGCCCTTCGCATCCAAGACCATCTGGCGGTTCTGGATCAGCAGGGGTCCTGCGCCCAAAATATGCGGGTAGGCATCGAAGTTGGCAGGACTGGTGGCCTGTTCTACTTGGACCCGTGAACCCACCGGCAGGCTGGGCAGGATCGATTGCTGCGAGCGCACGACTAACAAATAGCCATCGCTGGGAATAGGAAATGCGGCCCGTCCCTGGGGACCTCCCGGTTTTTGATCAACGATCTGGGATTGGCGCACGGTCAGGATCGCCTCATGATCGGTCAGGGTCGTGTAGCTGTTGCCCCAGGTTGGGGTATAGCGCGAGATCCCGGCGCGGACGAAGCCGCTGTTGAGGAATTGCAACGGTAGGCGGGTGCCCGTTCCCGTCACCAGGATTTCTTGCAGGGTGAGGCGACCAAAGACGGTTTCGCCGCGATCGTTCCAGGCGATCGCTCCCCGGTTCAGAATTGGCCCCGATAGCCAGCGACCTTGGGTCCGAATCGCTCCCAGGGGCAGTTGATTATTGCGATTGAAAAAGCCACCGTTAATCGCCGCGAGGGCCTGATTGCGTTCCGCCATCCGTAGGAGCGGGTCAATCCCGGTCAGGGTTTGGGGCGAGGTCCAGATGGGCCGCATCTGAAGGGCCTGGGGTGGTTCCAGCGTGAGCCAAACAATGGGGAAATTCGCCGCGCCTAGGCGGACCCATTGTTGCTGCCAGCGTAAACCGGGTGCCCACTGGATATTGCGGGGCAGGAGGGGGGCATCGTTGCGCACATCCAAGATGAGGCGTGTTGGGTTTGGTAAGGTCGATGCCTGGACCCGTGATCCCTCCGGCAGGGGAATCCGAATGCGGGTTTGTTGCTGGACGAGTTCAACGATCGGGGGGGGCAGGGACG
>Ga0209207_1000564_pt1 | contig 21780 bp, 6 predicted proteins | sample SaghotsprinmetaG_FD_184140 | JGI IMG/M metagenome (GOLD analysis project Ga0209207, IMG submission 184140) | Hot spring microbial communities from South Africa to study Microbial Dark Matter (Phase II) - Sagole hot spring metaG (SPAdes) (version 3) | ecosystem: Environmental > Aquatic > Thermal...
ACCAGGCCGGCCTGGTCAAGGAACGCTGGTACGACCGCCTCGGCCAGCTGGTGCGCCAGCAGGAAGCCGGCGAAACCCAGCTGACCCGCCAGTACCTGCTCTCCGACTACTCCAGCGACGTCAGCAAGATCGCCGAAGCCTACCGCCTCACCGGCCGCAGCCTGGCCGTCACCCGCGAGATGTCGCAACGCCAGGGCCGCGGCCCCTCACCCTATGTGGCGCAGATGATCGAGCAGGACGCCCAGGGCAACCGCACCACCACCGACTACAACCAGTACAGCCAGATTACCCGCATCCAGTACGCCGACGGCAGCGAGATCAGAAAGAGCTACGACCCCCGCAGCAACCGCGTCAGCGAAGAAATCGACGAGCGCGGCCACAAGACCCAATACCGCTACGACGCCCAGGGCAACCTGATCGAGCGTATCGATGCCGCCGGCAGCGAGCACGCCAGCACCACCACCTACGTCTACAACGCCCTAAACCAACTGACCGAGCAGCGCAGTCCGGCCAGCGGCGACACCCCGGCCGCCACCTGGCAGTACCAGTACGACGCCAAGGGCAACCGCAGCAAAAGCATCGACCCGCTGAATTACGCCACCACCTATACCCATGACGTGCTGGGCAATGTACTAAGCCTGACCAACGCGCTGAATAAGACCTGGACCAGCAGCTATGACGCCGCCGGCAATCTGACCCGCCTGACCACCCCGCTCAACCAACAAGTAACCTACCAGTACGACAAACTGGGCCAGCGTACCCAGACCATCGCCCCCAACGGCGCGGCCCTGCTTACCGCCTACAACGCCGCCGGCCTGCCCACCAGCATCACCGACGCCGCCAACGCCAAGACCCAGTTCGAATACGACACCAACCAGCGCCTGGTGGCGGTCACCGACCCCCTGGGCAACCGCAGCCAGCGCCAGTACGACGCCCGTGGCCGTTTGCTCAGCCAGCAGGATGCCGCCGAAAACCGCATCCAGTACCAGTACGACAAGGAACGCCTGAGCGGCATCGACTACCCGACCTACCGCGAGCGCTACCAGTACGACCGCCGCGAGCGCATCCAAAGCCAGACCCGCGAATACAACGAAGGCGAAGCCAATAAGAGCCAGACCGAGCACTACCGCTACCTGGCCGACGGCCTGCTGGAACAGCACCTGGATGCCGCCAACAACCCCACCGGCAGTGGCTACGACGCCCAGGGCCGACTGATCAGCAGCACCGATGCCGAAGGCGGCATCACCCGTTTCGCCTACGATGCCCGCGGCAACCTGACCCAGGTCAGCGACCCGGCCGGGCGCCTTACCCAATTCCACTACGATGCCCGCGATGCGGTGATCGCCGAAATCAAACCCGGCGACGCCAACACCCCGCGTACCGAGCGCCGTTACACCTATGACGCAGTGGGCAATCTGACCCAGGTCACCACTCCCGATGGCCGCGTTAGCCGCTACCAGTACGACGACGCCAACCGCCTGATCCAGAGCCAGCACTTCGCCACGGCCGCCCAGGCCGAAGCGGAGCGCACTACCACCTACGCCTATAGCGAGCTAAACCGCCTAACCAGCTACGAAGACGAAGAAAGCAAGGCGGTCTACCAGCACGACAGCCTGGGCCGGGTGATCGAAGCCACCTTTACCTACAAAACCGCCAACCCGGTGTTTAGCAAAACCATCGCCTATAGCTACGACGCCAACGGGCGCAAGGCCAGCTACAGCACTGCGGAGCAACAGACCTATGGCTATAGCTACAGCGCCCATGGCCAATTGGCGGGGCTGAGCATCCCGGGTGAGGGGCTTATGAGCCTGGGCAACTATAATTGGCTGCAGCCGCAGAATATTCTCTACCCCGGCGGCAGCAGCCTGCAGGTGGTCTACGATGGCCTGCTGCGCTATAGCCGCCGCGACCTGCGCGACCAGGGTGGCAACCTGATCCAGGGCCATGGCTACCAGTACGACGCGGTGGGCAATATCACCGTTATCGACAGCAGCACAGAGGCCCCCACCGGCCTGGAAAGCGGCAGCACCGCCTACGGCTACGACAAGCTCTACCGCCTCACCGAAGCCCAATACCCCGAGGGCGACTCAAGAACCGACGAAGCCTACGCCTACGACGGCGTCGGCAACCGCCTGGATGGCAAAGCCAGTAAGGAAGAACTGGATATCGGCCACTGGCAATACAACGCCCATAACCAGCTGGTCAGCCATCAGGGCATCGGCTACCGCTACAACGCCGACGGCCACCTGATCGAAAAGGGCGCGCTGCAGGAAAACGGCAGCCTGATCCAGAGCGAAACGATCGACCACTGGCTGTACCAGTACGACAGCCGCGAACGCCTGGTGGCGGTGCAGAAAAATGGTCAGCCGCTGGTCAAGTACGCCTATAACCCGCTGGGCCAACGTATCAGCAAGACCTTGCTACCCAGCAACCAGACCACCTACTTCCTCTATAGCGAAGAAGGGCTGGTGGGGGAGTACGACCAGCAGGGCCAGCTTAAACAGGAATACGCCTACGACCCGACTGCGCCCTGGATGAGCCAGCCGTTGTTTAGCCGGGTTAAGCGCAACGACACCCAAGCATGGGCGGTAAGTTACTTTGGTACCAGCCATCTGGGTACGCCGGAAGTGGCGTTTGAGAAAAGCGGGGAGGTGACCTGGCGGGCCAAGGCGCAGGCCTTTGGTGAGACGCAGGTAACGCTTAATACTATCGATAATGTGTTGCGGTTTCCGGGGCAGTATTTTGATGCGGAGACTGGGTTATATCAGAACTACTTTAGGGACTATGACCCGCAGCTTGGGCGGTATGTGCAGGGGGATCCGATTGGATTGGCCGGTGGAATGAATATATATCAGTACGTTTTGGGAAATCCGTTGTATTGGGTGGATCTTTGGGGGCTGGATAGGCTGAACTTGTCTAGGCCGGGCTCTAGGCTTGATCTGGCAATTCGAAATAAACCATCTAGCCCTGAACGGCTTCATGTTTTTGGGCATGGGGGGCAGTACGTTGTTTATGATGACAGGGCTGCTGGAAAGGGTGAGGAAAAAGTAAAGCCTCTTAATGCGAGTGAGCTTGCTGAGATCATTAGGGGTAGTGGTATGTGGAAGTCCGGAATGCCGATCACGCTCGAATCCTGTAATACTGGTGTGGGCGATGAAAATATTGCTCAGGAATTGGCTGATATTCTGCAGGTAGAGGTAGAGGCGCCTAATAGTTATTTTCATCCAGGGCATTGGAAGAAAGAGAATCAGGTTGGTCCTAAGCCGTTTGCGAAGCCTAGGGGCGATTGGATTGTTTATAGTCCGCGTTAGTAGCTAGCAGTTCGTTGAGTCACGCATGTGAGACAAGTAAGAGACGAATAACCGAAGAATGAACAGGTAAGGTCATTCCTCGGCTTTGTCGGTGGCTTGCCTTGATATTCTGCTGGGGCAATCCGCCTCGTCTATGTAGGTATTTTCAAATGGTTGCTAGGTTTATTTATAAGGGGTAATTATGCGTATTTTGAATGCTTTTTTAGTGGCTATCTCGGTTGCGTTAACTGCTTTTTTGATTTTTATGATTGGTTATTTTTTGGAGCCTGGTATGGCTTTGGTTCAAGAGAGCGATACCGCTGTTTTGCTGTATGATTTAGATAGATTATCGGCTTTTGCGTATGGTGTATCAGCTTTGATGGTGTTTTTTTCTTTGTGCTATATGGTTGTAGGTGTATTTTTGACTTTTTTTGTAAGTGAAGATGCACGTGATGCTGGCTTTGGGTGGTATTTTTCTTTGGGTGTTGGGTTTTTAGTTGCTGTGGTTAGTGTGTTTTCTTATGTTTGTGTTAGTTCTTTTTATATATAGCCAGGTAGTCAGGTAGGGCGGGTCGTGACCCGCGCTGATTGATCGTGCGGCCGCCGCATTAATTACTTGTTCGTCGTATTTAAATGGTGGTGCTTTTTGGGGGTTGTGGGCGCCACCGCGTTCGCTTGGAATGGGCGGCGCGGCGGAAATGGCTTGGCGGGTTACGCCGCTGCGCGGCTAACCCGCCCTACGCTTGCGGCCTTTTTTGTTTTTGGGGGTTGGGTGAAGGGTTGGGTTTGGGTGTTGCTGGTGGCGCTGGGGCTGTATCAGGCCTGGGGCCAATTTGGCCCGCGTAATCAGGTGCTGGCCCATACGCCGGAGGCGCCCTATGTGCTGGTGTATGGTCGCGATAGCTGTGGCTATACCGGGCAGATGCGCCAGGGCCTGACCCGTCAGGGCGTGGCCTTCGCTTATAACCAGGTGGATAACGGCGCGGTGGCCGATCAGTTGCACGGCAAGATGCAGCAGCTGGGGTTGAATACGGCCTATTACGAGCTGCCGGTGGTGGAGGTCAATGGCCGTTTGTTGCTGCGCCCCGAGCTGGATAGGGTGTTGCAGATTTACCGGCAGAGCCCGTAGGGCGGGTCTGGACCCGCCGGTGGTGGTCAAGCCTGTGTATTGCGTGATGCATGTAGGGCGGGGCGTGACCCGCGCAGATTGATCGTGCGGTCACCGCATTAATGGTTTGTACGCCGTATTTGAATGGTGGTGCTTCTTGGGGGTTGTGGGTGTTGCCGCGTTTGCTTGGGATGGGTGGCGCGGCGGGGATTGCTTGGCGGGTTACGCCGCTACGCGGCTAACCCGCCCTACGTTGCATGCTTGATTTTGGGTGATTTATGTCGCGGGTAAATAGGCCGCTGCTGGGGCGGTTGGGGGCTGGGTTGGCGTTGCTGGGGCTATTTGGCCTGCCGGCGGCCTATGGCGTGGCATTCTGGCAATGGCAGCGCAGTTTGCTGGCCGAGGAATTGCCGGTGGCGCCGGTTGTGGCGGCGGCCTTGCCTGGCGCCAAGCCCGATTATGCCGAGCTGGCGCAGCTATTTGGCAGCGCCGCGCCGGAGCCTGTGGCCGCGCCGATCAAGGAAAGCACCTTGTCGCTCAAGCTGGTGGCCAGCTATGTGGGCGGCAAGGGCCGCTCGGCGGCGGTGCTGGCCAGCGGCGAGAACAATCACCGTCTCTATTACCCGGGCGACAAGCTGATGCAGGGGGTGGAGCTGGTCACGGTGCAGGCGCGCCGGGTGCTGATCAAACGTAATGGGGTATTGGAGAGCGTTAGCCTGACGGATATGCAAGCAGGCGGCGCGGCGCCCGCGCCGGCGGCAGTTGCCACAGTACGCCAGCCGCCGGCGGCGCCCGTGGCCGAGCCGCTTAACCAGCAGAAGCTGGCGGACCGACTGAATAAATTGAAGGCCTTGGCCAGTGGGGAGATGTGATGCGTTGGGCAGTTTTGGGGTGCGCGCTGCTGTTTGGCGTGGCGGCGTATGCCGAGGAAGAGGCGGTGGCGGCGCTGGATCTGGATATGAAGGATGCGGACATCCGCACCCTGATCGAGTGGGTGGCCGACCAGACCGGCAAGAACATCGTGATCGACCCCCGGGTCAAGGGCAAGGTCACGGTGGTGACCAGCGAGGCGATCCCTGCGGATGATCTCAATCAGCTGCTGAGCTCGGTGCTGAGCGTGCACGGGTTTGCCCTGATCAAGGAGAACAACGTCTACAAGGTGGTGCCCGAGGCGGATGCCAAGTCCTCCAGCCTGCCGGTCAACGAGCGCCATGCCACGGCCGGCGACAACGTGGTCAAGCTGTTCAAGCTGCGCAATGTCTCGGCCACCCAGCTGGTCAACCTGCTCAAGCCCATGGTGCCGCAGTCGGCCTATATCGCCGCCTACCCGGATCGCAATTACATCATCGTGGCGGACCGGGCGGTGAATATCGCCAAGATCGACGATCTGGTAGGGCGCCTGGATCAGGCCTGGGAGGTGACCACCGACGTGCTGCCGCTCCAGTACGCCAATGCCCAGGACATCCTGACCATGCTCAATGGCCTGTTCCCCAAGCCCAAGGCGGACACCCCGGAGGGTTTCTTCTCCATCGGCGCCGATGTGCGCACCAACAGCATCGTGGTGGCCGGCGAAGAGGTGCTGCGCCGCCAGGTGCGCGACGTGGTGCTGCGCCTGGATCGCAAGGTGCAAGGGGTGGGCAATACCAAGGTGTTCTACCTGCATTACCTGCGCGCCGCCGATACCCTGCCGGTGGTGCAGAGCCTGAGCAGCAGCATCCAGAAGCAGGGCCTGAACGCCAAGGAATCCTCCGTGGAGGTGAATATCCAGGCCAGCGAGGCGACCAATGCCCTGGTCGTTACCGGCCCGCCGGAGGTGATCGACGCCGTCGATTACATCATCAAGAAACTGGATATCCGCCGCGCCCAGGTACTGGTCGAGGCGGTGATAGTCGAGGTATCGGAAAGCGAAGGGCTGGAACTGGGTATCGAATGGCGCACCAATGCCAGCGCCAAGGGCGGCGACGGCTGGTATGGCGGCACCCTGTATCGCGATGGCGCCGGCGTTGGCGCGGTGGATGAAGCGCCCAATCTGCTCAGCGGCCTGGCCCTGGGCTTTTATCGCAACGGCTCCCTGCGCGGCCTGTTCAAGGCGCTGGAAACCACGGACTCGCTGAATATCCTGTCCAAGCCCAATCTGGTCACCCTGGATAACGAGCAAGCCAAGATCGTCGTGGGGCAGAACGTGCCCTTCGTTACCGGTCGCTCCACCAGCGCCTCCAGCCCCACGGACAACCCCTTCCAGACCATCGAACGCAAGGACGTGGGCATCACCCTGACCATCAAACCGCAGGTCAACGAGGGCGACGCGGTGACCCTGGATATCACCCAGGAGATCTCCAGCGTGTCCAACGCGCGGGTGGCCCAGGCCCAGGACATCGTCACCAACACCCGCTCGGTGCAGACCCGGGTGCTGGTGGAGGACGGCCAGACCCTGGTGCTCGGCGGCCTGATCTCCGATGAGCTGCAGGATGGCGATGCCAAGGTGCCCTTCCTCGGCCGTGTGCCCATAGTCGGCGCGCTGTTTCGCAGCGAGAAGAAGAGCAAGAAGAAGAACAACCTGATGATCTTTATCCAGCCGCGGATTATCCGCAGCAGCGAGGATGCCCAGCTGGTGACGGGTGGGCGCTATCGCTATATCGAACCGACCGCGGAGCGCATGGGTTATGGCCTCAAGATTCAGTAACCGACCCCTGCTGCTTGCGGCCCTGTGCCTGCTGGGCAGCGCTTATGCACAGGCCGAGGCGGATGCCCTGGCCTGCTGGACCAGCCAGGCCAGCTCCCAGTTGATCGACGTGGACGGCGCGGGCGCGGTGCAGGGCGCCTGGTCGGTACCCAGCGGCCTGCTGCAGGCGCGCCTGCAGAGTGCTCAGGCCCCGCAGACCCTGCTGCTGGCCGGCTACGACCTGCTCTCGGTGCGGCGGATCTGCGCCGAGCTGCAGGCCGCGCAGCTGCCGGCGCGGATTCTCTTCGGTGGCCGTGAGCGGCTGCTGGCCCAGCAGGGCGCGCCGGCTTGGGATTGGCTGCTGGTTTCGACCGACAGCCTGGCGGCCAACCTGCTCAGTGGCGAACTGGCGGGCTGGTTTATCGGCAAGGGCAAAACGGTGGTGGGGCAGGGCCTGAGCAAGTCCCCGCTGACCGAACCCAGCGCCGTGGCGGCCAAGCTGATCGATCTGCAGCGCACCCAGTTCCAGCCGGTGGTGCTGTTTGTGGCGGCCGAGCAGCAGCAACGCTTTTTCGAGTTCTTCTCGAACAACCCATTGCCCGGCGTTTTCCTGTCGTTCGATCAGGCGGAAACGGTGCGCGATGTGCTGAACAAGCATGGGAGTTTTGCGGCGAATGAGCAGACGCGCCCGCTTAATTATTACTGCGATTAGTCTGCTGCCGATCCAGGCCCTGGCCGCCCAGCCCTTTGCCCTGTCCCTGCGCGTGCAGAACGACAGTGCCCAGGTGCTGCCAGCCGCCGCAGTCTGTGGCCTGCAACCCCAGGCGCTGGATGGGCGGGCCTATGCCTGGCAGATTGCCGCTGCGCGCCCGCTGCGCCAGGGCGATGGGCGCTATTGCCTGGAGCACGATGAACTGGGGCCCTATCAGGCGCAACGCTTCGATCTTTACTGGCAGGCCACGGCCCCCTTGGCCGCAGGCACCCAGGCGGACGCGCCAGCCTTCGACCTGCTGCACACGCCTTCTACGCCCTTGCAGCAACTGGCGCAGTCGTTTGCGGCCTACCCCCAGTCTGAGCGGGTGGCGCGTATCCATGCCTGGATGGTCGACAACATTGCTTTTACCGGCATCCGCCGCGGCATCGAGGGGGCAGAGCATGCCCTGCAGACCCGGGCCGGCGACTGCACCGAACATATGCTGCTGGCGGCCGAGTTGCTGCAGCGGAACGGCGTCACAATTCGAAGAGTTTTAGGGGTTGCAATTCCCAAAGACCAGCATCGTATAACCGCCGATGCCTTACATAACTGGATTGAATATTTAGATAATGGCAGTTGGCTAGTTTTTGACTCGTCCAGGCGGCTGCTCGGCACTCCGCAAGGGGCTCGCTACCTGGCGCTGCACTACTACCAGAGCAGCCAGCAGCTCACCCTTGAAGCATTCACCACCGATTCGCCTCAACTGAAACTGTTTTTGCAGTAGACCTAAGGGATTTTTATGAAGGGACTCAAAGCGTTTGCATTGTCCTGCGTGTTGTTTGGTTGCGCGGCCAACGCCATGGCCACGGAGATAGCGAGCAATTCCGATGCTAGCGTGACGGGGGGTGGTGGCGGTGACGGCATCGTCATCACATCAGCGGCGACAAGCCCGAACTATATGTGGGGTTACTCGGAGAACAACGGTGCCGGCTCGATCTCTCCTGTCGGCGCCACAGTTTACCCGGGCGGGTCGCTGGCGCCCGGCGGCCTGGGTGAGCTGCTGGATCTGGCATGGAGCGACGACTGGCCGTACTACGGCGGCCTGCAGCTGCGGGTGCGTGGCGACAGCCGCGACTGGCCGGATGTTGCGAGCCTGCCGTTCGTTTCGGTGCAGATCGGTTCGAACACGTTTAGCGTGGCCGATCTGCAGCTCCGCGGCTATGGCACAAACACGATGGTTTTTGAGTGGCCGTCTGCCGCCAACCCGTTTGCCGACGGCGCAAACCCCATCGTATTCAACGCAACCGAAGCCGAGCCGCTTTTCGCTTTGCAAGGCGATAGTCTGCCGTCTGCCTATGATCGCGCCCTGCGTCGTTTGGATATCAGTTTTACTGACTCGCTGACCGGCCCCGTTAACGATCCACAAACCATCCCCGGCCATCTGGTCAAGCTTTATCGTGCTATCGATGATGCTGGTGAAGACTGGAGCCCTGTATCTATCGAGACTATCCAGGCCTTCGGCGAGCGCATGGAATTGCATTTCAGCCCACGCCTGAAGGATGGTCGTTATCGCCTGGAATTCGATGCCGCGTTGAGCTCCCACGAAGGTATGGCACTGGGAGAGATGCAACGCTACGAGTTCAGCGTTACCACCAGCGAGTGGCGTGTGCCTAATTCCACCACGCTAGGCGAGCATGACTATCAACATGATGGCAAACGCCTGATCGTCGATGGCGTTACCCTGACTCTGTCCGGGGAACACGATTTCGAATCGATAGTGGTGCGGAATGCGGGTGTGATTACCACTGAGCTTGCATCTGTCGGCTCTACCCAAGGCATTACCATCACCGCTGATGAAATCGAGGTGGATTCCAGTTCACGGATCGATGTCAGCAGCAAGGGTAATTTGGGCACAGCGGCAATTGGTAACTATACCGGCGGTAGCTACGGCGGCAGTGGTGGTACTTATAACGACAGTGTAACGAATGCGCCTTACGGGGATTTCCGCGAACCCAAAGATCTCGGCTCGGGTGGCCGGCGCGATAACAATGACTTTACCCGTGGCGGCGGTGCCATTGAGTTGCAAGCCCAGGTGTTGAAGCTGGACGGGTTGATCCAGGCCAATGGGCAAGCCGATACCGGCTTCTATGGTTCGGGCAGTGGCGGTTCACTGCTGCTGCAGGTGGAGCAAGTGGTACTGGGGGAACAGGCACGTATCGAGGCTAATGGCGGTGGTTCAAGTACCTATTACACATACGGCGGTGGCGGTGGCGGCCGCGTAGCGCTGTATTACGGCGAGTTGGTGCAGGGCACATTAACAACCCAGGTATTTGCCAAGGGCGGTCGTTCTTCTAGTGCCCAGCCGGGTGCGGCGGGCACCGTTTATCTAAAGAACACGACGAACGAAGTAGAAGAGTTGGTGTTTAACAACACCGGCGTACCTGACAGTGCGCTCGCGTCGGTGGTGGATCTGCGCGGCGAGGTGGCCTATAGCGGCAAGATCACCCTGATAAATGTCAGCGCCACGGTAAGGGGGGATATAGCCAGTGAGCAGTTCCAGCTGACCAATAGTCAGTTATATCGCACCCATGTGAGTCAGCTGGGTGAGATGGGCGAACTGGATGTGGATGGCTATACCTTAGAGTTGGATCGCAATGGTACCTGGTCGAAGATCCGGGTAATCAATGGCGGTGTGATTACCGCGCCTTTGAATCAGAGCCTGGTAATCACTGCCGATCAGATAGAAGTGGATGCCAGTTCGCGGATTGATGTCAGTGGCAGGGGCGCGCTTGGCACTACGGAGCTTGGCACCTACACCGGCGGTAGCTACGGCGGTAGTGGCGGTACTTATAACAACAGTGCAGCGAATGCCCCTTACGGTGATTTCCGTGAACCAAAGGATTTCGGTACGGGTGGGCGTAATGGCGGTAGTGCATTTACCCGCGGCGGTGGAGCCATTGAGTTGCAAGCCCAAGTGTTGAAGCTGGACGGGTTGATCCAGGCTAATGGGCAAGCCAATAACGGCTCTGGTTCGGGTAGTGGCGGTTCACTGCTGCTGCGGATAGAACAGCTGGTGCTGGGGGCGCAGGCACGTATCGAGGCCAATGGCGGAGGCTCGGGCGCCAGCGTCACATACGGCGGTGGTGGCGGCGGCCGCGTGGCGCTGTATTACGGCGAGTTGCTGCAGGGTGCGCTGACCACCCAGCTATTGGCCAAGGGCGGTCTTTCTGTTTATGCGCAGCCGGGGGCGGCGGGCACTATCTATCTGAAGAATACGACGAGCGAAGTAGAGGAGCTGGTGTTCAACAACACCGGCGTGCCTAGCAGTGCCCCCACGTCGTTGATAGATCTGCGCGGCGAGGTGGCCTATGGCGGCAAGATCACCCTAATAAATGTCAGCGCCATGGTAAGGGGGGATATAGCCAGTGAGCAGTTCCAGCTGACCAATAGTCAGTTGTATCGCACCCATGTTAGTGATGACGGGGAGCTGGTCGTAGATGGCTATACCTTGGAGTTGGATCGCAATGGTAGCTGGTCGAAGGTCCGGGTTATCAACGGCGGTGTGATTACCGCGCCTTTGAATCAGAGCCTGGTAATCACTGCCGATCAGATAGAAGTGGATGCCAGTTCGCGGATTGATGTCAGTGGCAGGGGCGCGCTTGGCACTACGGAGCTTGGCACCTACACCGGCGGTAGCTACGGCGGCAGTGGCGGTGTTTATAACAACAGTGTAACGAATGCACTTTACGGGGATTTCCGCGAACCCAAAGATCTCGGCTCGGGTGGCCGTCGTTATGACAATGACTTTACCCGCGGCGGCGGCGCCATTGAGTTGCAAGCCCAGGTGTTGAAGCTGGACGGGTTGATCCAGGCCAATGGGCAAGCCAATAACGGCTCCTATGGTTCGGGCAGTGGTGGTTCGCTGTTGCTGCGAGTAGAGCAGCTATCACTAGGGGCGCAGGCACGTATCGAGGCAAATGGCGGTAGTGATACTACCTGTTGCACATACGGCGGTGGCGGTGGCGGCCGTGTTGCGCTGTATTACGGCGAGTTGCTGCAGGGCGCGCTGAACACCCAGATATTGGCCAGGGGTGGTCTTTCTTCTAATGCCCAGCCGGGTGCGGCGGGCACCGTTTATCTAAAGAATACGGCGAGCGAAGAGGAAGAACTGGTGCTTAACAACACCGGCGTACCTAGCAGTGCATCCTCGTCGTTGGTAGATCTGCGGGGTGAAGTGACCTATGGCGGCAAGATCACCCTGATAAATGTCAGCGCCATGGTAAGGGGCGATGTAGCAAACGAGCAATTCCAGCTGACCGGTAGTCAGTTGTATCGCACCCATGTTAGTGATGGCGGGGAGCTGGTCGTAGATGGCTATACCTTGGAGTTGGATCGCAATGGTACCTGGTCGAAGGTCCGGGTAATCAATGGCGGTGTGATTACCGCGCCTTTGAATCAGAGCCTGGTAATCACTGCCGATCAGATAGAAGTGGATGCCAGTTCGCGGATTGATGTCAGTGGCAGGGGCGCGCTTGGTACTACGGAGCTTGGCACCTACACCGGCGGTAGCTACGGCGGCAGTGGCGGTACTTATAACAACAGTGCAGCGAATGCCCCTTACGGTGATTTCCGTGAACCAAAGGATTTCGGTGCGGGCGGGCGTAATGGCGGTAGTGCATTTACCCGCGGCGGTGGAGCCATTGAGTTGCAAGCCCAAGTGTTGAAGCTGGACGGGTTGATCCAGGCTAATGGGCAAGCCAATAACGGCTCTGGTTCGGGTAGTGGCGGTTCACTGCTGCTGCGGGTAGAACAGCTGGTGCTGGGGGCGCAGGCACGTATCGAGGCCAATGGCGGAGGCTCGGGCGCCAGCGCCACATACGGCGGTGGTGGCGGCGGTCGGGTGGCGCTGTATTACGGCGAGTTGGGGCAGGGCACGCTGGCTACCCAGGTATTGGCCAGGGGCGGTCTGTCTTCTTATGCCCAGTCGGGTGCGGCGGGCACCGTTTATCTAAAGAATACGGCGAGCGAAGTGGAAGAACTGGTGCTTAACAACACCGGCGTACTTGGTAGTGCCCCCTCGTCGTTGGTAGATCTGCGAGGTGAAGTGACCTATGGCGGCAAGATCACCCTGATAAATGTCAGCGCCACGGTAAGGGGCGATGTAGCAAGCGAGCAATTCCAGCTGACCGGTAGTCAGTTGTTTCGAAGCGATGTCGGAGAGGGTGGAGAGCTGATTGTAGATGGCTACACCTTGATCCTCGGCAGTAGCGGCACTTGGTCGAAAGTCCGGGTTATCAACGGCGGTGTTATAACTACGCCTGAGGCATCGGACACCTTCAATCAAGGTTTCGTTATTACTGCCGACGAGATCGAAGTAGATGCCAGCTCGAAGATTGATGTCAGCGGCAAGGGTTTGTTGCCAAGTGCTCAGGTGGGCAGTTCCTGCGGCGGCAGCCATGGCGGTCTGGGGGGGCGCTATGGCAATTGCACCACCAATGCCGTCTATGGTGATTACCTGGCGCCCGTTACGCTTGGTATTGGTGGGCGCTATTCGGGAACCACCGGTTCCTCCCGTGGTGGTGGCGCCATCAAACTGGTAACTGGCTCAATCAAATTACATGGTCAATTATTGGCCAATGGTGAAAGGGGGGCATATAACCTCTACTCGGGCGGTGGTGCCGGTGGCTCTATCTGGGTCGATACCCAAGTGCTGCAGGGCAGCGCCACAACCCGTATTCAAGCCCAGGGTGGTGCGGGTCGTACCTATGGTGGTCCGGGCGGCGGCGGTCGTATCGCCATTATCTACTCGGGTATGCAGGGTATTGAGGTACTGAGCCAGATCAGTGTTGCTGCTGGTATTAAAGCGGCTGGCACCACCACGGCCGCCCAGCAAGGTTCCCTGCGCCTGGAAAACCGGGTGGTGCCCACCGCGGTGGCCAATGCCGATGTAGGCGGTCTAACCAATAGGGCCATCAGCAAGATCGTCGTCGACTTTATCAATGCCATCGACGCCGAGTCCTTGACTCCCGAGGTGATTACGCTGATTGGCCCTAATGGGCCTGTGCCGATTCAGGCGGTAAGTGCAGTCAATAGCGTGCGTTACCAACTCGATCTGGGTGCGATCCTGGGCGATGGCGAATACGAGTTCCGGGTCGGCCCTGGCATCCGCTCGGCTCAAGGTCGCGGCATGGATCAGAACGGTAACGGCATCGAAGACGAGGCGGACGATGTATTTGTACGCAGCTTTGTGGTGGATCGCACGCCGCCGGAGGCTCCCCATGTATCCAGCCCTCTGGTGGCGCCGGCGATCAATGCCTTGAACCAGCGTAAGACCACCCTGCAGGGTGTGCGCAGCGAGGAAAGCGCCATTCTGGTCAATGGTGTGCTGCGGGTGGCACTGGGAGCCGGCTCCTGGACGGTCGCTGATCATGCCCTGAATGAAGGCGATAACAGCCTGCAGGTGCGTGCCCGTGATGCGGCCGGCAATTTGTCCCCAGTGACCCTGCTGAACTTTAGCGTGGACAGTACCGCGCCGAGCGTGCAGCAGAATTCCCATAGCGGCTGGATCAAGGATGTGCCGGCCTCGATCTGGGTGCGCTTTAACGAGGCCGGCAGCGGCCTGGATTTTGCGGGTAGCAGCATAACCCTTAAGCGGGGTACCGATAACATTTCCGGCCAGTTAAGCCTGGAAGGCGATGTGCTGCGTTTGACGCCCAATAGCACCCTGCTGGGGGGCAGCTACAGCGTGGCGGTGAGTCTGCAGGATAAGGCCGGCAATCTGCGTGTTACCTCATTCAGCTTTGTGCTGGATTACACGGCGCCAGTGGCGCCTGCGGTCAATGCCTACCCGGCCATGACCACCAACAAGCTGCTGCAAATTACCGGTACCAAGGAATCCTTCAGTACCCTTCGTATCTTCAATGCCGCCAATACCCTGCTCACCAGTATCAGCGGCAGTGCTAGTACTTGGCAGTACACCTTGACCCTGGCGCCGGGCGATAACAGCTTCCGCATTCAGCAAACCGATACGGCCGGAAATATTAGCCCTGCCACGGTCGTGCAGATCCGCTTCGACGACGAAGCCCCTGGCCCGGTGACCTTTACCCTCGATCCCAAGGGCAGCGGCACCGAGGTCAAGCTGGCTTGGCCGAGCTATAGCGAGGCGGCTAACGGTAACGATATCCAGCAGTACCGTATCTACTCCGCGCTGCAGCCCTTTAGCCAGATCAGCCAGGCGCAGTTGCTGCTGAGCGTGCCCAGCGGCAGCAAGCAGGCGGTGGTGAAAAACCTCGTGCGTGGCGAAGAGCGCCATTTCGCTGTGGTGGCGGTGGATCTGCAGGGGCTGTTGCTGCAGGGCGTTACCAGCCAGGCCACCACGCCCCAGGATGTGCAGGCGCCGACCGAGGCTTCGGCCCTGGTGGTGAAACCTGCCGCCGAGCAGCTGGAGCTGAGCTGGCAGGCCAGCGCCAATGCCGCCGGTGATCTGGCCGGTTATGCGCTCTATGTGGGCGAGGACAATGCCCAGCGTATCGACCTGCCGCTGGCTGGCCTCGGCGCCGGGCTGCGTTACACCCTGAGCGGGCTGGCCCCGGCCAGCGCCACGGCCCTGCGCCTGGTGGCCGTGGATAACGACGGCAACGAGAGTGCCGGCCTGCACACCCAGGGCATCACCTGGCTAAGCAACCCCGCCACCCTGCAGCTGGAGCCCTTCTCCAATCGGGTGGAGGCCAGCTGGGCGGCGGTTACACCGGCCGAGTGGGTCGGTGGCTATCGCCTCTATGTGGCCGACGAGCCCTTTACCTCGGTGCAGGGCAAGACGGCCAAGCTCAGCACAACCGGGCAACTGGCCGGCAGGGTGTCGGGCTTGTTGAACAACAAGACCTACCATATGGCCGTCACGGTGGTGAACGCCTCGGGTGGCGAAAACCCCCAGGTGCAATCCTTTAGCGTTACTCCAGCGGCCGACTCGCTGGGCCCGCAACTGGTCAAGCTGACCTGGCACAGCGCCCAGGGCCAGCAGGATCTGACCGCGGGCGGCGAGCTGCAGCAACTGGGCGAATGGCGCATCCAGGCCACGGACGAGTCCGGTATCGGCCATATTGCCCTGAGTCTCGATGGCCAGTCTTTGGGGCAAGCCACCCAGGCAGGGAGCTATTACCGGCATAGCTGGGACCTCAGCCAGGTGGCCGATGGCGACTACCGCCTGGGCATCGAGTTGCGCGACACCCTGGGCAATACCTCCCAGCATGAGCTCGATCTGCGCGTAGCCCTGGCCGCCCCGGCGGCGCCGAGCCTGAGCCTGCAGAGCAAGGCCAGCCAAACCAACAAGGCGCAGCAGGTGCTGATCGTTCAGGGCCAGGTCGGCAGCCTGGCGCAGATCAGCCATAACGGCAGTGAGCAGGCTGAACTGCTGACCCTCGATGGCAGCGGCCAGGCGCAACTGCCGCTGACGTTGACGGAGGGCGACAACCAGCTGAGTGCACGCCTGCGCTACAGCAGCCGCGAGCAGTTCGGCGCGGCCAGTGCGGTGCTCAACGTCAATCTGGACAGCGCTCTGCCCAACGCACCCGCTAACCTGCAGGCCACGGCCAAGGCCCAGGGCGTCGTACAACTGAGTTGGGCGGCGGTTAATGGCGTGGTGGGTTATGACCTCTATGCGGCCAACCAGCCGTTTAGCGAGATCAGCGATGCCGGGGTGAGCAAGCTCAACAGCAAGGCGCTTACCAGCCCGAGCTATCAGCATCAGAGCAGCAGCGACGGCACCTACTACTACCGGGTGCGTAGCTTTAACAGCCTGGGCTCCACCAGCGTGTTGTCGGCGCAGCAGTCGGCCCAGGCCGACCGCACCCCGCCGCGCGTAGAAGAGGCGAGTTACAACAGCCAGGGCGCGGTATCCGCCGATGGCCGTTATGCCCCTGGGCGGGTGGATGTACGCCTGCGCATGAGCGAGGCGCTGCGTAACGCGCCCTTCTTCAGCCTGGATGTGCCGCAAGGGGTGTCCATCCCGGTGCGCATGACCCAGGCGGCCAACGATCCGCTGGTTTACCAGGGCAGTTTCGACCTGAACGCAGCGGTGCCGTCCGGGCTGCTCTATGCCCGAGTATCGGCCTATGACCCGGTGGGTAACGAAGGCAGCGAAGTGGTGACGGGCAAGACCCTGCGGGTCGACACCCAGGGCCCGGACCTGCAGCAGCTTTCACTGCTGCCGGAAAGCCCGGTGGAGAACCTGCTGAGCGATAACCAGGGCCGTGAGTTGCAGGTGGTGCTGCGCCTAAGCGAAGACCCAGCCAGCACGCCGCAGCTGACCCCGCGCCTCGACGGCCAGGCTCTGGCCAGCCAGAGCGGCCCGCTGGAACTGAGCCTGGATGCCCAGTCGCAAGCCGGGGCGCCGGTCTATACCGGGCGCTTCCGCCTGCCGAGCGATGCAGGTCAGCAAGGCGTGCAACTGCTAGGTTTCGATTACCAGGGGCGCGATGACCTGGGCAATATCAGCCAGCGTATTCTGGGGCGCCGGGATTTCCAGGTGTACCAGGGGCAGTTGCCGCCGCTGGATATGCCCCAGGGCCTGAGCGGCAAAGCCCTGGCGGGCGGCCGTGTAGCCCTGAACTGGAGCGAGGTGAAAGAGGCCAGCGCCTATCAGCTGTATCGCCGCAGCGAGGCCGACAGCAGCTTCACGGCCGTGGGCCGGGTGCGCGAACTGACCTTTGAGGACAACCTGCCGGTGGCCGGCCTGGCCGATGGCATCTACTACTACCAGGTGGCGAGCATTCGCGAGCATGACGGCAAGGAAGCCCTGAGCCTGCCCAGCGCGGCGGTCAAGGTGCAGGTGCTGAGCCAGGCCCCGAGCACGCCCCGCGATCTCAGCATCGAACTCAATGGTGCCGGTATCGTCCTGCGCTGGTTGGCGCCCGAGATGGGGCAGGTGGTCAGCTATAACCTCTACCGCGCCAATGTCGGTCAGGGGCAGGCCATCGATATCAGTGGGCGCACTCCGCTGCAAAGCAAGATCCCCGAGCGCATCGCCCTGGACAGCCGTCCTTCGGACAGCGAGCACGCCTATACCGTGACCGCCGTGGATGCCGCCGGCAACGAATCGCCGGCAGCGACCAGCGTTTATCTCAATGCCGGGCTGCTGCCGGTGCGTGACCTGTCGATCCGTCTGGCCGAAGGCCAGGCGCCGGTGCTGCAATGGGATCACGGCGGCAAGGATGTGGTGGGCTACAACCTCTATGTGGGCGCCGATGCCCAGAAGCTCAACGCCGAGCTGATCACGGGCAAAACCTACAGCGACGCCAATGTCAGCCTGCCGCTAAGCGGCGAGCGGCTGTACAGCGTCACCGCCGTGGATGCCCAGGGTGTCGAGAGTCTGCCTCACGCGCTGTTGCTGCCGGCGGTCAAGGCCGAGCTGCGTGGCGAGCAGCGCTTCGACCGTGGGGTGTTCAACCAGCTCCACTACCAGGTCGCCAACAGCGGCAGCACGGAACTCAAGCGCCTGCGCCTGCGGGTGGACGTCAACAGTGGTGGGCAGATCAAGCCGCACCTGTCCGACTACTTCAACGTTGCCGCCGGCGCGGTCGCCGAGGTGCCGGTGGTGGTAGCCGGTTATCAGAACCTGCCGGGGGTGGTGCCGCTTAGCGTGGAAGTGCTCTATGCCCCGCAAGTGGGCGAATCGGTGAGCATCCAGCGCAGCGAGTCGATCAGCGCCGGTGAGAACAGCCTGCTGGTGCAACTGCTGGCCGACGAGTTCACCCGCGGCACCAGCGGCAGCGTGCGTATCCGCCTGGAAAACCCCAGTGCCGTGGCCAGTGAGCTGGTTACCGCGCATAACAGCGGCAACCAGGCTTCCAGCGAGATGCGCCTGATCCTCGAAGACCTGCAAGGCAACGTGCTGGCCAGCCAGGCGGTGAAGGCTGCCGTGGGCAATGGCCTGGTCACCGTGCGCGATGGCCGTACCGTGGCCCGTGTCGGCGCCTTTGACGTGCTGGAAACCGGGCCGTTCAGCATCCAGGTGCCGAGTGCGGCGCCGGATCGTGTGCGCCTGCGCCTGGAAGCCGACTTCCTGCATTATCAGACCGCCTTGCCGGGCGAGTTGAAGATTGGCGGGCTGCGCAGCAGCCGTGAGCTGAGCCTGGTGGAGACGCCTTACTACGGCGAAATCACCGAGGTCAGCCCGCCGCAGGTGCAGGCCGGGGATAGTGTGACCATCCGTGGTCGCGCCCTGCAACGTAGCGATGATCAGCCGTTGGCCGGGGTCGAACTCAAGCTGATTCTCAGCGTTCGTGGCTTCGAGCAAGTGCTGACGATCACCACCAACGCCGAGGGTGCGTTCTCCTACACGCACAAGACCAGCAGCAGCGACTCGGGTGATTACCAGGTATCGCTGATCCACCCCAGCATCCAGTTGCGTCCGCAACAGGGACACTTCCTGGTGCAGGGCGCGGCCTTTTCGCCGGCCTCGGTCAACACCAGCTTCCCACGTAACTACGAGCAGACCGTGACCATCGCGGTGGAGGCCGGGCATGACACGCCGCTGAAGAACGTGCGCCTGGAGCACGTGCAACCGAATGGCACCAGTGGCCTGCCGGTTGGGCTCAAGGTGCAAACCGGTTCGGCGTTGAACCTGGCGGCCAGGCAACGTGGCAATTTGGTCCTGCGCATCAGTGGCGACAACAGCGCGGCGGCCTCCGGTTTGCTGGACTACCGCATCGTCGCGGACGGCCTGGCGCGACCGATTGGCCAGACGCGCATCCAGTACAGCCTGGTGGAGGCGCGCCCGGTGGCCAAGGTCAGCCCGGCGCAGATCCGCACCGGTCTAGCCCGTGAGAGCGAGCAGGTGGAGCAGGTCACCCTAAGCAACAGCGGTCTGGATGTGCTGCGTAATGTACGCGTCAGCCTGCTCAATGAGCAGGGTGCCGCGGCGCCGAGCTGGGTCAGCCTGCGTACTTCCGAGCGTCTGGGCGACCTGCCGGTAGGGGGCAATTACCTGATCGGCGTGGCCTTCCAGCCCGGCGCAGCGGTGCCCGAGGGGGATCACTATTTCAGCCTGCGTATCGACAGCGACAATCACGCGCCGCTGAACGTACCCATGAGCGCGGCGGTGACCCAGTCCGGCAAAGGTGGGGTGATCTTCCAGGTGGAAGACATCTACACCGGCACCCTGGACAGCGCCGGTCAGCGCATCCTCGGTCTGAACGGGGCGAAGATCAAACTGCAGAACCGCAACGTGCTCAGTGCCGAGTTCAGCGGTACGACGGACGCCAAGGGGCAGGTCCTGCTCTCGGATATTCCGGCGGGCGAATACAACTACCGTATCTCCGCCTGGGATCATGACGACCTCTCCGGTCAGCTATGGATCAAGCCCGGGGTGGTCGCCGATGAACGGATCTTCCTGATGAGCAAGTTGGTTACCGTGGAGTGGTCGGTGAAGGAAATCACCATCGAGGATCGCTACGAGATCGTCCTCAATGCCACCTTCCAGACCAACGTGCCGACTGCCCTGGTGATGATTGAACCTTTGGTCATCAACCTGCCGGCCATGCGCAAGGGTGATGTGTTCCAGGGGGAGCTGACCCTGAGCAACTACGGATTGATCCGTGCCGATGGGGTCAAGTCCAGCCTGCCGAGTGGCGATGCGAGAGCCAAGATCGAGTATCTGCGTAGCGTGCCGGATACCCTGGAGGCCGGTGAAGTGCGGGTGATTCCGTACCGCATCGTTGCCCTGCAGAGCTTCGACCCGGAAGACGTGCTCAACGGCGCGGCCGGCTGCTGGAGTTTCAGCTATCAGGGCTCGGTCAACTACAAAAGCCAGTGCGCCAACGGCCAGGTGATTCCGGGCCAGGCCAATGTGGCCTGGAGCGCCAATGGTAGTACTGGAACCTGTGACTCTACTATTTCTATCGGTGGTGGTGGTGCCAGGGGCTGGAGCGGCTGGGGTGGCTCGGGGGGCGGCTTTATTCCGCGGCCAACGCCTTTGGCCTCGACGGCCAAGCAATGTGCGCCCCCCCCGGATTGCGAAAACGGCAATTGCGGCGGTGGCAACGGCGGCACCGATTAAGCGTAGGGCGGGTCAAGACCCGCCGTAGGCATAGGCTTCGGCGGGGTTATGAAGGATGCATGGGAATATTGCCGCATATGGGATGGCGGGAATGTTCCGCGTTTTTTGCCGCATCGGGAGATGCGGCTGATAAGGAGAAAGGATTGGAACGCAAGGTTTTTGGCCGGTTTGGCCTGTGTCTGGGGGCGGTTTTGGCCCTGTTCAGCAGCCTGCTGCAGGCCAAGCCCGGGCTGGATCACCAGTACCGTGGCCCGCACTACAACACCGAGGTCCTGCAGCTGGACGTGCTGGACCTGCAGGTGCAGGCCCTGGGCAACCCGATCCGCATGCTGCGCAGCTGGAAAAACGGCCAGTGGGTGTGGAACGAGCGCTGGCAGGACCTGAAGATCCTCGGCCCGGCCGACCCCAACGCCCCCGATGGCGCCGCCGATTCCTTTAACGCCGACCGCCCTTACGCCGTGGTGCGCGGCGGGCAGAGCTACCTGCGCGCCAACAGCACGGTGCAGGATCAGGACGTCAGCTTCCACAACCTGCCCAAGCGCCGCCTGACCGCCCTGCAGCGCGGCCTGGCCGGTTTTCGCTGGGAAGATGTGCAGGGCAACCGCAGCGACTACGACGCCCAGGGCCGCCTGACCGGCTACCAGAACCGCCAGGGCCACCGCGTCAGCCTGGTGCGCGACGAAGAAGGGCGGGTGATCGGGGTCAAGGACCACCACGGCGAGCAACTGGTGACCCTCACCTATAGCGGCACCAACCTCACCGCCATCCGCGACTACAGCGGCCGTGAGGTTAAATACGAATACGCCAACAACCGCCTAAGCGCCGTGATCGACGTGCTCGGCCAGCGCTGGCAATACCACTACGACGCCAACGGCCTGGCCGGCTACACCGACCCCCTGGGCCAGCGCACCACCTATGTGCTGGGCAAAAAGGACAGCCTGCAGGAAGTCAAACGGCCCGACGGGCGCTGGA
>Ga0209207_1000565_pt1 | contig 21661 bp, 23 predicted proteins | sample SaghotsprinmetaG_FD_184140 | JGI IMG/M metagenome (GOLD analysis project Ga0209207, IMG submission 184140) | Hot spring microbial communities from South Africa to study Microbial Dark Matter (Phase II) - Sagole hot spring metaG (SPAdes) (version 3) | ecosystem: Environmental > Aquatic > Thermal...
GGCGCCGCTGGTCGGATAAGTCCCGCCCAGCCCACAACCACCCCTGGCGGTGTTATCCCGCAGCCGCGCCCTCAGGGGCTGGCCAATTGGCCAGCCCCTGAAAACCAACCCAAACGCATACCGACCGGACATTTCTATCTTGCCCAATTACCGGACATTACTAAATTGCCTTGACAGACAGTTCGTTCAGGCGGCGCGGTTTGCCCCGTTCTTGCGGGCGAGGATGAATTCGCCCAGCTTCCGGTCCGTGGCGAGGATATGGTTGACCAGCCACTGGTTGAGAAATGAAATTAGTTCCTCGCGCGGGATGCGGTTGCCGGATTTGATGCGGTCCCGCACCTCGACCACCTTGCTGGAAAACGCGCGATGCTGGGCGAGGTGGGCCTCGGCGTTGTCCGGGTCGGTCTCCGCATAGCCAAATTCGCGCATCAGGCCTTCCTCGGTTTCGAAGTGATAGAGGGCGTAGGCCAAAAGGTCGCGGGTGATCTGTTCCAGGGCTTCCAGGCTTTCGTCCTCACGCAGGCGGAGATTGGCCTCGTTGAGGGTGGAGACCAGGATCTGGTGTTGTTCGTCGATCTCATCGATACCGGTGGCATAGCTGGCGTTCCACAGGATGATGTCGGTCTGGGCGTGGGTCATGGCGGGTTCCGCTTGATTGTCAGCTGTAGGGTGTAGTTTGCGCGAGTTCGGCACGCAGCGCATCGATCGCCTCGGTCAGTGCGTCGCGGCCCTGGCAGAACTCGACCTGCGCTAGTGCAAGGGCGTCGGCATCCCTCCCGGCTAGGGCCTCGGCAAGGCGCTTACCCAGGCGGTGGATCTGTCGGTGCAGATCCATGACCGGAATGAAGCCTTGATACTGACCGTAGCGGGCGCGGCCTTCAAGCTCCAGCCATTGCCCTATGCGGCATTGATCGGAATCGAGGGGCGGTCGCGGCAGCGAGGGGTTTTCCACCTGGGCCAGGATGCGCTGCGCCCATTGCTGGTGCAATGCCTTCGCGAGCAGCCACTCGAAATCTCTGCGGCTGGGTCGGGCGCTGGAGGCGAGACGCCAGCGCGGATCGGGTTGAAAGCGTTGCAACCAGCCGGACAGCTCGCTGGCCGGCATGGGGCGTGCAAGTCCGAAGCCTTGCATGATGTCGCAGCCGATTTCCAGCAACATGAGGATGTGATCGATGCTTTCCACGCCTTCCGCCACCACCTGGCAGCGAAAAGCGCTGGCCAGGCCGATGATGCCTTCGACGATGGCGAGATCCATGGGGTCGTCGAGCATGTCGGCGATGAATGCATGGTCGATCTTGAGCGCATCCACGCCCAGCCGCTTGAGGTGGATCAGGGAGGAATAGCCGGTGCCGAAATCGTCGAGCGCAAAGCCTAGGCCGAGTGCGTGTCCCTCGCGGATCAGGTCGCTCACCGCGTTGATGTCCTCCAGGGCGGCGGTCTCGACGATCTCGATGCGCAGGCGCTTGCGCAGTTCGGTCGGGTGGGGTTCGATCAGATCGCGCACCTGTTCGGCAAAATCTTTGCGATGCAGCTGGCGGGCGGAGATGTTGACGGAGAGGTTGAGATCAATGCCTTGCGCCTGCCACTGGCTGAGCTGGCGCAGGGATTGGCCAATGGCCCAGAATCCGAGTTTTACCACCAGGTCGTCGTGCTCGATCAGGGGCAGGAATTCGCCCGGGGCGAGTAGGCCGAGGATGGGGTGACGCCAGCGGGCGAGCACCTCGGCGCCGAGCACACGGCCGGCCCGGCAATCGACGATGGGTTGGTAGAACAGCTCGAACTGGCCTTCGCCGAGGGCCTCGTCGATCTTGCGCAGGGTGGCGCGGTTGGCGCGCGCCCGCTGGTCGAGTCTCGGATCGAACAGCGCATAGCGGTTCTTGCCGGCCTGCTTGGCCTGGTACATGGCCTGATCGGCATGACGTAGCAGCCGGTCCGGTTCGACGGCATCGCTGGGATAGAGGGTGACACCGATGCTGGCCGACACCCGCACTTGCGTGCCGGCGACGTTATAGGGCTGGGCCAGCGTCTTGAGCAGACGCTGCAGGGTGTGTTCGACCTCGTGCGTGCTCGACAGGCCGCCGATGAGCAGGGCGAATTCGTCTCCGCCCAGGCGCGCCACCGTGTCCTGGCCGCGCACGTTTTCCTGCAGCCGTTGCGCCACTTCGCGCAGGAGCTGATCGCCGGCCTTGTGGCCATGGGTGTCGTTGACCGGTTTGAAACCGTCCAGGTCGAGCAGGCAGACCGCAAGGGTGTTGCCGTTGCGATGACTCTCGGCCAAAGCCAGGTGCATCCGGTTGGCCAGCATGACCCGGTTGGGCAGCTGGGTGAGGGGATCGTAATGCGCGAGCTGACGTAGGCGCTGCTCTTGTTCGACCTCGACGCTGACGTCCTCGGATGAGGTCACCACCCCTTGCGGACCTTCGCCGCCTTCGCCAGGGATGGGGTAGGCGTGGATGCGCAGCCAGCGCGACCGGTCCGGCGCCTCCTCCATGCGGATCAGCATGGCCTCGCGCGGTCGGCCGCTCTGCAGCACCTCGCGGACTGGAAACTCATCGGCGCGGCAGAGCTGACCGTCCGGGTGATAGCTGGTCCAGCCAGCCAGCGTCAGGATTTCTTCGGCGCGGAATCGCCCGTCCCCGAGCGGTGCATTGAACAGGCGATGCGCGGCCGGGTTGGCATAGACCAGGCATCCGTGGCGGTCCCAGAGCTGGATGCCTTCGCGGACCGACAGCATGATGGTGCGCAGCTGCGATTCGCTCTGGCGCAGGCGCATCCATGCGTCACGGGCAGCGGTGATGTCTTCGAGGATGGCGATGAAGCGGCGCTTGTCGGCGGCGCCTTCGGCAATGGCCGCAACGCTGAGCTTGTACCAGAACGGGGTGCCATCCTGACGTCGGCCCTCGCCTTCGAACTCGCCGCCCTGGTCGCGGCGGAGCAGGGCATGAAACGCCTCTTCGTCTTTAGTGGCGAGGATGCGGCATGGCTGGCCGATCACGGCGGCAGCAGGGTAGCCGGTGATGCGGCTGTATGCGCTGTTGACATACTTGATCCTGTGGCCCTCCGGGTCGCTTTCGCCGAGTATCACACCCGCCGGAACGGCCTCCAGCGCCGCGGCGAGCAGGTCGTGGTCGAGTTTTTTGGGGGGGACGGGCATGGCGGAACCGCAGGGCGCAGTATTTTGTTTAACCCAGATTGACCATTAGATCGGCTTGTGTGGGGGATGCATGTCGTAGAGCGGTCAACGCAATCCGATTGCACGCGGTCTGGATGGCCTACGCGGGCCTCGCTCGCCGCTGGTCGGCCCTCTCGCGCTCGACTTCCCGGCGAGGCGTCCAAGCTTGCCTGCGGCCGTCTCGCGAAATCTGCCTCGACCCTCGGCTTCGCGTCCTCCCGCGTCCGAATGGAAAATCTTGGTTGAACAGAATGGTCATTGTGCACCGTTTTGTCGCAGCGTAGGCGGCGGGAGACGTGGATATGATACATTTTCCGGATTCCATTTTACCCCCGCACCATGTCCGGCAATACCCTGGGCGCATTGTTCAGCGTCACCTCATTCGGCGAATCGCACGGTCCGGCCATCGGCTGCGTGGTCGATGGCTGTCCGCCCGGAATGGCTCTTTCCGCCGAGGACATCCAGCGCGATCTGGACCGGCGCAAGCCCGGCACCTCGCGCCACGTCACGCAGCGACGCGAGTCGGATACGGTGGAGATCTTGTCCGGTGTGTTCGAGGGCCGCACCACCGGCACCCCGATCGCGCTCTTGATCCGCAACGAGGATCAGCGCAGCAAGGATTACAGCGAGATCGCCAATACGTTCCGGCCCGGTCATGCCGATTACACCTACTGGCAGAAATACGCCATCCGCGACTATCGCGGCGGTGGCCGTTCCTCGGCGCGCGAGACCGCGGTGCGGGTGGCGGCCGGGGCAATCGCGAAGAAGTGGTTGCGCGAGAAATACGGCACCCTGATCCGCGGCTGCCTGTCCCAGCTCGGGCCGATCGTGGTGCCCTTCCAGTCCTGGGACGCAGTCGCTGAAAACCCATTCTTCGCCGCCGACCCCGGCAAGGTCGCGGAGCTCGAGGCCTATATGGACGCCCTGCGCAAGGCGGGGGACTCGGTCGGGGCGCGCATCGATGTCGTTGCGGAAGGTGTCCCGGTGGGCTTGGGCGAGCCGGTCTATGACCGGCTGGATGCCGACATCGCCCATGCCATGATGGGCATCAACGCCGTCAAGGGGGTGGAGATCGGCGACGGTTTTGCCTGTGTCGCCCAGAAAGGCGCCGAGCATCGCGACGAGCTTACTCCGGCCGGATTCCTTTCCAATCATGCCGGCGGGATTCTCGGCGGCATCTCCACCGGTCAGGACATCCGGGTGTCGATCGCCATCAAGCCGACCTCGTCGATTCGCCTGCCCGGACGCTCCATCGATCTTTCCGGCAAGCCGGTCGAGGTGGTCACCCATGGTCGCCATGACCCTTGTGTCGGCATCCGTGCCACGCCCATCGCCGAGGCCATGCTGGCCATTGTGCTGATGGACCACGCCTTGCGCCATCGCGCCCAGAACGCCGACGTGCGCTGTCCAACCCCCATCCTGCCGGCCCATGCCGGCGGCTGATCCTTTCATCCATTCACCAGGAGAACGCCATGCTCGAAAGCCACGACCTGTTCCACGAGTTCCCCGAACACGCCGAAACCATCCGCAAGCTGATGCTTTCAAACGACGATTTCGTCAAGATGGCGCGTGACTACGATGATGTCGATCACAAGATCCACCGCATCGAGCAGCGCGTCGAGGCCGCCTCGCATACCTACGAGGAGGAGTTGAAGAAGATTCGCGTCGCGCTCAAAGACCGCCTGTACGCGGCGATCCTCGCCGCCGCCTGAGCGGCGCGACCGGAACGGAAAGGGGCCGCGTTCGCGGCCCTTTCCCACTTTCGTTTGGCGCGCTCCGCCCGGGGCGCGCCTTGCAGCGTCTCATTGCACGCTGACGGTGGTGCGGCGCGCCGCTTCGAGTTTGGGCAGGGTCACTTCCAATAGACCGTCGCGGAATGTGGCGCGTGCCTCGCTTGCATTCACCGCATGCGGCAACACCAGAGTGCGGCTGAATTCGCCGCGGCGGATCTCGCTGCGATAGTAGTCGCCGCGTTCTTCCTTTTCTTCCTTGCGGCTGTGGCCCTTGAGGGTCACCGTGTTGGCGTCGACGGTGATCTCGATGTCCTCCCGGGCGATGCCGGGCAGTTCGGCCTTGAGCCGGAGCTCGTTGTCGCGGTCGATCAGATCGACGCGCGGCACCTTCAGGTCGAGATCGGCCAGTTCGGCAAGCCAGGGGTTTTCCCAGCGCATGGCGGGCAGCCAGCCACGCGGCATCAGGCTTTCGAACAGACGCTGCATTTCCTCAAACGGGTTTGGTTCGCGCCGTGTAACGGGCGCGCTGACGGTTTCCGGCGGCCGTTCAACCACCGGGGTGCGTGTTTCAGGCATCCGATCGGTCATGGTCCACCTCCATTTATATATTTCAGAACAGACACTTGGCGTGTCCTACTCCCTGTATAGACCCCTTTGGATGGAGTGCAAGTTCACCCGTGCACGCGCCGAAGCTTGTGCATGTGTGCTTGAGTCGGGGCGGCAGTCTCCGCCCTGGGCAAGCTGGATTCAGGCGATGATTTGAGCCAGCGCTTCGATGAGTGCGTCGCATTCCGGGTCGGTACCGATGCTGATGCGCAGGTGCTGGTCGATGCGGGGCAGGCGGAAGTGGCGGACGAGGATGCTGCGCTGGCGCAGCGCGGCGGCGAGGGTGGCGGCATCGTGGCCGGGGTGGCGGGCGAAGACGAAATTCGCGGCGGAAGGGATGACCTCGAAACCAAGCCTCTGCAAGGCCTGGCTGAGCCAGGCGCGGCTGGCCATCACGGCCTGGCGAGTGGTCTCGAAATGGTCGCGGTCTTCGATGGCGGCGGTCGCGCCGGCCAGCGCCAGGCGGTCGAGCGGGTAGGAGTTGAAGCTGTTCTTGACCCGTTCCAGGGCCTCGATGAGGGGGGTCTGGCCCATCGCGTAGCCGACCCGGAGCCCCGCCAGAGAGCGCGATTTGGACAGGGTCTGCACCACGAGCAGGTTGGGGTGACGGGGGATCAGCGCGGCGGCGGATTCGCCGCCGAAGTCGATATAGGCCTCGTCGATTACCACGACCGAGTCCGGATTGCCGGCGACGATACGCTCGATGGCGGAGAGCTCGAGCAGGCGGCCGGTGGGGGCGTTGGGGTTGGGGAAGATGATGCCGCCGTTGGGGCGGAGGTAGTCTTCCGGACGGAGGCCGAAGCCGGCGTCGAGCGGCACCGTTTCGTAGGCGATGTCGTACAGGCCGCAGTAAACCGGGTAGAAGCTGTAGGTGACGTCCGGGAACAGGGTCGGCCGGGGGTGGCGCAAGAGCCCGAGAAAGGCGTGGGCGAGCACCTCGTCGGAGCCGTTGCCGACGAACACCTGATCCGGCTGGAGGGCGTACAGCCGGGCAACGGCGGCCTTGAGCGTTTCACCGTTGGGGTCCGGGTAGAGGCGCAGGCGGTCGTCGATCTCGCCACGCAGGGCGGCGAGTGCTTGGGGCGAGGGGCCGTAGGGGTTTTCGTTGGTGTTGAGCTTGATCAGATTGGCAAGCTTGGGCTGCTCGCCTGGGATATAGGGGGTCAGGCCGTGGACGACGGCGCTCCAATAGCGACTCATGGGGGGGCTCGTGGCGGTGGAATGAATCGGGGGGCTGGGCAAAAACTCCGGCCGCAATGGTATCATGCGGCCCCAATCCGCCCTTTGCCGTGCCACCTTGCGGTGGCGTGTCGTTCTCCCGCCGAGTCCGTGATGCGTCAAGCCGAAATCACTCGCGATACCCTGGAAACCCGCGTCCGCGTCCGGCTCGATCTGGATGGCGGCGGCGAGGCCTGTTTTTCCACCGGTGTGCCTTTCCTCGATCACATGCTCGATCAGGTCGCCCGTCATGGCGGGATCGATCTGGAAGTGGTGGCCGAGGGCGACCTGCACATCGACGCGCATCACACCGTGGAGGATGTCGGTATCACCCTTGGCCAGGCGTTCGCACGCGCGCTGGGGGACAAGAAGGGCATCCGCCGCTATGGCCATGCCTATGTGCCGCTCGATGAAGCGCTCTCGCGCGTCGTGCTCGACATCTCTGGCCGCCCGGGGCTGGAGTTCCATTGCCAGTTCACGCGCGCCCGCATCGGCGAATTCGATGTCGACCTGATCCGCGAGTTTTTCCAGGGCTTCGTCAATCACGCCGGCGTCACCCTGCACATCGACAATCTGCGCGGCAGCAATGCGCACCACCAGGCCGAGACGGTGTTCAAGGCATTCGGCCGCGCCCTGCGCATGGCGCTGGAGATCGATGAACGCATGGTCGGCCGGCTGCCGTCGACCAAGGGGGCCCTGTAATTGGCGAACAGCGCGGCAAACATCGCCATCATCGACTACGGCATGGGCAACCTGTATTCGGTGGTCAAGGCCATCGAGCATGTCGCGCCCGGCGCGCGCGTCGAACTGACCGACGCGCCGGAGGCGATCCGCGCCGCCGACCGTGTGGTGTTCCCCGGTCAGGGCGCGGCACGCGACTGCATGCGCGAGATCGAGGCGCGCGGCCTGCGCGGGGCGATCCTGGAGGCGGCCGCGGAAAAGCCATTCCTCGGCATATGCATGGGCCTGCAGGTGCTGTTCGAGCACAGCGCCGAGGGGGACACCCCATGTCTTGGCGTGTTTCCGGGCGAGGTGGCGCGCTTCGACGAGAGTCGCATGCGCGCCGCCGGCGAGCGCCTCAAGGTGCCGCACATGGGCTGGAACGGCGTCCGCCAGCTGCGTTCGCATCCGCTCTGGGCCGGCATCGCCGACGGCGCGCGTTTCTATTTCGTGCACAGCTATTATGTGGTCCCGGCCGCCGATGACCTGGCCGTGGCGAGCAGCGATTACCCTCAAGCGTTCGTGTGCGCCTGTGCCCGCGCCAACCTGTTCGCGGTGCAGTTTCATCCCGAGAAGAGCGCGGCCGACGGACTGCGCTTGCTCGCCAATTTCGTGGCCTGGAGCGGCCAGCCCTGAATAACCCTTTCGATACGACGGTACGACGGTCATGCTCATCATTCCCGCCATCGATCTCAAGGACGGTCATTGCGTTCGCCTCAAGCAGGGCGAGATGGACAGCGCCACGGTGTTTTCCGAGGACCCTGCGGCCATGGCGCGCAAATGGGTGGAGGCCGGCGCCCGCCGCCTGCACCTCGTCGACCTCAATGGCGCATTCGCCGGCAAGCCGGTCAACGAGGCCGCCATCCAGGCCATCACCGATGCGGTGGGCGAGGACATCCCGGTGCAGCTGGGCGGCGGCATCCGCGATCTGGATACCATCGAGCGCTATCTCGACGACGGCATCCGCTATGTCATCATCGGTAGCGCGGCGGTGAAGAATCCGGGTTTCCTGCACGATGCATGCAACGCATTCCCCGGCCACATCATCGTCGGCCTGGATGCGAAGGAGGGCAAGGTGGCGGTGGAAGGCTGGTCGAAGGTGACCCATCACGACGTGATTGACCTCGCCCGCCGCTTCCAGGATTACGGCGTCGAAGCGGTGGTGTATACCGACATCGGCCGCGACGGCATGCTCTCCGGGGTCAATGTCGACGCCACGGTCGAACTGGCCCGGGCCCTGACGATCCCGGTCATCGCCAGCGGTGGCATCACCAACCTGGACGACATCCGCAAGCTGTGTGCGGTCGAGGATGAAGGCATCATGGGCGCCATCACCGGCCGCGCCATCTATGAGGGCGCCCTCGATTTCGTCGCGGCGCAGAAGCTCGCCGACGAATTGAATGGTCGAGAAGCGTGAGGCCACAGCCTGCTAAAGTCTCCGCGCCAAAGGCGCGCAAATCCCGAGCCCTTTGTCCCTCGCCCCCATGTCTCTCGCCAAACGCATCATTCCCTGCCTCGACGTCACCGCCGGCCGCGTGGTCAAGGGGGTGCGCTTCGTTGAGTTGCGCGACGCCGGCGATCCGGTCGAAATTGCCCGGCGCTATGACGAGCAGGGCGCGGACGAGTTGACCTTCCTCGACATCACCGCCAGTTCGGACGATCGTGACCTGATCCTGCACATCATCGAGGCGGTGGCGGCGCAGGTGTTCATCCCGCTCACCGTCGGCGGTGGCGTGCGCGCCGTGGAGGACGTGCGGCGGTTGCTCAACGCCGGCGCAGACAAGGTGTCGATCAACACCTCGGCGGTGACCAATCCGCAACTGGTGCGCGATGCATCCGATCGATTCGGCGCGCAATGCATCGTCGTCGCCATCGACGCCAAGCAGACGGTGTGGGGTGCTGCGCCGAAATGGGAGATCTATACCCATGGCGGTCGCCGCGCCACCGGCCTGGATGCCGTGGAGTGGGCGAGGAAAATGGAGTCGTTTGGCGCGGGTGAACTGCTGCTCACCAGCATGGACCGCGATGGCGCCAAGACCGGATTCGACCTCAACCTCACCCGTGCCATCTGTGACGCGGTGAACATCCCGGTGATCGCCAGCGGCGGGGTGGGCAACCTGCAACACCTGGTCGATGGCGTGAAAGTCGGCGGCGCCGACGCGGTGCTCGCCGCCAGCATTTTCCATTACGGCGAATATTCGGTGGAGGAGGCCAAGCGCTACATGCGCGAGCATGGCGTCGAGGTGCGGCGATGAACGAAGCCTGGCTGAACAAGGTGAACTGGTCCGCCGAGGGCCTGGTGCCGGCCATCGCCCAGGATGCGGCCAGTGGCGACATCCTGATGGTGGCCTGGATGAACCGGGACGCACTGAAACGCACCGCGGAACTGGGCGAGGCGGTGTACTGGTCGCGTTCGCGCAAAAAGCTCTGGCACAAGGGCGAAGAGTCGGGGCACACCCAGAAGGTACTCGAAATCCGCCTCGATTGCGACGAGGACGTGGTGCTGCTCAAGGTCGAGCAGAAAGGCGGCATCGCCTGCCACACCGGCCGGCGCAGCTGTTTCTTCCAGCGTTTGGAGGCGGGCGAGTGGCGCGCGGTGGATGCGGTGCTGAAGGACCCGAACGAGATCTACGGCAAATGAGTCACGAGAGTCACGCTATCCTGTCACGCTTGGCCGATACACTTGAGGCGCGCAAGTCGGCCGACCCGGCCTCGTCTTATGTCGCCAAGCTTTATGCCAAGGGGCTCGACGCCATCCTCAAGAAGGTGGCCGAGGAGGCGGCGGAGACCCTCATGGCGGCCAAGGACGGCAAGCGCGAAAAGATCGTCTACGAGACGGCCGACTTGTGGTTCCATTGCATGGTCCTGCTGGCCTGGGAAGGCATCCGTCCCGAGGAGGTGCTTGCCGAACTGGCGCGTCGTGAAGGGCTGTCGGGGCTCACGGAAAAGGCAAACCGAAAGGAAAACGCATGAGCGCGGACTGTATCTTTTGCAAGATCGTCGCCGGGGAAATCCCCAGCCGCAAGATCTACGAGGACGAGGACATCTTCGTGTTTCACGACATCCGCCCCGTGGCGCCGGTGCATTTCATGCTCATCCCCAAGCGCCATGTCGCTTCGCTGGCCGAGTGCGATGAAAGCCATCAGGCGGTTTTGGGCAAAATCCTGCTGCTCGCGCCGCGGCTGGCCCGCGAGCAGGGCCTCGCCGACGGCTTCCGCACCGCCATCAACACCGGCCGCGGGGGGGGGCAGGAGGTGTTTCATCTGCATGTGCATGTCATCGGCGGCGCGGGGCCGCGGCCGCTTTGAGGGACCCGGACCCGGGTCGAACGTCAGGATTCAATTCATAGGAGCATAGTCATGGGTTCGTTCAGTATCTGGCATTGGTTGATCGTGTTGCTGGTGGTGGTGCTGGTGTTCGGCACCCGCAAGTTGAAAAACATCGGCACCGACCTCGGCGGCGCGGTCAAGGGGTTCAAGGATGCAATGAAGGAGGAGCAGAACAAGACCACCGAGCTGCCCCGCCAGGCCGATTCCGGCACGACGTCCGGCAACACCATCGATGTCGAGGTCAAGGACAAGCAGCAGGGCTGAATGGGCGTGTGCCGATGGGCGTGAGACGCGGGTCTTCCTCAAGCCCCTAGCCCCCCCGCACCATGTTCGATCTCGGTTTCACCGAACTTCTCGTCATTGGCGTGGTCGCCCTGATCGTCATCGGTCCGGAGCGGCTGCCCAAGGTGGCGCGCACCGCCGGCCAGTGGTTGGGGCGTTTGAATCGTTTCGTGTCCGACATGAAGCAGGACATTGATCGCGACCTCAAGCTCGAGGAGTTGCGCAAGCTGCAGGCGGAGATGCGCGAGACGGCGCAAAAGTACGAGATCCTGGCCGAACAGGTCGGGCAGCGGGTGCGCGAGGATGTTGGTCAGGTCGACCAGGTGATGCAGGCCATGGCGGCCACCGATGGGGGACTCGCCCTGCGCGAATACGAGAAGATCAAGTCGGAGACGGCGGCCATCCAGGCGGCTGGTCAGGAAGGCGGAGCGTCGGCGCCCGTGCCGGTCGATCCGGCCGTGTCACCGGAGTCGGGCGGCGTGTCTGTTCCGCGGCTGTCCCCAGCGGCCGATGAATCCGTGTTCAGCAGTCGTCTCGACCACATGCCGCCGCTCGACGATCGTCCCGTTGCCCGCGCCGAACCGGCCGGCACGCCGGGCAAGGGGGCGTGATGGATTCGCCGCAGACCTTCATCAGCCACCTGATCGAGCTGCGCGACCGCCTGCTGCGCTCGGTGTTGGTCTGGCTGGCGGTGTTCGTGGTGCTGTTCCCGTTCGCCAACGACCTGTACAGCCTGCTCGCCCAGCCGATGCTGGCCGAGCTGCCGGCCGGCGGACAGATGATCGCCACCGAGGTGGTGACGCCATTCTTCGTTCCGGTGAAGGTGGCCTTGATGACCGCCTTCCTGCTGGTGCTGCCCTATCTCCTGTATCAGGTCTGGGCCTTCGTCGCGCCCGGCCTGTACGCGCACGAGAAACGGCTGATCCTGCCGCTGGTCGGTTCCAGCATCGTGCTGTTCGCGGTGGGCATGGCCTTCGCCTATTTCCTGGTGTTCCCGGTGGTGTTCGGCTTCATTGTCGGCATCGCCCCCGAGGGGGTGGCGGTGATGACCGACATCAACAAATACCTCGATTTCGTCATCACCATGTTTCTGGCCTTCGGCCTCACCTTCGAGACCCCCATCGTGGTGGTGGCATTGGCGCTGATGGGTGTGGTGAGCGTGCAACAGTTCAAGGAGGCGCGTCCCTATGTCATCGTCGGTGCATTCGTCATCGGCGCCATATTCACGCCGCCGGACGTGATTTCGCAGATCATGCTGGCGGTGCCCTTGTGGCTGCTGTACGAACTGGGCATCTGGATCGCCGGCTGGCTTCCGCGGCGTGCCCAGGTTGCCGACGCTGAAGAGTCTTACCGACCGTTGAGCGAAGCGGAGATGGACGCCGAACTGGACCGCATCGAAGAGGAGCAGCGTCGTTTGCGCTGAGCTGCATGGGCTTTTCAGGCCGCCCGGCTGGACGCGCGATTTCGAATGGCGGCGGTTTTTCGGTAGAATCGTGCATCGCTTCCAGCGCATTCGCAGATGACCCGATACGTATTCGTTACCGGCGGCGTGGTTTCCTCGCTTGGCAAGGGCATTGCCGCCGCGTCACTGGCCGCCATCCTGGAGTCGCGGGGCATCAAGGTCACCCTGCTCAAGCTCGACCCCTACATCAACGTCGATCCGGGCACCATGAGCCCATTCCAGCACGGCGAGGTGTTCGTGACCGAGGATGGCGCCGAGACCGACCTCGATCTCGGTCATTACGAGCGCTTTACCCAGGCCAAGATGGCCAAGCGCAACAATTTCACCACCGGCCAGATCTACGAGTCGGTGATCAAGAAGGAACGGCGCGGCGAGTATCTCGGCAAGACGGTGCAGGTCATCCCGCACATCACCGACGAGATCAAGCGCCAGATCCGCCTGGGCGCCGAAGGCGCGGACGTGGCGCTGGTCGAGATCGGCGGCACGGTGGGCGACATCGAGTCGCTGCCCTTCCTGGAGGCGATCCGCCAGATGGGCATCGAGGAGCGGGGACGCACCTGCTTCATCCACCTCACCCTGCTGCCTTACATTCCCACCGCCGGCGAGCTGAAGACCAAGCCGACCCAACATTCGGTGAAAGAGCTGCGCGAGATCGGCATCCAGCCCGACATCCTGCTCTGCCGCGCCGATCGCTCCATTCCGGCCGAGGAGCGGCGCAAGATCGCCCTGTTCACCAATGTGCAACCGGAGGCGGTGATCGAGGCGCTCGATGCGCGCACCATCTACCAGATTCCCATCCTGCTGCACGAGCAGATGCTTGACGAGATCGTCTGCCACAAGTTGCAGATCCTGGCCCGCGCCGCCGACCTGTCGGTGTGGAAGAACCTGGTCTACGCCCTGGAGCATCCGGAGCACGAGGTGGACATCGCCTTCGTTGGCAAGTATGTGGATCTCACCGAGTCCTACAAGTCGCTCACCGAGGCCATCGTCCATGCCGGCATCCACACCCGGTGCCGGGTGAACATCCATTATCTCGATTCCGAGGTGCTGGAGAGCGAAAGTGTGTCGGCACTCGCCGGCATGAATGCCATTCTGGTGCCGGGCGGCTTTGGCAAGCGCGGCACCGAGGGCAAGATCGCGGCGATCTGCCATGCGCGTGAAAACAGCGTGCCCTACTTGGGCATCTGTCTGGGCATGCAGATGGCGGTGGTCGAGTTCGCCCGCAATGTCGCCGGCATGGCGGGCGCCCATTCCACCGAGTTCGAACCGGGTACGCCGTATCCGGTGGTCGGCCTCATCACCGAGTGGCTGGATGCATCCGGCCGAATCGAGAAGCGTAGCGAGCAGTCCGACCTGGGCGGCACCATGCGCCTGGGTGGCCAGGTCTGCCGCCTCGCCCCGGACAGTTTGGCGCGCGCGATCTATGGCCGGGACGAGATTGTCGAACGGCATCGGCATCGCTACGAGGTCAACAACACCCTGCTCGCCGAGCTGGAGGCGAAGGGCCTGGTGGTGTCCGGGCGGGCGCCGGGCACCGATCTGTGTGAGATGATCGAGTTGCCGCGTGAAGCGCACCCCTGGTTCGTCGCCTGTCAGTTCCACCCCGAGTTCACCTCCAACCCGCGTGAAGGCCACCCGCTGTTCAAGTCCTTCGTCGAGGCCGCGCTGAAGCACAAGGAACCCCGATGAAGCTGTGCGGATTCGAAGTTGGCCTCGATCGGCCTCTGTTCCTGATTGCCGGGCCCTGCGTGATCGAGTCCGAGCAACTGGCCTTGGATACCGCCGGCCAGCTCAAGTCGATGTGTGACGAGCTGGGCACGCCCTTCATCTACAAATCGTCCTTCGACAAGGCCAACCGTTCATCGGCCGCTTCCTACCGCGGCCCGGGCATGGAGGAGGGCTTGCGCATCCTGGCCGAAGTAAAAAAGCAGATCGGCGTGCCGGTGCTCACCGACGTGCACGAGGATACGCCGCTGGCCGAGGTGGCCGAAGTCGTGGACGTCCTGCAGACTCCGGCCTTCCTGTGCCGACAGACCAATTTCATCCAGAACGTGGCCCGTGCCGGGCGTCCCGTCAACATCAAGAAAGGCCAGTTCCTGGCTCCCTGGGACATGAAGAACGTGGTCGACAAGGCGCGCGCCACCGGCAATGCGCAAATCATGGTCTGCGAGCGCGGCGTGTCGTTTGGCTACAACACCCTGGTGTCCGACATGCGGGGCCTTGCCATCCTGCGCGAGACCGGCTGCCCGGTGGTGTTCGACGCCACCCATTCGGTGCAGCAGCCGGGCGGGCAGGGCACCTGTTCCGGTGGCCAGCGCGAGTTCGTGCCGGTGCTGGCGCGCGCGGCGGTGGCGGCGGGGGTGTCCGGCCTGTTCGCCGAGACTCATCCCGATCCGGCCCGTGCCTTGTCGGACGGCCCCAATGCCTGGCCGCTCGGCCTGATGCGACCGCTCCTGGAAACGCTGAAGGAAATCGATCACCTGGTGAAACAGCGCGGCTTCGTCGAAGACAGCGTCAAGCCGTGATTTGCGCCTCAAAAGGGCGCGCATACTGAAAGGAAACTGTGCAATGAGTGCAATCGTAGATGTCGTCGCCCGTGAAATCCTGGATTCGCGCGGCAATCCCACCGTGGAAGCGGATGTGCTGCTCGAATCCGGCGTGCTGGGCCGCGCAGCGGTGCCTTCCGGCGCATCCACCGGCAGCCGTGAGGCGATCGAATTGCGTGACGGCGACAAGGCGCGTTACCTGGGCAAGGGTGTGCTGAAGGCGGTGGAACACGTCAACACCGAGATTGCCGAGGCGGTGCTGGGGCTGGACGTGGAGGAGCAGAGCTTCATCGACCAGACCATGATCGATCTCGATGGCACCGAAAACAAGTCGCGTCTGGGTGCCAACGCCATCCTCGCCGTGTCGCTGGCCTGCGCCCGCGCCGCCGCCGAGGAAGCCGGCCTGCCCCTGTATCGCTATCTCGGCGGCGCCGGGCCGATGCGCCTGCCGGTGCCGATGATGAACATCATCAACGGCGGCGCGCATGCCGACAGCGGTATCGACATGCAGGAATTCATGATCCTGCCGGCCGGTCTGCCGAGTTTCCGCGAGGCCCTGCGCGCCGGCGCCGAGGTGTTTCATGCCCTGAAAAAGTTGCTGGGCAAGGCCGGCTATGCCACCAGCGTGGGCGATGAAGGCGGGTTTGCGCCCAACCTGAAATGCAACGAGGACGCCATCAAGTTCATCATGGAAGCGATCGGTGCCGCAGGCTACACCGCCGGCAAGGACATCTACATCGGCATGGACTGCGCCAGCTCCGAGTTCTACAAGGAGGGCAAGTACCACATCGCCGCCGAGGACCTGCAGCTTTCCTCCACAGAATTCAACGATTATCTCGCCGCCTGGGTGGACAAGTACCCCATCCTCAGCATCGAGGACGGCATGGCCGAGGACGACTGGGAGGGCTGGGCCCTCCTCAACGCCAGACTAGGCAAGAAGATCCAGCTGGTGGGGGACGACATCTTTGTCACCAACACCCGCATCCTCAAGGAAGGCATCCGGAAGGGCGTGGCCAACTCGATCCTGATCAAGGTGAACCAGATCGGCAGTCTGTCGGAAACCTTCGCCGCCATCGAGATGGCCAAGCGCGCTGGCTGGACCAGCGTGATCTCGCACCGTTCGGGCGAGACCGAGGATGCGTTCATTGCCGACCTGGCGGTGGCGAGCAACGCTTTGCAGATCAAGACCGGTTCCCTGTCCCGTTCGGACCGGATCGCCAAGTACAACCAGCTGCTGCGCATCGAGGAAGAACTTGGCAGTCTGGCGCGCTATCCCGGCATGGATGCATACAACCAGAGCCATTGAGCCTCGTTCGAGTCCGGCCATGCCCGCCTCCTGTTGGCGTTCGGGAGCGTGGCTTAGCAGGCGGTTGAAAAACTACTGCGGTGGGCCATCGGCTGTGTTGCGCGGTGCTCGCTCCCTCGCCGATCGATTTGATCTGTCTCGGTCGCTGCGCTCCGTGCGCCTTGCATCTGGCCATCCTCGCTACGTTTTTCAACCGCCTGTTAAGCCTGCCGTGGTCGGCCCGTGCATGGGCGGAGAGGGCCGATGCGGTTGATGACTTGGCTGCTGATCGGCCTCATCGTCGTGCTGCAGTACCCCCTCTGGCTCGGCAAGGGAAGCTGGCTCAGGGTATGGGAGCTGCAACGTCAGGTGGCCGAGCAGTACCGCGCCAACGAGGCCCTGGCAGCGCGTAATGCTCAGCTTGCCGCCGAAGTGCAGGATCTCAAGACCGGCTATGGTGCGATCGAGGCGCGCGCCCGCTTCGAACTGGGCATGATCCGGCATGACGAGGTGTTCTTTCAGGTGATGGAACCGGTGACCACGAGTGCCGCTCCGGCGGCCGATACGAGTACGCGATGACTACGCTGCATTACATCCTGATTGGCTTGGCCATCCTGCTGGTGGGGGGGGTGGCCCTGTACAACGTGCTGCAGGAGCGTCGTCTTCGCCGTCAGGTCGATCAGATGTTTGCCGCCAAGCGTGAGGACGTCGAACTTGGCAGCCCGGATCTGTCGCCCGGCGCGCAGGAGGATGGCCCGGTATTGCGGTTCTCGGAAAATACCGATCCCGGGTTGGCTGTGCCGCCCCATGGGGTGCATACCCTGGAGTGGGGCGGTGGGCTCGATGCAAAACCGCATGTGGATGCGCCCGATTCAGTCCCGTCCGCCGCAGCCTCCCATATGGCCCGGGATCCCGTGCCGCCCGAACGTGAAACACTGCGTGAAGCATCCACCCCGGTCCGGGAATCGCCCCAGCACACGGTGACTGCCGCACCGCGGCCACCACGTATCGAACTGGAGTTGCCGCCGGGGCTCACCGAGCCGCGGCCGAAACCGCCCTCCGTGGCCCCGGGGGGTTCTCCAGTCCTGCCCGAGATGCGGCTCGATGCCGGCACCGAATACATCGCCCGTCTGCGCTTTGGTCAGGCCGAACAGACCGCATTTGCCGGTCTGCTGGCGCAGTTGCGCGCCATTGGCAAGCCGGTGCGGGCCATCGGCCAGCGCCCGGATGGGATCTGGGAGGAGTTGGGGCCGCGCCCAGCCATGGCCTATCCCGTGGTCGAGCTCGGCATCCAGCTCGCCGACCGCTCCGGGCCGATCAAGGAGTCCGAGCTGGATGCCTTTTGCCAGGCGCTGTACGCATTCGCCACCGAGCACGGCGGCGCGGTGTCGTGCCCGGAGAAACGCGCGGCCCTGGAGCTGGCGCGCGAACTCGACCAGTTCTGCATCGAGGTCGACGTGATGATCGGTCTCAATCTGGTGTCGCCCGACAGCGAGCCGTTCCAGGGCGAGCGCCTCCTGCGCTTGGCTGCCGAAGCGGGTTTGCGACCGGCTGAGGATGGCAGCTACGTGTTGCGTGATGGTGCGGGGCGCGCCTTGTTTTCGCTGGTGAACCAGGAAGAGCGGCCTTTCCCGGCCGAGGGGGGGGGGACCACGCATGGCGTGACCCTGCTCTTCGATGTGCCGCGGGTGGCCGACGGCCTGGCGGTGTTCGACCGCATGACCCAGCTGGGGTTCGATTTAGCCGCGCGCTTGCCGGGCCGGCTGGTGGATGATCGCGGCCGTCTGGTGAATCAGGACAGCCTGCATAAGGATCGCCGACGCCTAGACGAATACTATGCCCGCATGCATGCCCGCGACATCCCGCCCGGTGGCGAGCGGGCCTTGCGACTGTTCGCCTGAGCCATGAGGATCGACGCGTGAGCGAGGTGGAAGCGCGCATCCACGATTTACGCGCACGCATCGAAGAGGCCAACCACGCCTATTACGCACTCGATCGGCCGATCCTGCCGGATGCCGAATACGATCGTCTTTTTCGCGAACTGCAGGAACTCGAGGCGGCACACCCCGAATTTTCGACTCCCGATTCGCCCACCCAGCGGGTAGGCGGCGAACCTCTGGCAGCATTCGCGCCGGTCCGGCATGCCATCCCGATGCGTTCGATTCGCACGGAGACCGACAGCACGCCTGCGGGGGCGCATGCATTCGATGCACGCGTGCGGCGGGAACTGGGGCTCGCCGAGACCGATCCTGCCGTGGAATACGCCGCCGAGCTCAAATTCGACGGCTTGGCGATCGCATTGCGCTACGAGGCCGGCGTGCTGGTTCAGGCCGCAACCCGTGGAGATGGCGAAACAGGCGAGGACGTGACGCAGAACGCACGTACCGTGCGCGATATTCCGCTGCGCCTGCGCATGGAGCCTCCACCGGCGGTGCTGGAGGTGCGCGGCGAGGTGTACATGCGCCGCGATGCGTTCGAAAGATTCAACGCACGCCAGCGCGCCGCAGGCCTGCCCACGCTGACCAACCCCCGCAACGGCGCTGCTGGAAGCATTCGCCAGCTCGATCCGCAGGTGGCGGCCAGCCGGCCCTTGTCCTTTTATGCTTATGGTGTGGGCGAGGTGGCCGGCTGGGTGCTGCCGTCCACCCATTCCGCCCTGCTCGATGCCCTGGCCGGATTCGGCCTGCCGGTGTGCGAGGAACGCATCGTCGGCCTGGGCCCTGAGCCCTTGGTCGAATTCCATCGCGCCATTGCCGCGCGTCGCGACCGTCTGCCCTTCGACATCGACGGCGTGGTGTACAAGGTCAACCGCTTCGATCTGCAGGAGCGGCTCGGATATGTGGCGCGCGAACCGCGCTGGGCCTGTGCGCACAAATACCCGCCCGAGGAGGAGCTGACCACGGTGGAGGCGATCGAGATCCAGGTCGGCCGTACCGGGGCGTTGACTCCGGTGGCCCGGCTTGCGCCGGTGTTCGTCGGCGGCGTCACGGTCACCAATGCCACCCTGCACAACGCGGACGAGGTGGCGCGCAAGGACGTGCGCGTCGGCGACACCGTGATCGTGCGGCGGGCCGGCGATGTCATTCCCGAGGTGGTGGGCGTGGTGCTCGAACGGCGGCCGATGCGCGACCGAGCCAATCCCGTCAATCCGCCCTTCCAGATGCCGTCGCAGTGCCCGGAGTGCGGCGCGCCGGTGCTGCGCATCGAGGGTGAGGCCGTAGCGCGCTGCAGCAATGGCCTGTCGTGCCCGGCCCAGCGCAAACAGGCCATCCTTCATTTCGCCTCCCGCCGGGCCATGGATATCGAGGGCCTGGGCGAGAAACTGGTCGATCAACTGATCGATCGCGACCTGGTGCACACCCCGGCCGATCTGTACGGGCTGTCCATGGCCACTCTGGCCGGTCTTGAGCGCATGGCGGAAAAATCGGCGCTCAATCTGCGGGATGCGATCGATGCCAGCCGTGGCCGCCCGCTCGCCCGATTCATCCACGCACTTGGCATCCGCAATGTCGGTGAGCAGACCGCCAAAGACCTGGCCAGACATTTCGGCAGCCTGGATGCGTTGATGGCCGCGGCCACGCCGGCCCTGCTGGCGGTGCCTGACGTGGGACCGGTGGTGGCGCGCTCCATCCTGGCCTTTTTCGCCGAACCGCACAATCGCGCCGTCATCACCGCCCTGCGCGCGGCCGGCGCATGGGTCGATGGCGTGCAGGCCCTGGCCGCGGCGCAGCCCCTGGCCGGCAAGGTCCTGGTGTTGACCGGCGCATTGCCGACCCTATCGCGTGACGCAGCGCGGGCGCGCATCGAGGCGGCCGGTGGCAAGGTGACGGGCAGCGTCTCGAAAAAGACCGATTACGTGGTGGCCGGCGCGGATGCGGGGTCCAAACTGGCCAAGGCTCGGGAGTTGGGTATCCGCATCGTCGACGAGGTCGGCCTGATGCAGTTGTTGCAAGGAATGGGGGAGTGAATTGAAAAAAGTCACCAAAGCGGTGTTTCCCGCCGCGGGTCTGGGGACCCGCTTTCTGCCTGCGACCAAGGCGAGCCCCAAGGAGATGCTGCCCATCGTCGACAAGCCCTTGATCCAGTATGCGGCGGAGGAGGCGGCGGCGGCGGGGATCACCGATCTGATCTTCATCATCGGCCGCACCAAGCGGGCGATTGCAGACCATTTCGACAAGGCCTACGAGCTAGAGATGGAGCTGGAGATGCGGGGCAAGACCAAAACGCTGGAGCGTCTGCGCAACACCTTCCCGCTCAATGTCAATTTCATCTACATCCGCCAGGTCGAGGCCCTGGGCTTGGGGCATGCGGTGCTGTGCGCCCAGCCGGCGGTGAACGACGAGCCCTTCGCGGTCCTCCTCGCCGATGATCTCATCGACGCCGAGCCCGGGGTGACCCGGCAGATGTGCGAGCTATACGACTATTACCAGTGCTCGGTGGTGGGCGTGCAGAACGTGGCGCCGGAGGATACGGCATCCTATGGCATCGTCGCTGCCAACCCCATCGCCGAACGTCTGCGCCGGGTCACCCGCATCGTCGAGAAGCCGCGCCCGGAGGATGCGCCGTCCACGCTCGGTGTAGTCGGTCGCTATGTGCTCACGCCCCGCATATTCGACCATCTACGTGGCATCGAGCGTGGTGCGGGGGGCGAGTTGCAGCTCACCGACGCCATCGAATCCATGCTCCGCGAACAGCAGGTGCTGGCCTACGAGTTCGAAGGGGTACGCTACGACTGCGGCACCAAGGCGGGCTACCTGGAGGCCACGGTCGAGTATGCGCTCAAGCATCCCGAGCTGGCGGAAGAGTTCGAAGCGTACCTGCGCCGTCGATTCTGCGACCGGCGCGCCTGAATCGAGCATACGCCGGCTTTAGCAGGCTGTTGAAAACGTCGCGAGGATGGCCAGATGCGAGGCGCACGGAGCGCAGCGACCGAGAAAACGAGCGAAGCGAGTTTCAGCGAAGGCTCACCTTCAGGTGATGCCGGAGCTACAGATCAAATCGATCGGCGAGGGAGCGCAAACGAAGTTTTAGCTTGCGCTGAAACTTCGTTTTGGCGAAGGCTCACATCGGCGCAGCCGATGTGAAGTGAAGCGGCCGGAGCCCACACCGCGCAACACAGCCGATGGCCCACCGCAGTAGTTTTTCAACAGCCTGTTAGAACGATTGGGGCACGCTGGTCTGGCCTGGAGCGCCACCCTCGGCGACCGGCCGCTGCGCCGATTTCGGCCGGAAAGATCGGATCCTCTCGGGTCGGGTTTCGAGATAGGGGCCGCCGATCAGGTCGATGCAATAAGGCACGGCGGCGAAT
>Ga0209207_1000569_pt1 | contig 21567 bp, 21 predicted proteins | sample SaghotsprinmetaG_FD_184140 | JGI IMG/M metagenome (GOLD analysis project Ga0209207, IMG submission 184140) | Hot spring microbial communities from South Africa to study Microbial Dark Matter (Phase II) - Sagole hot spring metaG (SPAdes) (version 3) | ecosystem: Environmental > Aquatic > Thermal...
CCGAGACGATGAAACGGGTGCTGGATGAAAAGTTCAGGGCAGGATGGATGGCCGGAGAGCAGAAGGGGCTAATGCGCGGCGAGCTGGAAGGCGAAGCGGCGGTGCTGGCGCGGCTACTAGCCCGCCGTTTTGGCGCACCGGTACCGGCGGCAAGCCACTGCAGCAGGTCGTACTGCGCGATGCATCGCAGCAGAAAGACGTCCAGGCTGGGATCGGGCGCCCGGCCTGGCTCGATCCGCTCCCCATCCGCCGAACCGGCGCATACCGATGGAACGGCTGCGCCAGGCACTGACCCACACCCGCCGCAACGGCACGCCTGGTGCGCTGCGGATCGTCGATCCCGACGAAGCGATGCCGACGACGCCGTCATCGTGCGCACGATCATTGCGATGGCGCAGAGCCTCGGACTGGCGGTGATCGCCGAGGGCGTCGAAAGCGAGAGCCAGCACCTTCGCCGGGAGACAGCCGTACCCGAGTTGCCGTCATGACCGTGCTGCGCATCGCCACCTGGAACATCCACAAGGGATTTTCGCAATGGGGGCGCCGCCTGATGGTGCACGAGCTGCGCGAGCGGCTGCGCGAGCTGGCGCCGGACATCGTCTTTCTGCAGGAAGTGCAGGGCCTGCATCGTCGCCACGCCCATCGCCATGCAGACTGGCCGGCCGTGCCGCAGCACGAGTTCCTCGCCGCCGAATTCTTTGCCAGCGCCGTCTATGGCCGCAACGCCGTCTATGACCACGGCCACCACGGCAATGCTCTGCTGGCGTGCTTTCCGCTGCTGGCGAGCGACAATCAGGATGTCACCCATCTGTGGTTCGAGCGCCGCGGCTTGCTGCACGCCACGCTGGCGCTGCCCAAGCCAATGCCGGCGCTGCACTGCGTCAACGTGCATCTGTCACTGCTCGGACCGTCGCGCCGGCGCCAGATGCGGGCGCTCGGCGAACGGCTCGAAGCGCTCATCCCGCCCGATGCGCCGCTGATCGTCGCCGGTGATTTCAACGACTGGCGCAATCGCGCCGATGCGCTGCTCGCCGCTCGCCTCGGCCTGAGCGAAGCGTTTGCCGTCGCCGGTGGTCGGCCGAGCCGCAGCTTTCCCGCCGCGCTGCCGCTTCTGCGTCTCGACCGCATCTATCTGCGCGGCCTGAGGGTGCGCGAAGTGTGCCGGCACGCCGGCCCGCCCTGGTCGCTGATCTCCGATCACGCCGCGTTGTCGGCGACGCTCGAACTGCCATGACGCTGCTCGACGGTCAGCGCATCGAACTGCTCGAAACCGGCGACGAGTTCTTCCCCGCCCTGATCGCCGCCATCGCCGGCGCGCAGCGCGAAGTGCATCTGGAAACCTATATCTACGCCCTCGATGCCACCGGTGAAGCGGTGACCGAAGCGCTGCTCGCCGCCGCACGCCGTGGCGTGCAGGTGCGCGTGCTGGTCGACGGCTTCGGCGCACGCGACAGTGCCGCGCCGCTTGCCGAGCGTCTGCGCGCCGTGGGTGGCGAGCTGCTCGTTTATCGGCCGGAAGTCGCCCGCCTGCGCCTGCGCCGTCACCGGCTGCGCCGCCTGCACCGCAAACTGGCGATGATCGATGCCCGCATCGCCTTCGTCGGCGGCATCAACATCGTCGATGACCGGCAGCAGCCCGCCGACGCGCCGCGCTTCGACTACGCGCTGCGCATCGAAGGACCGCTGCTCGCCACCATCGCCTGCGACATGCGCCATTTGTGGCGGCTCGTGCGCTGGGCGCATCTGCGCCGCCGGCAGCCAGTGCACGAGGAGCCGCCCGCCTGCATCAGGCCGGCCGGCAGCGTGCGCGCCGCGTTCGTCGTGCGCGACAATCTGTGGCACCGGCGCGACATCGAGGAAGCCTATCTCGCCGCCATTGCCGCGGCAGGCAGCGAGATCGTCCTCGCCTGCGCCTACTTCCTGCCCGGCCTGCGCTTTCGCCACGCGCTGATGCAGGCCGCGGCGCGCGGCGTGCGTGTCGTGCTGCTGCTACAGGGGCGGTTCGAATACCGCCTACTGCACTACGCCACGCAAGCACTCTATGGTGCCTTCCTCGCCCACGGCGTGCACATCTATGAATACACGCGCGGCTTCCTGCATGCCAAGGTGGCGGTCGTCGATGGCGAGTGGCTGACCGTCGGTTCGTCGAACATCGAGCCCTTCAGTCTGCTGCTGGCGCGCGAGGCCAACGTCGTCGTCCGTGACCGGAACCTCGCCGCCCGCCTGCGCCTGAGCCTGGCGCGCGCCCTTCGCGACGATGCCCGTCTACTGACGCCGACTGACGCCGGCCAACGGCCCTGGCCCGGACGCCTGCTGCGCTGGCTGGCCTATGCGCTGGTGCGCCTGCTGCTCAGCCTGAGCCGCTACGGCCGGCGGGAGTGGCGGCAATGACCGTATGACCCCGCACGCCCGTCCCGGCCCGGACGAAGCGCCGTTCGCCGTGCCTGCGGCGTTTCCTCACCCCGTCGTCAGCCGGCGGTAAATCTCGGCGATCCTGAGCGGCAGCTTGCGCACGTCGTCGAGCACGGTGTAGCCAGCCGGGCCGACCATGTGGCGCAGATAGTCGGCACCCTGGCGGTCGATGGTGACGCAATAGCTGCGTATGCCCTGCTCACGCGCCTCCTGCAACGCGTGGCGGGTGTCTTCGATGCCGTAGGCGCCGCGGTATTCGTCGCCGAAATCGTCCGGCCGGCCATCGGAGAGCATGACGAGCAGCTTGTGGCGCGCCGGCTGGGCGGCGAGCAGCCGGCTGAGATGGCGGATGGCGAAGCCCATGCGCGTGTAGTCCTTGGCCTCGATGCCGGCGATGCGTGCCTGCACGGTCTCGTCGTAGGCGTCGGCAAAGGTCTTGATGCGGTAAATGTCGCAACGCGTGCGCGTCCAGCCGGAGAAGCCATAGATGGCATAGGCATCGCCCAGCGTTTGCAGCGCCTCGCCGAGCATGACCAGCGCCTCGCGTTCGGCCTCGTTCACCCAACCTTTGGTCGAGCCGCTCATGTCCACCATGAACATCGCCGCCAGACTGCGCTCGTTGCGCTGCCGGCGCATGAACAGGCGCTCGGCCGGCTCGGCGCCGCAGCGGCGGTCGATGATCGCCTCGACTTGGGCATCGAGGTCGATGTCCTCGCCGTCCGGCTGGCGGCCGAGGATGCGGTCTTCGCCGCGCAGTATTTCGAAGCGGCGGCGGATCTGGCGGATCAGCGCCGCATGGCGGGCGCGCACTTCGCCGACCCATCCGGGCTGACCTTCAGCCACCCCGTGTTCGAAGACATGACACCACTGGCGGCGATAGGCTTGGCGGTGGTAGTCCCATTCGTCGTAGCGGAATTCGCCCGGCCGCTCGGTGACGAGTTCCGTTCCTTCGCCGCGGTGTTCGGTCGGCTGCCAGGCGCCGTCGCCAGCCGGGGTGAGGGCTTGCGGTGGCAACTGGCCGAGATCCTGCACCAGCGATTGCGCTGCCGCCTGCGCCTCGGGCGGCAAGGTCACCGCTTCGCCATCGCAGCGGAATCCGACCTGCTGCGTTTGGGCGTCGACGCTGGCGGTGAATTCGTTCTTTGCCGCCGGCTTGCGTCCGGCGGCGCCTTTGAGCGCGGCGAGGGCGCGGCGCAGGGTTTCGCTGTCGGTGGCGATGCGGGCGGCGCGCGTGCGCAGCGCTGCCTCCGGGTCGAGCGTGCCGGCATGCGGCAGGGTCGGTGCCGCCTCGCCGGCCGCCAGCCGTTCGGCCATCACCGCCAGCGAGTCTTCGAGCCTAGCCCCAGGCCGCGTCAGTCGGGGCAAGGCCTCGCGCAGGCTGGCCGGCCATTCGCCACGCACGCGGGCGATCTCGGCGGCCAGGCCGGGCAGTTCGCGCGCGATGCACTCTTCGAGACGCACCGCCTCACAGGCGATGAGCCAGCCGAGCGCGGCCGCCCGTTCGCCGCGCGCCGTCGCAGCCGCGATCGCCGGCGCCAGCGCTTCCTGGAACGTGCCAAAGCGCGTCTGCGCCCACAGCAGTGCCGCCTGCACCTTGTAAAGCGCCCGGTTGTCGGCCTCGGCGGCGAAACAGGCCAAGGTCTGCGGCAAATAGAGGGTTTCGCTGTCGGTCCAGGCTACCTCGCCGGCCTTCAACGCCAAAGGACGGCCGGAGAGGCCCTGCACGAAGCGCGTCAGTCGCGGCTCGACATCGGCCAGCCGCGCCGCGCGCAGGCCGGCGCGCTCGGCCTGTAGACCGTCGAGATCGCGCAACCGCTCCATCGCCGGCCGCAGTCCTTCCTTGTCATAAGTGTCGAGGCCGGCGAGCACCCAGGCTTCGAAGCCCTCGTCGCCGAGCACCTCGAAGGCGCGCGGCGCCTGCGTGGCGATCAGATAGCCGATCTCGGCATAGGTGCGCGCGGCGATGCCGGCCCAGTGCAGCACGGCGTTCTGGCGTGGGCGGGGCAGTGCTTCGAGCAGGCTGGCCAAGCGGCTGATCGAGCGGTGCGAGGGCGAGGCGAAAAGCAGGGCGTCGAGCTGCTCTTCGAGTTCGTGGGCAAACAGGCGGCGGTCGCTCATTGGCTTTGCACGGCAGACGGGGCGGCCGATGATGCCACAGCGGTGGGCGACGAGCGCATCGGCCGATGCTTTGGCCACGCTGCAGCGGGAAAGGAAGGCGGCGGGCTTCGCGCCGTGCCAGTGGGGCTGACTTTCGCTGCGCGCCGGCGGTCAGCGATCGACGACACGGTTGCGGCCGGCCGCCTTGGCGGCATACAGGCAGGCGTCGGCCAGCGCCATGCCGGGGTCGAATCCTTCGCTGCCGAGTGCGGCGACGCCCAGGCTGATCATCGCCTGATGTAGGCGTCCTTCGTGCACCGCCGCGACGGCCTCGACAGCGGCGCGCAGCCGTTCGGCGGTGGCGCTGGTGGCCGCCGTATTGGCTCCGGGCAGGACGATGGCGAATTCCTCGCCGCCGAGGCGCGCCAGCAGATCGATGTCGCGCAAATTCGATTTCAGCGTCGCCGCCACCGTTTGCAGCACCTTGTTGCCGGCGGCGTGGCCGAATTCGTCGTTGACGCGCTTGAAGTGGTCGACGTCGACCATGATCAGACCGAGGGGCTGGGCATTGCGCTGGTGCAGCCGCCTCAGTGCGTCGGCCTTATCGATGAAACTGCCCGGTTGTCGATGCCGGTGAGCGCGTTCTGCCTCGCCAGCTTCTCCAGCAGCTGGTCACCGTCTTCCTTGACCCGCAGCAGAAAACCGAAGCCGGTGACGATCATCGTCAGAGAGGCGATGGCGAAGTGGATCTGGGCGCCGGGGTTGCTCGAGTCTACCGGCAGATATTCGTTGGCCAGCAGCGCGTTGATGGCCCGCAGGCTGGCAGCGAGGGCGAAGCCATGACCAGGAAAATGGTCTCGATGTCGAGCATGGGGCGGTGGTGGCGTGTCGGCTCATTCTACGGGCTTATCCGCCTGCGCGGCGCTCCGGCTGGATGAAATGAGCCCACCCCGCAGAACTCACTCCGTTCGTTCCGCCCCTCAAGGGGCAAGAAAACTCGGGGCGGCCCTTCGTTTTCTCGAGAGCGCTTCAGAACAATTGCATCTGCGCCGTTACCGCTGGCCGAAGCGCCGGCGGTCGGAACAGGTCGCAACGCAGCTCCGGCCAGTCCGGGTTCAGGCCGAGACGTCGGCAGGCGAGATGGAAACGCTGGCGGAGCAGGTCGGCAAGCGGTCCTTCGCCGCGCATGCGCTCGCGGAAACGGCGGTCGTTCAATGCGCCGCCGCGCATCTCGGCGATCAGGCCAAGCACGCGCGCCGCGCGCTCGGGGTAGTGCACGGCGAGCCACTCGCGGAACAAATCGACGACTTCGAGAGGCAGGCGCAGCAGCTGCCAGTTGGCATAGCGCGCACCGGCTTTCCGGGCAGCGGTGAGCAAGGATTCGAGTTCGTGATCGGTAAGACCAGGGAGGATGGGGGCGATCATCACGCCGACCGGTACGCCGGCCTCGCTCAAGCGGCGGATCGTCGCCAGCCGGCGCTGCGGCGAAGCAGCGCGCGGTTCGAGCCGGCGCGCGAGTGTGGCATCGAGCGTGGTGAGCGAGATGGCGACATGGACGAGCCCGTCGCGGGCCAGCCCGGTCAGCAGGTCGAGATCGCGTTCGATGAGCGCCGCTTTGCTGACGATGCCGACAGGATGGCGGCATTCGGCCAGCACTTCGAGCAGGGCGCGCGTCAGGCGCAGCGGGCGTTCGATCGGTTGCCAGCCATCGGTATTGCCGCACAGCGCCAGCGGCTGACAGCGGTAGCCTGGGCGGGCGAGCTCGCGGCGCAGCAGTTCGGCTGCTGCGGGCTTGGCGACGAGCCGGGTCTCGAAGTCCAGTCCCGGCGAGTAACCGAGATAGGCGTGCGATGGCCGGGCATAGCAGTAGATGCAACCATGCTCGCAGCCGCGATAGGGATTGGCCGACTGCGCGAAGGGTACGTCCGGCGAGTCGTTGCAGCTGATCAGACTGCGGCTGCTGTCGAAAGTCAGCTCGGTGGGCACGGCGTGGGCCGGCGCCTCAGCGCCCACCCAGCCGTCGTCGCAGGCTTCCCGCTGCCAGGCTTCATACCGGCCGACGGCATTGCTGGATGCAGCCCGGCCGCGACGGTGGGGGGCGTCGGGCCGTGGCGGCTTCATGCGGCGATCTTGCCGGCTGGGCCGGGGTCAGCGCCCTGCCGGCTTTTCCTTCAGGAAAACGTCGCCATCGGTGCGCTCGAAGGCCGCCACCGGCTGCGCTGCGGCATCGGCGCCTTTCTTCGTCCGGCCGGCGGTGGTGAAGATGGCGCGGCCATCATTGACGACCTTGACGACGACTTCGTATTCGCCCGCCGGCAGATCGGCGAGCGAGACGGTGTATTGGCCGTCGCCGGCCTTGAGGTCGGGCGCGACGCCGTCGTCCTTGAGCACCAGACCGCGACGCACGGCTTGCCCATTCGCAGTCGAGTTGATGTCGGCGCTGACCTGGGCGCCGCTGACCGGCAGCGGGCCGCGCACGCCGACGATCAGCCGCGCTTCGCTCCTGTCGTCCTTGGCGATGCCGAGCACATCGAAATCGATGCCCAGCGGCGAGGCGACGGTGAGTTCCTGATAGACGACATCGCCGGTGGCGGCCTTGGCGGTGACGATGGCCTGCCAGCGGCCGCTGCGGCCGGCAAAGTCTTTGGCGACGGTGAAGCTCAGCGCGCCTTCGTCGGCATCGTGACGGAAGCGGATGCCGGTCGGCATATTGCTGGCCGTGATGCGCCGGCCATCGGGGGCGATGAGGGCATAATCGAGTTTGCCGGCGTCGCCTTCTTCGTAATAGACCGAGAAGGTCGCTTCGCCATCGAGGCTGGAGATCAGCGCGCTCATCGTCCGGCTGGCACCGGCCTGCAGAACGTCCGGCGAGACATCGTCGGCGACGATCTGTTCGTCGTCGCCTTCTGCCTGATTGATCGCCTTGACCGTCGACCGGCCGAGATCGCCGGCCTTGCCGGCTTCCTGATACTTGCCGAACGACTGCCGCGCCAGATCGTAGAGTGAAAGCCGCTGCGGCTCACCGACGCGCGTCGTCGGGCTGGCCAGGCGGCTGGCGCCGCGCGTCGCCGCCGCGACGATGGCCACCGGATTGACCGCGACGCGCGCATTGCGCAATTCTTCCACCAGTTTGGCGTCGATCTGGGAATTGGCGTCGGCATAGAGTGTGATGGCCAGCGTATCGGCATCGGTGGCGACCGACCGGATGGCCGCCAGTGCCTGGCGCAGGCTGGCATCGAGCGTCGTGCGCGCTTGCGGCAGCCATTGCGTTACCGGGCCGAGCGGCTGGATGCTCTGGCCGTCATAGAAATACACCTGCCTTTCCTTGACGCCCAGCGCCTTGCCGGTGGCGTAAAGGCGGTAACGGTAGCCCTCGGCATTGGCCGAGGCTGGCCCGGCCGGGAACAGTTGTGGCGCCAGCGTCTCGGCCCAGTCGAGCAGGCGATCGCCGGCGACGTCATCGCCGCTGGCATCGGCGCTGGCGATGCTCTGGATCAGCGTCTTTACCTGCTGACGCGCGGCCGGCGTGGCAACGAAGGTGGGTGCGAGCAAGGGCTTGCTGGCATAAGGGTGCACGATGAGCGCGATGCGCGTGCTGGAGCCGGCAGCATCGAGCGCTTGCACCGCGGCATTTTTCTGCGCTTCGAGCATCGCCGCCGGCTGGCTGGCATCGAGGACGAGGACGTTGATCGGCCCTTTGACGGTCGCCGCGCGCGTTTCGCTGCCTTCGACCGGCGCCTGATGGCTGCCCATCCAGACGACTTCGAACCTTTTCTCCCAACCGTTTTGCGGTTTGGTCAGCGTGGCGGCGGTCGGTGCGCTCATGCTGCGGAAGGGTTCGAACCACAGGCGGCCGATGTTCGGCGGATCGTTGGCCGGGTCGGAAACCAGCGTCTCCCAGGCCGATTTGCCATAGACGCGGAAATGCGCCGTGCGCCGCGTGCTCTCGTCGCGATAATCGTCGGCGGTCGACAGGCTGACGAACTGCAGGTGATTGTGCATGATCGTATCGCGCGGCGTGTCGCCGTCGAGCGGCGAGCCCGGATCCTCGGCGGTCATCTTGCCTTCCTCGCGATATTCGTCGTAGAGGCCGTGGATGTAATGGCCGAACTCGTGCGCGACGGTCTTGCCATGATCGACGGCCGTTTCGCCGGTGCCGGCGAACATCTGGATCGTGCAGTTGCCGCAGGTGGTGATGCCGGCGATGTTGGCAGCGGCGCGGCCATTGGCCTGCAGATACTGGATGTCGGTGTTGTTCATGAACTGGCTGTTTTTGTAAACGAAGACCTTGCCGAGCATCTGCCGGCCCTCGGTCATCGTGTACAGGCTCTGCGAGGACTGGCGCAGGATGTCTTCGAGAAATTTCTTGTCCAGCCCGGTGGGCGGCGCATCGAAGTCCCAGTCGATCGACATGACGAGGTCGATGACATTAGCCTTATCTGCCGCGTCGTAGTGAATGCGCGTGTTCTGGTGCTGTGCGGCCTGGACGCTGAAAGTCAGACCGGTGAGGACGGCGGCGATGGCGGTGGTGAGGGTCTTGCGACGTGGCAGCATGGAAGCTCCTTGGGTTGGGTTGAAAAGGACGGCAAATCGATGAGCGATGATAAGGCGCGGAAATATCTCCGGGGGCCGCTTCTTTGGCAGAAGAGGCGCGGGCAGCGCTCGAGTGCGGTATGGCGCCGGCTTGGAACGGAGATTACCAGTATGGCATATTCTGCTCCCCTGTGGGAGCGGGCTCGCCCGCGATTTGGGCAATCGAACCGGCTGCGATCGCCCCATCGCAGCCGGGGCCGCACCCACGGACCTGCCGATTTCCATGTTCCGGGGTGGCCGCCGCCATGAAACTTGGCGTGGAACAACGCATTGGCCGGTATCGCTGGTGTTCCATCGACCGGGGTTGCCGAAACCGGCCATGCGTCGTTAGTCCGCAGCTGCCAGTTCGGCGAGCAGCGCCTCCTGGGCTGCAAAGCGCGCCCGGCGCGAGCGCACCGGCCGATAGACGCCTTCGCTGTCCATTTCCCAGGCCTGGGCGTTGTCGGCGAGATAGGCGCGCAGTCCTTCCTTCAAGATGCGGCGCTTGAGCTTCGAATCGAGGATGGGGAAGATGGTCTCGATGCGGCGGAAGAAGTTGCGGTCCATCCAGTCGGCGCTGCCGAGGTAGATTTTTTCGGCGCCGTCGGCATGGAAGCAGAAGATGCGGTGGTGTTCGAGGAAGCGGCCGATGACCGAGCGCACGCGGATGTTGTCGGACAGTCCGGGCACGCGCGGCCGCAAGGTGCACACGCCGCGCACGACGAGGTCGATCTGCACGCCGGCTTGGCTGGCCTCGTAAAGCGCCTCGATGACTTCGGCTTCGACGAGGGAATTCATCTTGGCGATGATGCGCGCCTTGCGGCCGGCGCGCGCCGCGTCACGCTCGGCCTGGATCTGGGCCACCATGTTGGCGTGCAAGGTGAAGGGCGCCTGCCACAGATGCTTCAGTTCGCTGGCCTTGCCCAGGCCGGTGAGCTGCTTGAACACCGCCGCGACGTCGGCACACAGTTCGTCGTTGCAGGTCATCAGCCCGTAGTCGGTGTAAAAGCGCGTCGTGCGCGGGTGGTAGTTGCCGGTGCCGAGATGGACGTAATGACGATAACCACCTTCCTCGCGGCGCAGCACGAGCAGCATCTTGGCATGCGTCTTGTAGCCGAAGACGCCATAGACGACATGGGCGCCGACCTCCTCCAGCCGGGCGGCGATCGATAGGTTGGCTTCTTCGTCGAAGCGGGCCATCAGTTCGACGGCGACGGTAACTTCCTTGCCGGCCTTGGCGGCGCGCAGCAGGTGTTCGAGCAGCACCGAGTCGGTGCCGGTGCGATAGACGGTCATGCGAATCGCGACCACCTGCGCATCGTCGGCCGCCTGCTCGAGCAGCTGGATGACCGGCGCGAAGGATTGGAAGGGATGATGCAGCAGAATGTCGCCCTGACGTATCGCGGCGAAAATGTCGTGACGTTTGGTGAGATTCTTCGGCAGCGCCGGCGTGAAGGGACGGTATTTCAGATCGGGACGATCGACCTTGTCCGGCACGCTCATCAGGCGCACGAGATTGACGATGCCCGGCACGCGGTATAAGTCCTCTTGCCCGAGGCCGAATTGTTGCTGCAAAAATTCGGTCATCGCCTCCGAGCAGTTGTCGGCGACTTCGAGACGCACCGCATCGCCGAAATGGCGCTGTGGCAGTTCGCCCTGCAAGGCGGTACGCAGGTTCTTCACTTCCTCGTCGTCGACGAACAGGTCCGAATTGCGCGTGACGCGAAACTGGTAGCAGCCGAGAATGGTCATGCCGGCGAACAGCTCGCCGACGAACTGGTGCATGATCGACGAGAGGAAGACGAAGCCGTAATCGACGCCGGCCAGCTCGCGCGGCAGCTGGATGACGCGCGGCAGCGCGCGCGGCGCCTGGACGATGGCGCGACTCGATGAACGGCCAAAGGCATCCTTGCCTTCCAGCTCGACGGCGAAGTTCAGGCTCTTGTTCAGCACGCGCGGGAAGGGGTGGGCCGGATCGAGGCCGATCGGCGTGAGCACCGGCATCACCTCGCGTACGAAGAAGTCGTGGATCCACTCGATCTGCTCCGCCGTCCATTCAGAGCGTTTGAAGAAGCGGATGCCTTCCTGCGCCAAGGCCGGCAGGATGACCTCGTTGAGCAACGCATACTGTTCGGCAATGATCTTGTGCGCCTCGATCGTGACGCGGCGAAAGACCTCGGCCGGCAACAGCCCATCCAGACTGGTGCCGCTCGAACCGAGCTTGATCTGTTCCTTCAGACCGGCGACGCGGATCTCGAAGAATTCGTCCAGATTGCTCGAGGTGATGCAGAGGAAGCGCAGCCGCTCGAGCAGCGGCACGCGCTCATCGGCCGCCTGAGCCAGCACGCGGCGGTTGAAGGCAAGCAGCGACAGCTCACGGTTGAGAAAATGATCGGTGGGAAAGCGGCGGTGGTTGTTCATGGCGGTGTCGCAGCGCAGGCATAAAAGCGTATTATCCGCCAAAGGTGGCACCGCTGCGGCAGCAGGCGACAGCGGGACCGAGGGGCTGATTTTGCACGGATCATACTCCGGATGGCCGCTTTTGCACAGCCACTGCCCTCATAGTCGTAGCGACCCTGACTGCGATGCAATGATGTCCGATCCGCCGCGTATTGCGAAACTGATGGCCGAGCGCGGTCTGTGCTCACGCCGCGAGGCCGATGATTACATCGCCTGCGGCCTCGTCTATGTCGATGGCCAGCGGGTGACCGAACTGGGCACGCGCGCCGCACCGACGGCCGACATCCGTCTGGCACCACAAGCCCGCCGGCAGCAGGCGCAGCAGAGGACCGTGCCGGTGCACAAGCCGGTCGGCTATGTTTCCGGTCAAGCCGAGGACGGACATCCGCCGGCAGCGCTGCGCATCGACCCGAAACACCAGCGCGCCGGCGACCAGCCCCGCCTAAGCACAATGCGGCTGACCCGGCTGGCTCCGGCCGACCGGCTGGACATCGATTCGACGGGATTGCTGGTGCTGACCCAGAACGGCCGTATCGCCCGCGCGCGCGAGTCCACCATCGAGAAGAAATATCTGGTGCGCATCGATGGCACGCTGAGCAAGGCCGGCCTGAAGCTGCTCGATCATGGTCTGGCGCTCGACGGGCGGCCACTCAAGCCGGCCCGGGTGAGCTGGCTCGATGAAGGCCGGCTGCGCTTCGTCCTGCGCGAAGGGCGCAAGCGGCAAATCCGCCGCATGTGCGAACTGGTCGGCGTGCGCGTCGTCGGCCTGAAGCGCGTGCGCATCGGCCGCGTGCGGCTCGGCGATCTGCCGCTCGGCCAATGGCGCTTCCTGCGCAGCGATGAACGCTTCTGAGCCGCACACCTGGGCGCTGCGCTGTCATGCGGCGACGCCGGCCAGCGCCGTCGCTGCCGTCAGCGTCGGCTGGCAGCGCCGGTCGGGCATCTGGCGGCTCGACTACCGTTTCGTCGGCGATCCGGAGCGCATCGTGCTGCCATCGTCGACCCAAGCCGGCTTTAGTGAAGATTTATGGCAGCGCACCTGCGCCGAAGCCTTCGTCGCTGGCGCGGACGGTGCCTACCGTGAATTCAATTTCTCGCCCGACGGCCGCTGGGCGATCTTCGATTTTGCTGGTGCGCGTCGGCGCGTCGCGGCGCTGCCGGCCCCGCCGCGACCGCCGGCGATCGTCTGCCGGCGCGAGGGCGCTTCACTGCGCCTGACCGTCGATCTGCGGGCTGAACTCTTACCGAGCGGTCGCAGCCGCCGCGCCGGCTTTTGCGCCGTCATTGAGGAGCAGGGTGGGCGGTTCAGTTACTGGGCGCTGCATCACGCCGCCGGGCGGCCGGATTTCCATGCCGCGCACACCTTCACCGCCCGCGTGCCCGACGATGACTGAACTGCTCACTGGTCTCGACCGCCTGCTCGCTGAAGAAACGTTGCGCGCGCCGCTCGCCGGCCGGCGTCTGGCGCTGCTCGTCCATCCGGCCTCGGTGACGCGCGCGGCGACGCATGCCCTCGATGCGCTCGCCGTGCCGACCGGGCTGACTTTCAGCGCCGCCTTCGGTCCGCAGCACGGCCTACGCGGCGAGAAGCAGGACAACATGGTCGAAAGCGCCGATTTTCACGATGCGCACCACGGCCTGCCGGTGTTCAGCCTCTACGGCGCGGTGCGCCGGCCGACGCCGGCGATGATGGACCACTTCGACGTACTGCTCGTCGATTTGCAGGATCTCGGCTGCCGCATCTACACCTTCATCACCACCTTGCGCTATGTGCTCGAGGCAGCCGCCCGTCATGGCAAGGAAGTCTGGGTGCTCGACCGGCCGAATCCAGTTGGTCGGCCGGTCGAAGGGCTCTGCCTGCGTCCCGGCTGGGAGAGTTTCGTCGGTGCCGGGCCACTGCCGATGCGCCACGGCCTGACCCTCGCCGAACTGGCGCGCTGGTTCGTCGCCAGGCTGGCGCTCGATGTCGAACTGCGCACGATCACCATGCACGGCTGGCGGCCGGCGGAGGGGCCGGGCTATGGCTGGCCGCTCGGCGAGCGGGTGTGGATCAATCCCAGCCCGAACGCGCCTAGCGTGTACATGGCGCGCTGCTATGCCGGCACGGTGATGCTCGAAGGCACGACGCTCTCCGAAGGCCGCGGCACGACACGGCCGCTCGAATTGTTCGGTGCCCCCGACCTCGATGGCGAGGCGCTGCTGGCGCAGATGCAGCGTCTGGCGCCGCACTGGCTCGCCGGTTGCCGCCTGCGTCCCTGCTGGTTCGAGCCGACTTTTCACAAACACGCTGGGCGGCTCTGTTCTGGCCTGCAGATCCATGTCGATGATCGCGCCTATGATCACACTGCTTTTCGGCCCTGGCGGCTGATGGCCCTGGCCTTCAAGGCGATCCGCACGCTGTGGCCGGAGTATCCTCTGTGGCGCGATTTCCCCTACGAATACGAATTCGACCGCCTGGCCATCGACCTAATCAATGGCTCGCCGCTTCTGCGCCAGTGGGTCGATGATGCAGCGGCGCAGCCCGGCGACCTCGATGCAGCAGCCAGCGCCAACGAGGCGGCGTGGCGCGAGGAGCGGGCCGAGTTTTTGCTATATCGCGACGAATCGGCCGAGGAACGCAGCCCGCGGCAACGCTGAAGAAAGCCGCGAGCGCGATGCAGCGCAAGACGCGCGGCGCGCTGCTTATCGCGTAGAATCCATGGCATTGTCCCCGGACGGAGGATGAGCGTGCAACTGGTCTGTCTTGACCTCGAAGGCGTGCTGGTGCCCGAAATCTGGATCGAGTTCGCCGACGCGGTCGGCGTGCCGGAACTGCGGCGCACGACGCGCGACGAACCCGATTACGACAAGCTGATGCGTTATCGCCTCGAGCTGTTGCACCAGCACGGCCTTGGCCTGCCGCGCATCCAGGAAGTGATCGGCCGGCTCTCGCCGCTGCCCGGTGCGCTGGAATTCATGAGCTGGCTGCGCGCCCGCTTTCAGGTGATCATCCTTTCCGACACCTATTACGAATTCGCGCTGCCGCTGATGGCCAAGATCGGCTACCCGACGTTGTTCTGCCACCAGCTCGAGGCCGACGACGAAGGCAATCTGGTGAACTACCGTCTGCGCCTGCCGAACCAGAAGAAAGAGGCGGTGCGCCGCTTTCGCGAGCTGAACTTCAAAGTCATCGCTGTTGGCGATTCCTACAACGACACGGCGATGCTCGCCGAAGCCGATGTCGGTATCCTGTTCCATGCGCCGGAAAATGTCATGTGCGAGTTTCCCCAGTTTCGCGTCACCAACACCTACGACGAATTGCAGGCGGCGATCAGCGAGGCCGCGGCATCTCTGGCTAAGGTGTAAGGCATGCATCGCGCGCGTCACTACACGCTGACCGCTTCCTGCCCCGACCGCGTTGGCATCATCGCCCGCGTCACCGGTTTCATCAGCCAACACCAGGGCTGGATCCTCGAATCGAGCTTTCACGCCGATGATGTCGCCGGGCGGTATTTCATGCGCATCGAGGTCAAGGCCGATTCGCTGCCCTTCATGCTGGTCGAATTTCGTGAGCGTTTCGCGCCCGTGGCGAACGAGCTGGAAATGGAGTGGAAGATCAGCGATTCGGCGGTCAAAAAACGCGTCGTCATCCTGGTGTCGAAGCAGGAACACTGCCTTTACGATCTTCTCGCGCGCTGGCAGTCGAAGGAACTGGACGTCGAGATTCCCTGCGTCATCTCGAATCACGAGACACTGCGCGGCTTCGTCGAATGGCACGGCATCCCGTTCCATCATGTGCCGGTGACGCCAGAGAACAAGCCGGCTGCCTTTGCCGAAATCGCCCGCCTGTTCCAGGAAGTGAAGGGCGATACGATGGTGCTGGCGCGCTACATGCAGATCCTGCCCGAGGATCTGTGCCGCGCCCATTCCGGTCGCATCATCAACATCCATCATTCCTTCTTGCCCAGCTTCGTCGGCGCCAAGCCGTACCATCAGGCTTACGATCGCGGCGTCAAGCTGATCGGCGCCACCTGTCATTACGTCACCGCCGAGCTCGATCAGGGGCCGATCATCGAGCAGGACGTCATCCGCATCGATCACTCCGATTCGGTCGAAGACATGGTGCGCTATGGCAAGGACATCGAAAAGGCCGTGCTGGCGCGCGGCTTACGCTATCACCTCGAAGACCGGGTGTTGGTGCATGGCAACAAGACGGTCGTCTTCCGCTGAGTTATGAGCTGGGACAAATTCCGCCGTCAGCTGGCCAGCGAGGTGCGCGATTACCTCGCCGACCTGCACGACATCCTCGAAGACCTCAAGCAGAAGGAAGGCTGGATCGCGCTTGGGCTGGTTCTCGCGTCGATGGTCATGACCGCCCTGTGGTTCATCAGCGCGCTCGGCTTCAGCCCGGCGAACGAACATGTCAGCCGTTTTCTCGCCCTTCTCGGTCAGCGCCCTTGCAAGCCGCTGAGCAACCTGGCCGGCGCGATCATTTTCGTCAATCTGGCGCTGACCATTTTCCTCGCCGCGGTGGCCTTGGGCAGCGCCTTCGGCATGCTGATGCGCCTACGCCGCGGTCTGCCGAACGAACCGCGCGAACTCATCATCAGCAGCAGTCTGCTGCTCGTCGTCGGCATCACCGGCATCGTGTTCATGCGCATGGTGTGTTGAAGGCGCGCGGCCGCAGCCGAGTGCCGACCGGTCGCAGCCCGTCAGAAGCGCTGCGACAACCAGCGGCGCAGCGCCGGCAGGAGCAGCAGCAGGCCGCCGGGCAAGATGATGGCGGCAAGGATCAGCAGGGTATTGCGCAGCGGCGAGTTCATGTTCGGCATGATGCCATGACCGGTCGCGAAAGCTTTGTGACGTGCGTCACCGGGAGGAAAACGAAGGCGAAATGAAGGCGATGATCCTGGCCGCCGGTCGCGGCGAACGCATGCGGCCGCTGTCCGATCGTATCCCCAAGCCGCTGTTGCCGGTGGCCGGCAAGCCGCTGATCCTGTGGACGATCGAGCGGCTGGCGCGTGCCGGCTGGCGCGATCTGGTGATCAACTGCGCCCATCGCGGCGCCGAACTGACCGCGCTGCTGGGCGATGGCGCCGATTTCGGCGTGCGCATCGCCTATTCGGACGAAGGCGGACAGGCGCTGGAGACGGCCGGCGGCATCCGCCAGGCGCTGCCGCTGCTCGGGGCCGAGCCTTTTCTCGTCGTCAATGGCGACCTGTGGTGGGAAGGCGATTTTTCGCGCCTGCCGCCGCTTGCCGGTGGCGATCTCGCCCATCTGCTGCTGGTCGATAATCCGCCGCACCATGCCGCCGGCGACTTTTTTCTCCATCGCGGGCGGGTGTCCGACCGGGTGCCAGCCGCCGACGCCGTGCCAACCCGGCTGACTTTCGCCGGCATCGGCCTGTATCGGGCCGAACTGTTCGCCGATCTGCCCGTCGGTCAGGTTGCGCCGCTGGCGCCGCTGCTCCGGCAGGCGATGGCCGCCGGGCGGGTGAGCGGCGAACACTACACCGGCTTCTGGTTCGATGTCGGCACGCCCGAGCGTTTGCACTTTCTCGACGATCTGATCCGGCAGCAAACATGAACCCCGTGCATCCTAACCATCGCCAGCGCCGCCAGCGCCTGCTCGCGGCCATGCAGGCCGCCGGCGGCGGGTTGGCTTTCCTCGCCACGGCAGGCGAGGTGACGCGCAACCGCGACACCCATCATCCCTACCGTGCCGACAGCTACTTCCATTACCTGACCGGCTTTAGCGAACCGGAAGCGGCGCTGGTGCTGCTCGCCTCGGACAGCGAACAGAAGGCCATCCTCTTTTGCCGGCCGCGCGACGAGGCGATGGAAATCTGGACTGGCGTGCGCCACGGCCCGCAGGCGGCGCGCGAACGCTTCGGCTTCGACGAGGCCTGGCCCATCGACCGGCTGGACGAAAAGCTCGCCGGCTGGCTGCCCGGGCGGCCAGCGCTATGGCATGCTTTCGGCCGCGATGCCGGATGGGATGGACGCATCGCCCGCGCGCTGCAGGCGGTGCGGGCACAGAGCCGTTCCGGTCGTCTGGCGCCGACGGTGATGCACGACCTGCATGCCGTGCTTGACGAAATGCGCCTCGTCAAGGACGAGCACGAAATCGCCCTGATGCGCCGCGCCGCCGAGGTCAGCGCACTGGCGCACCGGCGGGCGATGCGTGCCACCCGCCCCGGCCGCTACGAATACGAGATCGAGGCCGAATTGCTTTACGAATTCCGCCGCCACGGCTGCAGCGCGCCCGCCTATCCATGCATCGTCGCATCTGGCGAGAACGCCTGCATCCTGCATTACCCGGCTGGCGAGCGCCGCTTGCAGGCCGGCGAACTGTTGCTCATCGATGCCGGCGGTGAGTATCAGGGCTACGCCGGCGACATCACTCGCACGCTGCCGGTCTCTGGACGATACGAGGGTGCGGCGGCGGAGATCTATCGCCTAGTGCTGGCGGCACAGCAAGCCGCGATCGCCGCGGTGCAGCCGGCGGCGAGTTGCGATGCGCCACATGAAGCGGCGCAGCGCGTGCTGGCGCAGGGCTTCGTCGATCTCGGCCTCCTGCACGGCAGCGTCGATGGCATTCTCGAAGCCGGCAGCTGGAAGCGTTTCTTCATGCACCGCACCAGCCATTGGCTGGGCATGGACGTGCACGATGCCGGAGAATATCGACTCGCCGGCGGCAAGGCTGGCCGGCCGCTCGAGCCCGGCATGATGCTGACCGTCGAACCGGGCTGCTACATCCGGCCGGCCGGCGATGTACCGCAAGCCTTCTGGCACATCGGCGTGCGTATCGAGGATGACGTGCTGGTCACCGCAGAAGGCCACGAAGTGCTGACCACGCAGGCGCCGAGCGCGATGGCTGAGGTCGAGGCGGCGATGCGCGAGGAGAATGGCAATGTCTGAGTGCGTGATCATCGTCGGTGGCGGCCCGGCGGGCATGGCCCTGGCTTTGGCGCTGCACCGCCAAGGCGTGGCGGCGCGCATCGTCGATGCCCGCGCGCGTGGCGCGGCGGCGCAGGATCGGCGCGTGCTGGCGCTCTCCGAAGGCAGCCGGCAAATGCTGGCGCTGCTCGGCGTCTGGCCGAGGCTGCACGCCACGGCCATCGACAGCATCCATGTCTCCCAGGCCGGCGGCTTCGGCCGCGTGCTGATGCAGGCCAGCGAGGAAGACTTGCCGGCGCTCGGCTGGGTGCTCGATGCCGGCGATCTGGCCGCCGCGCTCGATGCGCGGCTGCACGAACTCGGTTTGCCCTTCGTCGCCGGACAACGCATCGACACGCCGCCGGCCGATGCAGCGCTCACCGTCTGGGCCGAAGGCGTGGTGAGCGAGGCAGCGGCCGAACGGCGCGACTACGGCCAGCAGGCGGTGATCGCCATCGCCCACGCCGAGACACCGCATCGCGGTCGCGCCTGGGAACGATTTACGCCGCAGGGGCCGGTGGCGGCGTTGCCCTATCACGAGGCGCACAGCTACGCCGTCGTGTTGACGCTGCCGGATGAGCGGTCGGCATCTAGCTGGAGGGACGGCAAAAGTCAGCCCGGTCGGGGCGGCGTCCTGCCCGACCTCGGGCGCGACGAGGCGGCCTTCCTCGCCGAACTGCAGCGCCGTTTCGGCTCGCGCCTACGCTTTACCGGCTGCGGCGAGCGCTACGTCTTCCCGCTCGGCCTGCGTTACCGGCGGCGACCGGTCGCCGAGCGCCAAGTGTGGATCGGCAATGCGGCGCAGACGCTGCACCCGGTCGCCGGTCAGGGCTTCAATCTTGCCCTGCGCGACATCTGGACGCTGGCGTGCACGCTCGGCGAGGCCCGCGATCCCGGCGCCGCGCCGACGCTGAACGCCTATCTGCGGGCCCGGCAGCCGGATCGCTACGGCGCGATGGGCTTCACCGATTTTCTCGTGCGTTCGTTCTCGAACGACAACGCGCTGTTGCGCCAGGCGCGCGCCGCCGGCCTGTGTGCGCTCGACTTGCTGCCGCCGCTGCGCTCCTTCCTCGCCCGGCGCATGATCTTCGGCGCACGCGGTTTCTGAGGGCGGCCGTCGCGGTCGCATGGAACGACGCATGGGCTCGGTTCGCCGTCGTTTATCGATCGGGGTTGGCCGGGCCGGCCATGCGTCGGTAGGGAAACGCCGAAAACTGCCGCGCGTGGTGCACCGCATCCCGCTCGTGGCTTTCGTCACCCGTTCCTGAGTCGCTGCGCTCGGCCGGTTTACCCGATCATGTGGTGGATCATCCGCTGCCCGAAACTTGCGATGCCTGCGGCGCAGTGCTCGCCGACGAGGTCGCCACCGAAGCGCGGCAGGTCTTCGATCTGCCCCCGGTGGCCATCGAAGTGGCCGAGCACCGGATTCATCAGCGGCGCTGTGCCTGCGGCAAGCTGCACCGCAGCGAGTTACCTGCCGAGGTGACTGCCCCGATCCAGTAAAGCGATCCTTGCCGAGGCGGCAGCCGCCAATCCGGAAAAACCCGCCAGCGGGAAACGCGGTCGCACCGCACAGAGCGTGCCGTTCAATCTCTACCGACGATTGCGCGATCAGGCAACGACGTCCTGCGTTTCACGACCGATCCCCTCGTTCCTGGGTGGCCCTGCGCTGCACCAAGGCGGGCGCCAGGAACTTGAAGTGACCAGGGAAGTTCTGGTGGATGAAGAGGAGGTTTATGGCTGTATCAGCCACGGATTGATGATCTGCAAGCCGTCAATCCCTTCGAAGTCAGACACATTACGCGTAGCCAGGGTCAGATTGTGCGCGAGCGCAATGGCGGCGATCTGGGCATCTTCGGTGCTGATGGGGCGGCCCACGTGCGTGCGCTGTGCGACGATAGCGGCGTAGTGCAGCGCCATTCGCTCATCGAAGGGCAGACAGCGCCCCGCAAAGTCTTCCTCGAACATCGCTTGGGCCGCCAGCGCCAGCGCTGCCTGGCGCTTACCTTTGGGCATCAGCGCCAACCCGAGCGCGATTTCGGCACGGCTGATGGCGCAGGTCCACAGCTGTTCAGGGGGAAAGCGATCCAACCATACCGTCACCGCTTCGGTGGGCTGCGGACGCATGAATTCGGACAGCACATTGGTGTCAAGAAGAATCACACCGTGCCATCCCATTTAGGCGGCGTGCGCGGCAGTTGGCGCGGGGGTAACTCAAAGGCCGCGTCAGCTACCTCGGCAAAGCGCTGCTTCAGCCGCTGCCCCAAAGGTTGCGGTTGGGATACGCGGACCAAGGCTTCACGCAGAATGCGGCGAGCCTCCTCTTCCATCGACACGCCATGCTGCGCGGCACGAATACGCAGCGACTGTTTGATGGCATCATCCACATTACGAATCGTCAAGGCTGCCATGGAAGCACCTCCTGTTTGATGGCAATGACTGCATTGTAGGCGCTGCTATCTTTCCCGTCAAAGCACCCGCAGCATCCCCCGCTTCGCCAACCAGGCCAGACTCCTAACACAAGCGCCTGCCGCTCCGCAGGAATGCGGTTGACCAGCTCACGCGCCGCCTTCGGACCAGTGGCTGCCGCATCCAGTACCGCCCGGATTTCTTTCTCTCTCGGCAACACCACCTTGGCGAAATCCACCATCGCCAGCTGCCGGTAAGCCAAGGTACGCTTCAAGGCCGTTTCCGCATCCCCATCTACCAACCCCAGCACCGCTGCGGCGTCAGCGTGAAAATCACTCGAAAGGCATATTTCGTGGGAGCGGGCTTGCCCGCGACAGCACGTTCGCGGTAGCGAACATTTTTTCCCGGCGCAGCCAAACTTGCTGGACGCGCGCGAGCGCGGCAATTGGGCGGTCGAACCGGTTGCGCGCCCTGAAATCGCGGCCAAGCATGCCCCGGACCCGGATCCGGGGGCCGCTCCCACGGCAGTGCCGATTTTCATCTCCCAGGGGTGGTGGCAACCACCATGATCGTTATCGTGAAAATCACTCGAAAGGCATACGTGGGAGCGGGCTCGCCCGCGACAGCACGTTCGCGGTAGCGAACATTTTTTCCCGGCGCGAGCGCGGCAATTGGGCGGTCGAACCGGTTGCGCGCCCT
>Ga0209207_1000570_pt1 | contig 21507 bp, 18 predicted proteins | sample SaghotsprinmetaG_FD_184140 | JGI IMG/M metagenome (GOLD analysis project Ga0209207, IMG submission 184140) | Hot spring microbial communities from South Africa to study Microbial Dark Matter (Phase II) - Sagole hot spring metaG (SPAdes) (version 3) | ecosystem: Environmental > Aquatic > Thermal...
ATGAATAATAAACTGAAGCTAATTAAGCGCCAAGCCTATGGATTTATTAATTTTGATAATTTCCGTACACGACTGTTAGCTTGCTGTTCCCATTAGCGAAACTTATCACCCTATGACCGGAAGAGCCACTGCATATTAGTTACTAAAGATTTATGGCTAGCCTGTTGCGCTCATAAACCACTTCATCTCGTCGGCTGCGGCAGTGCAACTGCCCCCATCCCATATTCATCGAGATACTCATTGGTCAATGAGAGTCGGTGGGACAGTTCATCGGTGATTGAATCTGGGCAATCAGTCAAGCTGGGAGTCGAGGTCGTCTCAACAAACTGGCGCGATGATTATTTAACAAAATTGGGAGACTATAGGGATCCGGCTGATTTCGTTTTTTGTTTAAAGTTGCCAGCCCATTTCTGCCAGCCCTTGCCGCAACCGATCGACCTCCTCCCGATTGCCCTGTTGCGTATGCAGCGCGATCGCCCGCCGAAACGCATTCATACTGGCCGGGATACTGCCCAACTTGAGCAACACCACGCCCATATTTTGGTACGCTTCCGCATGATCAGGCTGGAGCCGCAACGCCTGCTGATAGGCGGCCACCGCCCCCTGGAGCCGTCCCTGCGCCCGGAGCGTCAACCCCAGATTGTAATAGCCCAAAGCAAAATTTGGGTCCAACTGCAATACCGTCTGGTACGCTGCCTCCGCCCCCGCCAAATCCCCCTGCTCCTTCAGCAAACTGCCCCAATTGTTATACGCCGCCAGCTTCAGCAGCGCCAGGATTGGCTGTTGCGTTGCCTGTTGATAGTGCCCGATCGCCGCCTGGGGTTGATTGATCCGGCTGTAGGCAATCCCCAGGTGATAGTGCAGGTCATACAACACCCCTGGCTCCGTGGGGTTCGCTTTCAGGCCCCGGTGCAAGAGCACTAACCCCTTCTCCACCTGGCCACTATCCAGGTAGACGGCTCCCAACTTACTGCACAGATAGGCATCATTCGGTTGCTGCGCTAAAGCTTGCTCCAGGATCGTCTTCGCCCGTGTGAGCTTCTGACGTTCCGCGATCGTCCCCGGTTCATAGCCCCAATGCCGAATCGCCACCGGGGAAAGCGTCACCACCTGCCAATGCGGCTCCCGTTGGAGCAACGCCGTCACACTGTCATCGATCAGTTCATGGTAGGCCCGCTCAAACCGGAGATCCGATCGCCGCCGGAACAACCGTGACACCAGCGAATAGGGCGACTGCACCGCCCCCACCTCCTGCCGGACCAAATTCACCAGCAGATGATTCGTCCCTGCCATCGCCGCCTGGAGCATTGGCACCACCTCCGGCACCAGACTTTCATCCGCATCTAACACTAAAATCCAGTCCCCCGTCGCCCGCGCCAGGGTTTGGTTCCGGGCCGCCGCAAAGTCATGCTGCCAAGCAATGCGATCGACCTTGGCTCCGTACTGGGTGGCGATCGCGATCGTCGCATCGCTCGACCCCGTATCCAGGATCACCATCTCATCTACCACCCCCTGCACACTTTCCAAACACCGAGGCAGGTTCGCGGCTTCATCCTTAACAATCATGCATAAACTGAGCGACATAGGCAGCGATCCGGTAGGGCATTCAGGGAAAGCATTGCTATCCCTAAAAAAGCTATCCCTAAAAAGGCGACTCATCCGCCGAGTCGAGGGATTGCAGGTAGTGCAAAAACTCTAACAGTTCATCATCATCCAGTTGTTGCCGCGATCGCTTGCCATAGGTCCGCTGCAAATAGCTGCGACCTTCCGCTTCTGTCCAACCTAACCGGCGCAATTCCACACTCGTCTGGGCAATCACATCCGAGAGATCCAGGGGACCCGTTGGGGGTGGGGGGGGTGGGGGCGGTTCAACCGCTGGGACTTTGCGGGTTGATCGCGATTTCGTCGCTGGCTCGGCCCGTTCTGTTCGTTCCGTTCGTTCCGGTAGGCGGCGCGTTGGGCGCGGGGGCGGGTCAGGGTCCGGCTCTACCGCTGGCTCCAGGTAGGCATCCGCATAGGATTGAGCTTCGTAGGACTGGGGTTCATAGGACTGGGGTTCATAGGACTGGGCCTCCAGCAACGAGGGGAAGCCTGGAGCCGCTGGCAGGTCGGCAGGATGACTCCGGTTAGCCGTCAACCGCACCTGCAACTCATAGGCCGATGCTTGCAACACGGGGGCCAAATTCGCCGCCGCCGGAATCGCCAATACCTGAAGTGCCCGCAGGCGAGCCTTATCCTCCGCCAGTTCGATCGTCGGGTCTGAAGCCAGCCCACTGGCTAAGACCTGATCGCCCAGCTTGACGATCGCCCGCACCACCCACTGGCCATTCTGCACCAGCATGAGTTCAGTCATCAGGCAGCCCGACGGGTAACGGTTACGGAATTGGGCAAACGGTTCTTGTAAATCAGAGGGGTTCAACGTTCTTCTCGCAGGTGACGGCTTCCCGACCACGTGACCAGCACGAGGGGGATTCGTACCATTATTAGCACCATTTTCGGGCAAATTTGGGGAGGTCATGGGCAGGTCATACCGTAGGCCGGAGACCAGAAGGACCATTATCCCCATTTTAGGAAACCCTGGGAGCGGTGATGACGATTAATTCCAGCCCTGACTGAAATCACCTACCGGCCCAGAGCGATTCCCTACACTTAAGGAGTTGGGCCAAGGACCTAGGACGCAGCACCAGGGTTGCATTTATTCACGTTATGTAGGCTTTCGTCATATTCCCGTCACATTACCGGGTCAAATGTAACGGAACGATGAGTAATGACCACTCGTCCTAAATAAGTGGGAATACTGTTTACAGGGGATTCCTGATTGAGCTAGAGGCAGGGGGAAGTTTTTCCTATACCTCTAGGCCACTCACCCCAACCTAATGGGCAAACCGCACGCTCCTCGCAGGGCTGCTCCAGGGGAGACGCGGCGCGAATGCCATGCGAATCGTAACTTTCCCTGATTCCCCCCGGAATCGCGGTCCGCACGACGGCACCTCAATGACCCCATTCATGGCTTAGCAATGTACGAAGCAGGTGAAGACATGACAGCAGTAATGGCAGAAGCCCTGGTGGAGGTGGACCCAACCGCTGAGGAGTTGGGAGAACTGTCCAGCCAATCGGCACGTCGGACAACCGATCTGGTTCGCCTTTACCTCCAGGAAATTGGTCGGGTGCGCCTCCTGGGCCGGGATGAGGAAGTGGCCGAAGCCCAAAAGGTGCAGCACTATATGCAGCTTTTAGAACAGCGGGATCAGGCAGCAGCGGCGGGCAATACGGCCTTGGCTCAGTATGTGCAATTGCTGCAAACGCACGATGCCCTGACGGCTTACCTGGGATACCGCCCCTCCCTCGAACGCTGGGCGGCTGAAGCTCAACTGCCCGTGGCCGATCTTAAGGCCAGCCTGACGGCGGGTAAGCAGGCCTGGGCAGAACAGGTGGGCCTCTCGATCGCGGCCTTGGAGCGGCGGCTGTCGGAAGGGATTCGCGCCAAAGAACACATGATCAAAGCCAACCTGCGCCTGGTGGTCTCGGTGGCGAAGAAATATCAAAATCGAGGTCTAGAATTGCTTGACCTCATCCAGGAAGGCACCCTGGGTCTGGAACGAGCCGTCGAAAAATTTGATCCCACCAAGGGCTATCGCTTCAGTACCTATGCCTACTGGTGGATTCGCCAGGGCATCACCCGCGCGATCGCGACCCAAAGCCGAGCAATTCGGTTACCCGTGCATATTACGGAAAAGCTCAACCGGATCAAAAAGGCCCAACGCAAGTTGTCCCAAGAAAAGGGCCACACTGCCTCGATCGAGGATATTGCCAAGGAACTGGACATGACACCGCCCCAGGTACGGGAAGTGTTATTGCGGGTGCCCCGTGCCGTGTCCTTGGAGACCAAGGTGGGTAAAGATCGGGATACAGAACTGGGGGATCTCCTGGAAACCGATGTCCTCTCACCGGAGGAGTCCCTGATGCAGGATGCCCTCCGCCATGATCTGCTTCAACTCATGTCCGACCTCACCAGCCGCGAACGGGATGTGATCCAGATGCGCTTTGGCCTGGGGGATGGCCATCCCTATTCCCTGGCGGAAATTGGTCGGGCGTTGGATCTCTCGCGGGAGCGGGTGCGCCAGATCGAAGCCAAGGCTCTGCAAAAGCTGCGCCAACCCAAACGCCGCAATTTGATCAAGGACTATTTGGAAGCGCTTTCTTAGGGTAAATATCAATATGCATGGCTTGATCCCACCGGATCGGTTTTTCCCCTACCTGACCTGGACCGAGATTGCGGCGATGCCCGATCGCGCTTCCGTGGTCTTGCTGCAACCGATCGGCGCGATCGAGCAACATGGCCCCCACCTGCCCCTGATTGTGGATAGCGCGATCGCCACGGCGGTGGTCGGTCGGGCACTGCACGATCTCAGCCCCGACATCCCAGCCTATGCCTTGCCCACCCTGTATTACGGCAAATCCAATGAACACTGGCATTTTCCTGGGACGGTGACCTTGACCGCCCAAACCCTCTTGGCGTTGCTCATGGAGGTGGGGGAAAGTCTCTACCGGGCGGGGTTTCGGAAGCTGGCCTTTGTCAATGCCCACGGGGGTCAGCCCCAGATCGTCGAGATGGCCGCACGGGATTTGCACCAGCGCTATGGCGACTTTTGGGTGTTTCCCCTATTTGTCTGGCGGGTGCCCCACGGGGCAGAAACCCTGTTAACCCCGAAGGAACAAGCACTTGGTATTCATGCTGGGGATGCGGAAACCAGTTTGATGCTCTCGCTGTTGCCCGATCGGGTCCACATGGACCAAGCCGTAGCCGAATATCCACCGGATTTACCCGCCGATAGTCTCCTGAGTGTGGAGGGGAAATTGCCCTTTGCCTGGGTGACACGGGACCTGAGTAAAAGCGGGGTCATGGGTGATCCCCTCCCGGCCACACGGGAAAAGGGCGATCGCCTCCTGGCCGCCCTCAGCCGCAGTTGGGTACAGGTGATTGAAAACCTTTATAGGTTCCAACCCCCGATCGCGCAGCGTTCCCAACGGGAAATCGCGCCGCCCCAGTAGATCGACAAGCGATCGTCTACTTACCCATCCCCAACTGTTGCGCTTTCTGGTAGACCTTCCCTTCCGTCAGCAGCGACGGGGCAATCACCACCTCCACCTGCTGCATTTCCTTGAGATCCTTGGCACCCAGGGTACCCATACTGGTTTTGAGGGCGCCGAGGAGGTTATGGGTGCCGTCATCCAGTTGGGCCGGTCCCCGCAGAATTTGCTCCAGGGTGCCCGTGGTGCCCACCCGAATCCGCGTCCCCCGTGGTAGCACCGGACTGGGGGTCGCCATGCCCCAGTGATAGCCGCGACCGGGCGCTTCCGCCGCCCTGGCGAAGGGAGAGCCAATCATCACCCCATCGGCCCCGCAGGCAATACATTTGCAAATATCCCCGCCGGTAATCAGCCCCCCATCCCCAATCACGGGGACATAGGTGCCGGTTTCCCGGTAGAAGTCATCCCGCGCCGCCGCACAGTCGGCGATCGCCGTCACCTGGGGCACGCCAATGCCCAACACCCCACGGGAGGTACAGGCCGCCCCTGGCCCAATCCCCACCAGAACGGCGGCGGCTCCGGCCCGCATCAGTTGAGCGGCCACATCGTAGGTAACGCAGTTACCCAACACCACAGGCATAGGCATCTTCCGACAAAAGGTGGCCAAATCCAGAGGCGTGACCGACGCTGGGGCCAGGTGGGCGGTGGAGACAACGGTGGCCTGCACAAAAACCAGATCGGGGCGGGCGGCGGCGATCGCCTCCCCATAGAGGGCGGCTCCTACGGGAGTAATACTCACCGCAGCAATACCCCCTTGGTCCTTAATTTCCGTAATGCGGCGCTGGATCAACGCCGGTTTAATCGGCTCCGCGTAGAGCGATTGCATCAGGGGGACAAATTCCGTCTTATCAACGGCAGCAATCTTATCCAGAATGGGGTTGGGATCATCGTAGCGGGTTTGGATGCCCTCCAGGTTCAAGACCCCCAATGCCCCCAGTTGGGACAAACGGACTGCCATTGCCACATCCACCACCCCGTCCATCGCACTGGCAATGATCGGAATCTCGCGTTCAATGTCGCCAATGCGCCAGGTGGTATCGGCCAGACTGGGATCTAAGGTGCGGCGTCCCGGCACCAGTGCGATTTCATCGATCCCATACGATCGGCGGGCAATCTTACCCCGCCCAATTTGAATCTCCACGTCTCAACCCTTGCCCAATCAACTATAGGAACGCTGGTCAGTCAATGCTAGGTGCCTTGTTGCGCCCCCTAGGGGGTTGGCAACGGTGATATTGCAACCGCTCGAACTTCCATACAATCATTTAGGCTAGACTAACAGACTTACGCACCCTCTGGACGATAGATCGTGTTGACCGCACAGGAGATTGCCCAACTTCGACAGGAATATAGCCAACAGGTCCTCCGGGAAGCCGATATGGCGGCTGATCCCATGCAGCAATTCGCCCTGTGGTTTAAGCAGGCCGTCGCCGCTGAAGTTCCCCAACCCAACGCCATGACCCTGGCCACCGCCACGCCGACCGGTCTGCCCGCCGCCCGTATCGTTTTGCTCAATGGGGTAGATGCCCAGGGCTTTATTTTCTATACCCACTACCTCAGCCGTAAGGGGCAGGAGCTATCGGCCAATCCCCATGCGGCCCTGGTGTTTCTCTGGCAGGCGTTGGAACGGCAAGTCCGGATCGAAGGGACAGTGGAGCGTGTGACCGCTGAACTCTCCGACACCTATTTCCAGAGTCGTCCCCTGGGCAGTCAACTGGGGGCCTGGGTTTCCCCCCAGAGTCAGGTCATTGCTAACCGCGAGGTGCTGGAAGCTCGCCTGCAAGCGGTCAGTCAACAGTATGCCGATCGCCCCGTGCCTCGACCCCCAGACTGGGGCGGCTTTCGGGTCTGTCCCCACACGATCGAATTCTGGCAGGGTCGCCCGAATCGGTTGCACGATCGCCTACGGTATCGCCTGTCTTCCCCACCCATGCTCCATTCCCCCCTCACTTGGCACCTCGATCGCCTTGCCCCCTAGCGCGTTGACCCACCGTTCAACCGCAGATGGGACGGTGGGACCACCCATCTTTTGCAAATCTTAAAAGAATCTAAAGAAATCTTCAAAGGCAAGATTTTGTTATAAAAGAGATAGATGGCGTAAATCTTAACAATAAATGAAGTGAGTAATCAATGCCATCGATCGCAACCGGTAGCTTCCGGGCAGGGATTGCTCCCTGATAGGTTTATGCCCCAAAACCCTGCAAACTTACGGGGAAGTCGTCAGATTCGTTACAAATCTTATCTTTAGTCGGCAAAGTTTTTGGGGAAGATAAAAAAAGAAACTAAAGAAAATAAGCCGTTATATTCCGTAGTGTTTAGCCATGAAAATACAAGTTGGTGAGTTTCTGATCTCCAATGCAGGTGACTACTACCGGGTGGTGGAGTGTCAGGCGGACATGGTTTCCTTGATGCGTCTGAATGGGTACACTCTCTTTTCCTGTAGTCAGTCCTTCCTGGAGACAACCTTTCGGACCGCCTCCCTGCTCCCCAATGCCTTTTCGAGCGCCGCCTGAGCTGCGCCGCCTGAGGCCAATCCGTCCCATCCGTCAAAATCGTCAGGCAGGGTTAACAACCAGCATCTACGGTGCTGACTGCTGTAGCGGCAGCAGCTAGGGCGATCGCGACATGGGTCCAATGAGTTCCCCCCTGACAAAACACGACATAGGGTTCCCGTAGGGGACCATCCGCCGAGAATTCCGCCGTACTGCCATCAATAAAGGTGCCCCCCGCCATGACTAACGGACTGTCGTAACCGGGCATGGGCGCCGGGACGGGATCAAGGTAGGAGCCAACGGGTGAATGTTGCTGGATCGCCCGACAGAAGGCGATGAGTTTTGCTGGTGAACCGAGTTGAATGGCTTGAATCACATCGCGCCGGGGTTCAAACGGACGGGGTTGCACCGGATAGCCCAATTTTTCAAAGACATAGGCCACCAGATGGGTTCCCTTCACGGCTTCCCCCACCATCTGGGGCGCGAGAAATAGGCCCTGGAAGAGTAGACGATTTTGATCGAGGGTGGCCCCGCCGCTACTGCCGATCCCCGGTGCGGTGAGGCGGCAGGTGGCGGCTTCCACGAGATCCGCCCGTCCGGCCACATAGCCCCCGGTCGGCACGATCGTTCCCCCTGGATTTTTGATCAGTGATCCGGCGATCAGATCGGCGCCGACGTGGGGCGGTTCCTGGTCCGTGATCAATTCGCCGTAGCAGTTATCGACAAAGCAAATCGTCGCGGGATTCTGGTGCTTGACCTGTTCGACAATTGCGCCAATCTCGGCGATCGTCAAGCTCGATCGCCAACGGTAGCCACAGGAGCGCTGGATGAAGACCATGCGAGTCTGGGGCCGAATTGCCGTGGCCAAAGCCACCCAGTCGATCGTGCCCGCAGGGGTGAGATCCAACTGCCGATAGGTAATGCCAAACTCCGCCAGTGATCCCTGACCGTTGCCCCGGAGGCCAATCACCTCTTCTAAAGTGTCGTAGGGGGCACCGGCCACTGCCAACAGTTCATCCCCTGGTCGTAAATTGCCGAACAATGCACAGGCGATCGCGTGGGTGCCGGACACAAACTGGAGCCGCACCGCCGCCGCCTCGGCCCCCATGATCTCGGCGAAGACCTGATCCAGGGTTTGCCGCCCCAAGTCATCGTGCCCGTAGCCCGATACCCCGGCAAAGTGATGGACCCCAACCTGATGTCGCCGGAAGGCCGTGAGGACCCGGTTCAGGTTGGCCTTCACCTGGGCATCGATCGCGGCAAATTGGGGGAGAAGTTGCTGTTCAGCGTCTTGCAGCAGGGCAGCTATCCACGTCATGGGCATCACATCAGCAAGAATGGCGGCTAGGAAAACTTGAGGAAAAGTCTAAAGATTGACCAAAATCTGGATTTGGGGTGTACGGTAACGGGCTACACTGAGATAATGTACCTACAGGGATCTGCACACAACCACCTAGGAGGCCATTCTAGCGGGCAGTTGTTTTGCCAGTTCCCGGTTCCCGATTTGAGAGTATTGAATGACTACAGCGACAGTAAACAAACTTGAACTGGATTGGCCCGTTGTAATTTACCTGATCATTATCCATACTGGGGCACTCTTCGTCCTACTGCCGAGTAACTTTACCTGGTGGGGGGTAGCGACGGCGTTGTTCCTCCATTGGGTAACGGGTGGCCTGGGCATTACCCTGGGCTTCCATCGCCTAATTACTCACCGTAGCTTCCAGACCCCCAAGTGGCTGGAATATTTTTTTGGATTTTGCGGTGCATTGGCCTGTCAGGGCGGCATCATTGATTGGGTAGGTTTACACCGTCAACATCATCAGTTTTCGGATCAACCCCTTGATCCCCACGATTCTAATCGCGGTTTTTGGTGGAGCCATATTGGTTGGATGTGTTTTAAGAATCCTGATCCGGAAGGCATCCGTCGCTATACCCGTGATCTAAACGATGATCCTGTTTATGAATTCTTCGATCGCTACTTCATCCCAATGCAAGTTGTTTTAGGATTAGTCCTTTTCCTGTTGGGCGGTTGGCCGCTAGTGGTCTGGGGGGTCTTTTTCCGGTTGGTGTTTGTTTTTCACTGCACCTGGCTGGTGAATAGTGCCACCCATTTGTTCGGCTACAAATCCCATGAAAGTCACGATCGCTCCACCAATTGCTGGTGGGTTGCCCTTCTCACCTATGGAGAAGGTTGGCACAATAACCACCATGCTTATCAATATTCGGCCCGTCATGGTTTGGCCTGGTGGGAAGTGGATATGACCTGGATGACCATCCAATTACTCCAGACGTTGGGGTTGGCAACGAAGGTGCGATTGCCTAACTTTGCCACCTCGGAAGCGGAAGCCTAAACGGCCCTATCCCCAATTCAAAATCAGGTATGGAGAAGCCAACCACCTCGGCTTCTTTTTTTTGCGCGATCGCATCCGGGTTTTTCATCGTGCCGATCGTTCGGGGCAGGGGATCGGGCGGCGGGTTGGGGAGGAGCGCGATCGGGCAGGGGGGCGTGCCAAAACTTAACAGATCACCCACCGTCAAATCAGGGATGAGTTCGTTACACTAGCGAATAGCCTAGGGAAAACCATTCGAGAACCCCCTGAAGCGACCGTTCGGTAACTCAATCCATTGGGGAACCTTCAGTTAGGAAGCCCAGCATTGAGGCATGAAAAGCGTCCGGATCGCCGCCAGCTTGTGCCGGAGAGTTCAGGAGGACGGTGATCCCGTTTCCCAGTGATTCCCCATTAATCTCCCCGTTTTACCCTCCCCCTTTCCAGGTTTCTAAGCATGGCTGGCGAATTTTCGATCGCATCTAAAGCGCGAGTCCCTGTTTCTTTTCCGGAGCGAACCTATCAGGCAGCCCTGCTCATGATGCTGGTGACGACCCTGTTATCCGTTGCCGGTTTTCGCCTATGGCAATTACAAATTGTGCGGGGAACGCTCTTCCGCAATCAAGCCGAAGAGAATCGCATTCGTTTGATTCCCGTCCCCTCCGATCGCGGCCTCATTCTCGATCGCAAACAGAACTATCTCGCCACCAATCGCTTATCCCGCGCCGTTTATTTGTGGCCCCGTGCCCAGTCCCCGGAACAATGGCAAACGATCGCCTTTCGGCTGGGTAAAATACTGTCGATCCCCACGGTAGAGATTTTAGAAAAACTGTCCGACGCAGGCTATCAATCTGCGATGCCGATTCGGATCACCCGCGATCTGAAACCGGCCCAATTTGTCAGTTTGGCGGAATATGCCGAACGCTTACCGGGAGTGGAAGTCCAGGCGGAATCGACCCGCAACTACCCGAATGGCTCCGTCGCAGCCCACGTCCTGGGGTACATTGGGGAGGCCAACGAAGCCGATCTCAAGGCACACCCGGAATACCCAATGGGGATGATTGTCGGTCAAATGGGGATCGAGCGATCGGCCAATGACCAATTGACAGGGAAATGGGGCAACCGCCTGATTGAAGTGAATGCCAAGGGGAAGGAACTGCGGGTCCTGGGCATCGATCGGCCCCAAGGCGGTGCCCCGCTGCACCTCACCCTCGATCTGAACATGCAAAAAGCCGCCGAACAGGCCCTAGCCGGGCGGCGGGGGGCGGTCGTAGCCCTGGATGCGAAGACGGGGGCCGTGCGGGTCTTGGCCAGTTCCCCCAGCTTTGATCCCAACCTGTTCACCCAGCGGATGACAGCGGCGCAATGGCAGTCCTTGCAGTCCCCGGCGGAACCCCTCCTGAACCGAGCGCTTCAGGGCTATCCCCCCGGCAGTACCTTCAAAATTGTCACCGCTGTGGCGGGCATAATGTCGGGCAAATTTTCGCCCCAATCCTTAGTCGGGACCAGTTCCTTTATTACGGTGGGGGGCACCCAGTTTTGGGAACATAGCGGTGGCTACGGCACGATCGGCTTCCGGGATGCCCTGGCCTATAGCAGCAATACCTTTTTCTACCGGGTGGGGATGGCGGCGGGGCCGGAACAGATCGCCAAATGGAGCCGCGAACTGGGAATTGGGACCACTAGCCTAGAACGCCTGGGCCTAACGGGGGGAAGTCCCGGTTCCATTCCAACCCCCGCTGAGAAGGAAAGCCTTTACGGTGAACCCTGGTATGCCGGAGATACGGTCAGTATGTCCATTGGCCAGGGGTTAGTTCTGGTAACACCGCTAGAGTTGGCGGTAATGGTAGCAACGATCGCCAATGGGGGGTTACGGGTCCAACCCCACCTACTGGCGGACCAAACCCAGCAGCCCGCATACCAACCCGTGAAAACCCCGATCGCCCCTGGGGCCATTGCGGTGATCCGCGAGGGCTTGATCGACACCGTGCGCAAGGGCACCGCCCGTCGGTTGAACGATGGCTCGATTCCTCTAACCGGGGGCAAAACGGGGACAGCGGAAGTCCCAGGAGGCCAGCGATCGAATGCGGTATTTGTCGGTTTTGGTCCGGCGAGTCACCCTGAGTTGGCGGTGGCAGTGGTGGTGGAAAATGGCGGGTATGGGGGAGCGACAGCAGCCCCGATCGCCCTAGCGGTCTACCGAGCCTATTTTGGCAAATAGTCGGTCCAATTGTTCCCACAACCCGGCTGATATCCTGGTTTATATTGAATCTTGCATATGAGGACTGGGGAAATACGCAGGGTTAGGTCGGAAAGGGTATGATCCCTAGCGTTAGCCCGTTATCAACTTTCCGGTGAGCGAAGTGTGCTAAGACTCTCCCAACTCACAGCCTACGCCTCTAATATCTCCGCTGGTCTGATTTCAGGTTTAGTCAATATTACCTATAGCCTGTCCTATGCGGCCCTGATTTTCCCCGGTGAGTTATCGCAATTCCTGCCTTTTGGGGTTACCTGCACCCTCATTACAGCGGGCTTGACCGGGGCGATCGTGGCGCTCCGCAGTTCGCTCCCGTTTATTATTTCGGGACCAGACTCCAATGCGGCGGCCATTTTGGCCGTGATTGTGGCCACGATCGCCCAGAACTTGACCACCCAGGAGGCAGAATTATTATTCCCGACCATTTGGCTAACGATTATTCTGACAACGACCTGTACGGGCTTATTTCTGTGGATGTTGGGGCGGTTGCAACTGGGCCGCTTTATCCGGTTTATTCCCTATCCCGTTGTGGGCGGTTTTTTAGCGGGGTTAGGCTGGCTGTTTGCCCAAGGGTCATTTACGGTGATGACGAACCTCCCCCTGCGGCTGTCGAATCTGTCCAGTTTTTGGGAACCCGCAACGCTCTTACTTTGGATACCAGGTGTCGTACTAGGAATAAGTTTGCACATTGTCCTTGTCCGGGTTAAGCATTTTCTAACGTTTCCGGCGATCCTCCTCACGGCCCTGGCGTTTTTCTATGGGGGGTTGGCCTTGACGGCAACCTCTTTTGAGACAGCGCGGGACGCGGGCCTGCTCTTCTCCAGTTTCACCGCTGGCGGACTGAACCAACTGTTCCAGGTTTCGCGGCTCTTTGAAGCGAATTGGTCTATCTTAGGGCTTCAGTTCCAAAGTTTAATTACCCTATTGGCGATCGTGCCGATTACGATCCTGCTCAATGCGACGGGTCTGGAGATGGCTACCCAGACGGACGTTGACCTGGATCAGGAGTTGGAAACGGCGGGAATTGCCAATGTGGTCACGGGACTGTGCAGTGGGATTGTGGGGCATTTTTCGATTAGTCGAAGTCTGCTGAACTATGCTGCTGGTGGCCGGAATCGCAGTTCGGGGTTAGTGGCGGCTCTCTTCTGCGGTCTATTTCTCTTTTTTGGCACAGGTGTGCTCAATTATTTGCCGAGGTTCCTCTTTGGCGGTCTTCTCTTTTATCTCGGTATTGCATTACTGATTGAATGGGTGTATCAAGCCTGGTTTCGCCTGTCTCGCCTAGACTACGTGCTGGTGTTGGGCATGTTGCTGACGATCGCCCGGTTGGGGCTACTTGAAGGCGTGGGGTTTGGCTTGTTAGTGGCCTGTTTACTATTTGTGGTTAACTATAGCAATTTGCGGGTGATTAAAAATGTTTTTTCGGGCAATATCTACCAAAGTAATTTTGAACGATCGTTTCATCAAAAAAAGCTCCTGAAAGAGCATGGTGATGAGATTTGTATTATCCGTCTTCAGGGCTATATCTTTTTTGGCACGGCCAATAGCTTATTGGAATATATCCGCGTTCGCTTGGATGATCCGAACCAGACCCCCTTGAAGTTTCTGATTCTGGATTTTCTCTTGGTGGGGGGGCTGGACTCTTCCGCAGCCGTGAGTTTTCTGAAGATCAAACAATTAGCGTATAAATCGAACACGGTGGTCATCTTCACCAGTTTGCCCCCTCCGATCGCGGCGCGATTACATGAATCGAAGATCATCAATACGGTGGAATTGGCTATGCTGGACGAGTCAGGCACCCGCACAACGGATGCGCCAGAGATGCGCCTAGAGTTGCCAGTGAACACCCCCAAGCGATCGGCCAAGCAGCCACCGGAACCAGCACCTAGAGAGATGGAGGATCGCGCTCAAGTGATGGTTTTCCCCGATCTCGATCGCGGGGTTGAGTGGTGCGAAAATCAAATCCTGAAGTTGACCACCTTTCGCCGTAAACGCTTCATGCCCCTGCCGATCCAATTAGAGCAGTTTTTCCCGATTCCGGACCGGGTTGCCAAGTTTGTCAAATACATGAAACGCACCCAAACCCAAGCGGAGTATTGCCTATTTAAGCAGGGCGATTTACCCGATGCCCTTTATTTTGTTGAATCGGGTCAGGTTTCGCTTATCCGTGAGTTGCCCAATGGCCAAACAGAGCGGCTCGGCACCTTTGGGGAAGGGACAGTCCTGGGGGAGGTGGGTTTCTATAGCCAGACCCCTCACCCCGCCACGGCCATTACGGATAGTCCCTGTAGCATTTACTGTCTTTCCCACGAGGTCCTCAACAAAATGCAACAGGAAGATCCGGAACTCCTGGCGGCCTGCCATCAACTGATTGCCCAGTTTTTAGCCGATCGGGTAATTGATGCCGATGCAAAGTCCAAGATCCTGCTTCAGTAAGGCAGGCTAGTGCGCCTGATCGCCGATCCCCCTTTCCTAAGATAATTGCTAGGATTGGGGCAATCTAAAGTATCAACTGGAAGATTGCCCTATGCTGAGTCTCGAATGCGATCGTTCTCTCATACATACTCGTTCGGTGAGTGCCCTAACCCCGCGCCAACAAACCGAGATGATGGCCTGTTTTAAGCGATTTGGTTTTGTGATTTTGGACGGTGATCCTGCCGAATGCTCCAAACAAGACTTTATCCAATTAACGCAATATTTTGGAAATATCATTCGCCATAATCAGTCGGATGATCTGGGAATTCTGCCGATTACCCTCCTATCTAACTATCCCGATTATGCCAATACCCACCATCATCACCTGGCCCTGCATACCGATGGCGCTTTTGAAGCGGTTCCCCCGGCGGTGATGGCGATGCAGTGTGAAGTGGCCGCCGAACGAGGGGGCTTAAGTTGCCTAGTGGATGGCCATGAAGTTTATCGCTATCTTCGTCAGGTTGATCCGGTGGGCCTGCAATATTTATTTGAACCCGATGTATTTCATATTCAACGGGATAATCAGTTGGCGCAACGGGCGATCTTTTGGCACGATCGCGATGGGACCTTGAAGATTGCCTTCCGATCGGACCAGGTAGCCAAGATTACGATCCGTCCCCACGCCCAGGCGGTGTTTGAACGGGTTAAGCAATTTCTGGCTGACCCCGCTAACCAGATCCAATGGTCGCTGCAACCGGGACAAATCTTAATTTTTGATAATACGCGGATGCTACATGGTCGCACGGCTTTCCCGCCTAACTCCCGGCGTAAGATCAATGGGCTTTGGTTTGACGGTCAACCGGTGGCCACCGATGCCCTAAACTTGAACAAAAGCCTTGATTAATTGCTTCGTTGATAGCCTTGATGCGCAATTTATATCCGCCGATCGCCCCCTATGAAACGGGTCGGCTAGCCGTCTCCGCCCGACATGAGCTTTACTATGAGGTTTCTGGGAATCCCCAGGGAAAACCAGTGGTGATCTTGCATGGCGGGCCAGGGGGGGGCAGCCAGCCGTTTTATCGCCAGTATTTTGATCCCGATCGCTGGCAGATTGTAATGTTTGATCAACGAGGTTGTGGACGCAGTACGCCCCATGCGGAATTGCGGGAAAATACCACCTGGGATTTGGTGGCGGATATTGAAAAACTGCGATCGTGGCTGGGGATTGACCAGTGGGTGGTCTTTGGCGGCAGTTGGGGCAGCACGTTGGCGCTGGCCTATAGCGAAACCCACCCCGATCGCTGTTTGGGGTTAATTCTGCGGGGCATTTTTATGCTGCGACGCAAGGAATTACGCTGGTTTTATCAGGAGGGCACCAGCTATATTTTCCCCGATGCGTGGCAAGCTTATGTAGATGTCATTCCCCCGGCAGAACGGCACGATATGATTGCGGCCTATTATCGCCGCTTAACCAGTGACGATGCGGCGGTGCGATCGCAGGCAGCCAAAGCCTGGTCAGTTTGGGAGGCGAGTACGAGTCGGTTAATTCCTGATCCGGAGATGATGGCCCGCTTTGCCCGTGAGGAGTTTGCTGATGCCTTTGCCCGCATTGAATGTCATTATTTCGTCAATGGCGGCTTTTTTGAGCCGGAAGATCAGTTATTGCAACAGGTCGATCGCATTCGCCATTTACCCGCCGTGATTGTCCAAGGTCGCTATGATGTGGTATGCCCGATGATCAGTGCGTGGGAATTGCATCAAGCCTGGCCGGAGTCGGAGTTAATTATCGTTCCTGATGCGGGCCATTCGATGAGTGAACCGGGAATTCGCAGTGCTTTGATTGACGCGAGCGATCGGTTTGCGCGTTAGGTCATTTAACGTCAGTGCGATGACCCTCACCCCAACCCTTCTCCCCCAGGAAGAGGGGCCTAAAACCTTGATGATGCTGGACTCCGATGATGTCGGACTTTCGCCCCGTTTGGGAGCGGGGGCTGGGGGGTGAGGGCAATTGGGCTGTGATCGAACTCACGTCAACCCACGTTAACTGAGCGAATGCTGAGCGAATGCTGAGCGAATGCTGAGCGAATTAATTTTGTGGCAGGGTGGCATCGGCTGGGGTTGCCTTGGGCTGGGGTAACGCCGCGATCGCTTGTCGGGCAAACTCCTGGAGGACGATCGTGCGCTGGGTGGTTTGGGTCACCGTCTGAAGGATCTGCCGCAGGCGATTTTCCGGCAAAGACACGCCACGATCGCCCAGCTTCTCCGTTTCAGTCACCGTCTCCATCTGGGCAAAATATTCCACCAAACTCAGACCCGCCACACGAGTCAGATAGCCCGCACTCACCCCCTGGATCGCCGCCCCCACCACAAAGGTGAGGGAGGTTCCCTTCAGCACATTGCCAAGTAGCTGGGTTGAGACTTCTACCACCCCTAACTTCAGCATTTGACCTGCCAGCGTCGTCGCCAGCGTTTGGGCCTGTTGCCAGGAGAGGGGACACTGGTAGATTGCACCCAAATCCAGCACCATCTGGGCATTGATCGCCGTTGTGGCCAGGAGATCCAGCGTGGGCACTGGATTCAGCGCCGTGGCGGCGGCAGCAACCCACTGGTATTGCTCAATCACAGGCAGGGCACGGTGGCGGCGGAGTTCGTTTCGGGCAGCGCGAGCTTCCTGCTGTAGTTGCTGGGCTAAGCGTTGGGTCGTGGCCAAGATCAGGGCCGGTTGTTCCGCTGTGACCAAGGTGGTGAGCCGATCGGTCAGGGCACTAATATCTGCGGGACGGGCTTCTAACCACTCCTGCATCGAACCATCAGCCTGTTGTTGTCGCACCTTGAGGGGCGTGGGAGCCGGCGCGATCGCCACCAAATCCGCCGAGTCAAGCGTGCCCTGAAGCTGCTGCTGCACCCGTTGCCGAACCAGCGGCCCCTCGTGGGGCAAATACTGATCCTGTTTCGTCAACGCCACCACCGTCCGCAGATTCACCCGTTGCAGGTATTGCAGGGTATAGCGCTCCGACTCGGTGAGGTCCCCCGTTATCAAGAAAACCACCACATCCTGAGCTGCCAGGACGGGCCAGCTTGCGATCGCCGCGATCGCCTGATCATAGGCCAGGGGCAAACCCGCCACCTCCTGCCAGGTAAGGCTTGCGGCCCAGGGCATACCGGGACCCTCCAGAGACTGGCGCAAGGTCGTTTTCCCGACCGACGGGCCACCTGCGATCGCCACCCGCAGATGGGACCGTTCCAGATCGGGGCGAAGCGCTTGCCAACGGGTTTGTAATTCCTGTAATTGCGCCGCCACCTTGACCTGAAGTGGACCGGCAGGGGTGGTGGCTAATGCCTGGTCTAGCTGGGTGATCGCCGTTGCAGCTTGGGCGATCGCGGCTTCAACCGCCGTGCGATCGAGGGGGCGAGGCGAGGCGATCGTCAGGCGGGGCGATCGGGGTTTCATGGCCAGAATGCCACCCGCCAAGGCCAGCAACCCCAGGAAGCTAAGTGTGCCGACCTCTGCCAGCACGTGCTGGAGGCTATCCAACACCCAGAGGAATAATGCCAGGGCCAGCCCCCCCATGAGAACCGGACGTTTGTAGATGGGGCGTTTGGTATTAACGTCGGCGGCCATCGGCTCCTCCTCCCAGTGCAACCAAGCTTCTATAGCATCTGTGTCAATTTTATGGGGAAGTGGGGAAGCTAGTAACCTCTGTGACAAAACTCAGACTTCTCCCAAGGTCAGGTAGCGCAAACAAACCGGCTGCATCAAACAGATCCAAGGGCGCTGAGGGGGTACCCTTCGGGAAGCAAGCTACGATGCCCCCCTTGGCGCAGCCTGTCCGTCGGACAGAGTGCCCAAATCCGGAGAATCTTGCTGCTCAAGGTATCGCCGCAAAACAGAGACAGTGACACCGCCACAACTGGCCATCAAATACGACTCGTTCCCTAGGACTGATTTCCAGTAAAACTGATTGACCCGCTCTGCAAACTCACTCTGCAAACTCACTCTGCAAACTCAATTGTATGCAAACTGCCTACCAGTATCGACTACAGCCTACTAATAAGCAGCAGTGCTTGATGCGCTGCTGGCTTGAAATGTTGTGCGGTCAGGACAACTGGAGGCTGGCCGATCGCTTCGATGGGTGGGAGATGAACCGCTGCCCGGTCAATGCTGGAAGACCAGTCGGTGCCAGAATAGATGCCTCACCTTAATTTATTAACCATCATCAATCATAAGTAAAAGGTAAAAGGCGAAAGTAAAAAGGCAAAAGTGACAATAGATGCCTCACCTTAATTTATTAACCATCATCAATCATAGTGCACCTTTCATTTCTTTTTTCTCTTCACTTTTTCCTTTTTCCTTTTTACTTTTAACTTAACTCACGGTAGGCATTGAGGGCAGCTTGTTTAGTTTCTTCCGGGACGAGGGGGAAGGTGCTGAGGATATGGGCAAATTCGGCTTCGGTTAAACCGTACAGGTGGGCGATGATGCCATCGAGTTCTGCCCGCAACCTCGCCCGCTCCACTTCATTCGTCACCCTAAGAATCTCCCCACTTTTGCCTTTTTACTTTTTACCTCCTCTAGCAGGTCATCAAACTCCGGTGTGGTGCAGATGAGTTTGGCGGCACGTTCTACGATTTCAGCAAACCATTTGTCGCCTTCTTGCAGTCGAGGAACTGGAGTATTATAGACAAAGAAAAATGAAACGTGTGAAGTTATGCTGCGACGCAGCCAGCCATCGACTATAAAAGAGTTCATAACAGCACAAAGGAATAGTCGCTCCTTGTTACTTAGATATAGAAAGTTAACGTCAATCTTGTTATTTTTAATTTCTAGATTCATAGACTTGTTCTAATGACATCGTGTGCGGACAAAACACTTTTGGTGGCAAAACAGTCATGATTACTGTTCTCTCATTTGTACTTGCGGCCACGTCTCGAAAAGCAAGTCTATAAGCTTGATAATCTAAGCAAACTTCATTAGGATCGATTTCATTATTTAAGCCATAAGTCTTAATTAACTTTTTAATAGACTTTAATCTGGATGATAGCAATTCTGCTTTAGCTTCCCCTTCATCTAGCCAATACTTGGGTTGCCCCCACTGATGGGTGAACTGGTGGATCATCTTGCCTTCGTATAGCAATCCTAAGTCATTTATGAGAATGGGAAGAGACATAGTGAATCTCTATCAGTAGATATAGGATTGGCTTCTCTCATGAATCATCTGGGATTGCTATAGAGGGGGGAGCCGCCCCGGCCCTGGCTCTGTTTTGAACAGATGACTGTCATTGGTCATGTCAAATTCACGGGTAAGCTTGAGATTCCACTTGCCGTCAATTTTTTCGCCCAATAAGGGGAATTGCAGCATTTTTTGGGCGATAGCAATATCAATGGGCTGCTTAAACTCCATGATCGACAAAGAATCGGGTGACAATTGTCGAACTAGGGAGACAGGTAATCGCAATTGTTGACGAGTATCATAAAGGAATGTCCCTAATTCATTAGATCTAATTGCTTCTCTAGGGTTAATCCGAAACACTCTATTAAAAGATTCTGTATGTTTACCCTTCTCAAAAGTAAGTAATACAAACTTAAAAGCGTGATGTACTCCTTCAAAAATAAATTTCTCATTAGATAAACATAATAAGGTGTCTAGCTCTGATTGGGAAAACAGCAACTCTCGTAATTGTTTCGCACCTAAATCTGTGTAGATTCCCGAAGGAATAATGATTCCACAACGGCCACTGGGGCGTAACAAGTTAAAACATTGCTCTAAGAACAACTTGTAGAGGTTAATATCTGTTCCAGCTTTCTTCCCATTAACAATTGAAATTTGATTCCTATACTGTTCTGATGAACGGAAATAGGCGCTAACATACGGAAACTGACTTTGGTATTCACACCAAGCCTGAGCAATTTCTGAATTTTTCAATAGCTCTTTCTTTTCTTTCTCAAAAGTTTTAATATCCATCTTGTTTTTGGTTACAAGATCGTTGTATTTTGCGAAAAATTCCTTGGCTTGGGGCTTGAAAATTTCCCACGGTGGATTTGTAATAATCGCATCAAACCCACCCCGCGCAAACACGTTATCAAAATGGTAGCCCCAATGAAACGGCTCTAGGGCTTCTATATCTGCGAGGGTTAAATTGCGTTTTTTAGGTTTGCCGTTGAGTTGAGCTTGTTCGTATTGAATCCCCAACCGCTGGCTAAATTCATCGAGCAATAACTGGTTTAACTTCACTTGGGATGTCTGATTTAGTTTGTTGATGTGATCCCGCAACTGCAACAGGCGAGTTTCTTGGGGCAGTTCGGAATCGGCTTGCTGGAAAGCGTGTTTTTTGTAGAGCGCAATACTGCGGTTTTTATCCTCTAGGATTTGCTGGTACTCCGAGGCTGCTAACCCCTGTAGCACATTGCCTTGCAAGATTTCCTCACCCCCGGCCCCCTTCCTAGAGCGGACAGAAAGGCGATCGAAGCCTTCGGCATCCACCCGAATTAAACCAATTAGGGAGTTTCCGGCCATGATGTTGAAATCAATGTTCGGCAGCGGTTCTAGGTCTTCTACTGTTCTGGCTGAGGAGACTAAGGCCAAAAATAGGCGCAATTTGGCAATTTCGGTGGCTTCCTCCATGATGTCCACACCATAGAGGTTGTCGGTAGTGATGCGCTTTTTGATGTAGTAGTCCAGGGATGGATGTTTGGCGGCTTCTTGTAACCATTGAGAGATTCTCTCCCTCACCCCCGGCCCCTCTCCCAAAAAGGGCGAGGGACTTTGAGGGGCTTCTAATAATGACTTGGCTCTGGCTACAACTTGAGTGTAGAGGCCAATTAAGGTTTTCATCGCCGCTACCAAAAATGCTCCCGATCCACAGGCCGGATCAAGCAAGGTTAGGGTGGGCAAAATTTCGTTCAGCAGGCGATCGCATTGGACAATAT
>Ga0209207_1000576_pt1 | contig 21390 bp, 23 predicted proteins | sample SaghotsprinmetaG_FD_184140 | JGI IMG/M metagenome (GOLD analysis project Ga0209207, IMG submission 184140) | Hot spring microbial communities from South Africa to study Microbial Dark Matter (Phase II) - Sagole hot spring metaG (SPAdes) (version 3) | ecosystem: Environmental > Aquatic > Thermal...
GCCAGCCCCATGGAGGAACTCCACGTGCCAACACTACTCTCAATGCTCCACGCCTTGGAGCAACCTAAGGTGGAGCAGGCCAAACCTGCTCCACTCCCACCCCCCGAACCAAAATACTGGGCCCCCGTGGCCATTGAACTGCACCCGCAACGGGTGCAGTGCGCTTGCGGCGCGGAATTCCACGCCGCCCCCCTGTTGTTCGTCCGCGAGTGCTGCGGCACTCGCACCCGCCTGCGCCGGGTTTACAAGCCCGGGCAGTTTAGCAACGTGCCTCGGCTCCAAGTCGAACCCGATTTGCACCACATCGCCGCGTGCGAGCGCTGCTTTGTCCCTGCACTCAGCAGCCCGCAGCTGGCTCTGTTCGACGAGCCAGTGGAGGAATTCCACACTCCCCCCGGCCAGCCCACCCCCCACGCCGCCCTGGTCGCTCAAATCGAGCGACTGCGCGAGTCCTGGCAGGCCGCTGAGGCCCAACGCGGCGGCTTTTTCCTATGACCCCGCTCGCCCTCCTCTCCGAGGAACTTCCCCCTCATCGGGTTGCCGACTTGCTCTCGCGCAACCCCGAAGACGACTTGCTTCTTCCACTCGTCGCTTCGTGGATCGGCGACGAACCCCCCTACACCCGCGCGCAAGCGCTGCTCAACGCAGCAGCAATCGTGCGCAAACCCCCAACGGAGCCCCCCATGCACCCCGCAATTGAAAGCTACCTTGACGAAGCCATGGACCGCCGCAACACCATTGCGCATCAAATGCGCACCGTGCGGGACAACGAAACCCTAATCACGGGTTTCTTCGAACTCGCCAGCGGCAAGGGCGACGTCGTAGACGCCTACGCAGCCTACACCAGCATCGCAGTCGCAGCCTTCACGGCTAGCGACAATCCCACGCTGGCCGAGAGCATCACCCGAATTTCCAATTTCCTCGGCGTCGACCCCACCAGCCACGACAACCCCGAGTGCGAAGTCCGCTCCTTCATCTGGAACGTGGACGGATACGAATTTCACCTCCACGCCTACCTGCGCGACGACGCAACCTGCCGCCGCGTGCAGGTCGGCACCGAGCGGAGGAAAGTCTTCCGCTACGTGGAGGAAGAAACCCCCCTGTTTCAATTCACCTGCTGAGGCCCCCACCATGCCCCTTTTCTCAGACCCATTCACCGGCCGCGTGGAATTCCTCCCGCCCCCACCGGCCACCCCACGCCCCCACGCCCGCTCAATCCAAGCCGCGTGGGACGTATTGCAACTCTCCCTCACCCCCACGCAGCTCGACCAACTCGCCCCGCAGCTCGCCACGCTGCGCACCGCCCTCGGAGTCCACGATGACTGACGACCTCCAAGCCCGCGTGTGGTGGGCGGAGCACCGGCTCCGCCCACTGATCCTGGGCCGGGGCATGCGTCCCGGCCGCGCGATCAAGCGTGCGTTTGGCGTCGACGACGACGCCACGCAAGCTCTCGCCCACCTCTGGGCCGGCGACGAATTCGCCGGCGTGGAGTTCGGCGATTCCCCCGAACTCTTCGAGCGCGCATACTCCGACGTGCGCTCGTGCATGCAGGGCCACGGCCGCGAGTGCCACGCGGCCTACACCCCCCACGGCGTCGGCCTGGCCGTCATCCGCCAGGCCGGCCGCATCGTGGCCCGCGCCCTGGTATATCCAGAGGGCGGGATCCACGTCAGGGCATACGGCGAGTGGGCCTTCGCACTCGAAGCACTCCTCCAACACGTCTGCGGCCTGCGCCGCGGCTCGCTGTTGGAGTTTTTCCCCGAGTCCGCCTTCGTGGTTTGGGGCTGGGGCACCGTGGCCCGCCAAACCATCATCCCGGCGATCTATCGCCACGTCCTCACCCTTCAGGAATTCGCCGAAGGTTCGGAGTGGTACTACTCCATCCCCGAAGACGAGATGGAACTCGTCACCCCCGGGTTCCGCTCGTCCATCCGCACCTCCCGCGAACGGAAGGAAATTTTCAAACCCTACGTGGACCGATAACCATGCGCATAGCCACCTCCATCCCCCTCGACATGCTGGACCTTCCGGCCACGCTTGACGTGTGGCCGATCGACTCACAAACCGCCCGGACGAACCTCCTGCTCGCCGCTGAATCGCGTGGCGAGCCACCAACCGCCCAGGCCCTCGACTCGGCCGCACTCTCGCTCGCGGCCGAGCTCGGCCTGCCAACCACACTCGCCGAATCCCCCGCGCTCGCCCCCGGCGAGTGCATTATCGTGCGCTCACTCGCCAGGTGGGCGATTGTCGTAATTAACCATGAAAGGAACAATCATGCACTACTCCTACATTCTTAACCTGACGCAACACCCCGCCACCCCGGAGCAACTCGCCGTCGGCGTGGCCGACCTGCCCGCCGACTCCCAAGCGCGCCTGCGCGAGCTGCTCACGTTCGACGTGCTCCCCGTCGCGAGTGACATCTTCGCCCGCGCCGGGCAGATCGCCGACATGGCCATCGGCCACCAAGCCGCCATGATCGGCGGTGCCTTGTGGCTCATGGCCCCGCTCGCAGCCGAGCTGCGCGCCCGGGGCATCGAGCCACTGTTCGCCTTCTCGGTTCGTGAGACCGAAGAACAACCCCAACCCGACGGCAGCGTCCGCAAGGTCGCGGTGTTCCGCCACCGCGGCTTCGTGCCCGCCGTTTAACCCCCCGGAGCACTCCCATGCGCATCCTCAATCTCACCACCATCCCCGCCACCCCCGATCAACAAACCGCCGGCCTGGTCGACCTCACGCCGGCCAAAAATGACCGGCTCTGCCGCCTCATGTCGTTCGACACGCTGCCCACCCCCGCAGTCCTGCTCGACCGGGCGACGCAAATCGCCCAATTCGCCGCGCAGAATCGCCATGGCGCCGACGCCGCCCTGATCCTTGGCCCCCCGTGCCTGGTCGGCCCCCTCACCACCGCCCTCCGCGCCTATGGCCTCCAGCCCATGTTCGCCCACGGCGCAAACTTCTTCCCCGCCCTCTGACCCACGGAGCCAAAAATGCGCCCCTGCGAAAAAATCCTCCCCGCCCACTGGGCCCCCGCCCTCCTCCACGGCGACACGCGCGGGCTCGCGCCTGACGAAGTCGCCAAGATAGAAACGTGGAAAAAAGAACACGGGCTGACCCCATTCCGCGTCGCCGAAGAGACCTTCGCCGACCACTTCGAAAACCAGCCAACCGAATGCGCAACCTACCACTGCATCTACGCCGACGAGCTGCAAAAGCTCCACGCTTTTCTCAGGCGCCACAACATCGCGCCCAGCATCTCGCACAGTGCAATCGCCGGGCCCGGATACGGCCAACTGCACGCCTGGGACACCCCGTTCGGCTGGATAATCGAAACGCATTTGGTCAAGCGCCACTTTTCACTTGCATATTCCGACGCATATTGCGACATGCGCGAGCGGCTCGTCCAAACCGCCGTCGCATTTGGCTACTTCGACCCACTAGACCTGCTCATACACCGAGCCAACACAAGCGGCAAAATGCCCCCGCTCGGCTCAAGCCCCTATTGCATCCTCCGCACGTGTCAAATCGCCTGGCCAGCCTGGTGGACCGACGTAATTGTCACCAGCAAGCCCACCGCCGGCGGAAAATTCCTCTCACCCGCGCTTCAGTGGGGCGCCGCTTTGCTTTACGACTCACTAAACGCCGCCGAGGCTAAAATCGCCGAACTCCAAGCCGTTAGCGCGTCGCAACACCTACCGCTCGTCGCCCCACCAACCTACACCATCATCTCAGTCGAAGGAATCCAGCCATGAGCACAAACCCACGCGACCTCTTGAACTTCGTCGAACGGTGCAAAGTTGAGCCATACGTGCACATCCCCGCCATAGCCGGCCCCGAGTACGCCTACACAAAAGCTTGGTATTTCCGCGAGGACGTATACCTGATCGACTACTACCTCGACGGCCGGCACCACACGGAAATCGCCAGCGAGCCCGACGATTGGCGCGAGCGCCTAATCACCCTCGCGCCCAAACTTGGCTACACTGACCCGCTTGACCTCCTGCTCCACAAAATCAACATCAGCGGCGGCGCAATACCATATGAACCCACTGGCCCGTGCTACATCCTCCGCAACTGGAAAATGCCAAGCGGCTAGACCTGGACCGACGTGCTGGTCAATGGGCACTCCCCCCGTAGCGGCCTCTTTATCTCACCGTCCCTGAAACGCGGCCTGCCAGTGCGCAACCAAAATGGAGAACCCCAAATGAAAGTTTACAAAACGGAAGCGCGGGAGAAAGTATGCCCGCTGCGTAATGATAAATGCGTCGCCAGCGACTGCATGATGTGGCGGTGGGCAGGGTCTTTGACGCGGAGTGTTTACACTGCCAAAGAACCAACTGCCACAACCGAAGAAGATGCTGGCGAAAAGCCCGAATTTTGCAAATATTGGAAATTCGTACCTTACGACGGACACGAACCAGCACTTTGGTTTGAACCGCGCAAAGGCTACTGCGGCTTAGCCGGAGCATACGAATTCGAATTTCCAGAAATACCCCAAAACGCCACCCGTTGTGACGGCTAACCTGAATGGAACTTGCACATGCTACGCCTCAAAACAGAAGCCTTATCTGCGCTATGCCCACTCACAAAGGCCTCATGCACAGCCAACAGCTGCATGATGTGGCGGTGGGAATTCCGGCCTTTCGATAACGTCGAACCCGAGTCGCGCCAAGGTTATTGTGGCTTGGTTGGAATGTTCCACCACGCGCAGCAAGCCACGCCTGCTGCAACTGCCTATGATGGAGTCTAGAATGCTGTGCTCGCTCTTAAAACCACAATGGGAGCAACTGTGAATGGCCTGGCTCTATGTGCCGGAGTTGGAATGCTCGACGAAGGACTCCGCGCCGGACTCTCTTTCTGCGGCATCGATTACCACACCGTCTGTTACGTGGAAAGGGAAGCCTATGCCGCAAGCGTTTTGGTTGCGCGCATGGAAGACGGCCTCTTGGATAAAGCGCCTATCTGGGACGACTTACTCACATTCGACGGCCAACCTTGGCGTGGCGTCGTGGATTGCATCACTGCAGGCTTTCCATGCCAACCACACAGCATCGCTGGAAAGCGGCAGGGACTCGCCGACGAACGCTGGATTTGGCCCGACATCGCACGCACCATTCGTGAGGTTGGACCCAAAATCGTTTGGCTGGAGAACGTCCCCGGACTCGCCTCTACTGGTGGACTTGCTCAATGCCTCAGAGATCTTTCCATACTCGGGTATGATGCACAATGGAGCGTGCTGGCAGCTTCCGACGTTGGCGCACGCCACAAACGAAGTCGGCTCTTTATTCTTGCATATCAACCCAAACTGTGCCTTCACAGGGATCAAGTGGCCAACGCCAAGAGCCCGCGACTACCACAGCACTCCAACCAAGCCAAGGTTAGACAATCTACCAGATTTTGCGAAATACCACTTTTCGCGCCTGGCCCCGCCGCTGATTGGACAGCAATCTGCGCCGAATTCCCATTCCTCGCCCCCGAAGTTAAACCCGGCTTTCGTGTGCTGGTTGATGGGCTGGCCGTGGTGGTGGACGAATCCAGAGCCGACCAACTCCGCGCAATTGGAAATGGCGTCGTTCCAGCACAAGCTGCAATCGCATTTATACTACTCGCTCAACGTGCAAGCTTAATCTGAAAGGAACCCCCACATGAGCATTCTCAACCTCACTCCCACCCCCGCCACCCCCGAGCAGCTAGCCGCCGGAGTTTTCGAACTCCCGCCGGCACTCCGCCCGGAACTCCTCGACTTACTAACCTCCGCCGCCGTGCCCGCAGACGACGAGCTCGCCTTCCGTGCCGAGCAAATCGCCCTGCTGGCCGCCCTAATGGCCAGCCCCGAAGACCGTGCCGCCGAATCCGACGGCGACCTCGACCCCACCGACCCCGGCACCTACGCCGACGCCGCCATGATCGGCGACCCCGCTTGGCTACTTGTCCCACTCGCCAGCGAGCTGCTGCGTATGGGCATCACGCCGCTGGTTTCCTTCCAAGCCCCTGGCCAACGCGCGCCCGTCCACGCTGGCTTCGTCCCCGCAACCCCTCTTGGAGACTAAAATGCGCAAGATCAAGCTCATCATCATTCACTGTTCCGCAACCCCCAACGACCGCACCCTGGGCCCAAACCCCGCCGTGGAAATCGACAAATGGCACACCGAGCGTGGCTTCCGCCGCTCCCCCTATTGGCGCAAGCGCTTCAACCCCGAGCTCACGTCCATAGGCTACCACTACGTCATCAGCCGCGCCGGCAACATCTACCCCGGCCGCCACGAAGCCGAGGTTGGCGCGCACGTCGCCGATTGGAACGCTCACAGCCTGGGCATTTGCCTAATCGGCACCGACGCCTTCACCGCCGAGCAATTCGCCACGCTCAAAAAGCTCCTCACGGAACTCGGCAACAAGCTGCAAATTCCGCGCGCGCCACCCAAACTCTCCGGCGCGCACCGCATCCTCCGCCCAGGCGTGTGCGGCCACCGCGACATCCCCGGCGTGCAGAAATCCTGCCCTGGCTTTTCCGTAGCGGAGTGGCTCGCCACATGGAAATAATCGCCTATTTGAACTCTCCAGGCAGTGCCTGGAACGTGACCATCTACGGCCCGCAATACTCCGTATTGTGGACCGGCGCGGTCTTCGCGCCAACCCCCCAAGCCGCCGTGTTTACGGCACTTCAACTCGCCTTCCCCGACCTTGGAGACCCCCATGCGAAATAAACGCACCTCGGACTACGTCCGCATCCAGCCCTACATCCCCCAGACGCTCTACGCGCAAGTGCTCCTACACCTCCCACACGACCCCTTCCTCTCCCGCCCAAAGCACGGCGCAATCAGCGAACTCGTTGCGCAATTGCTCGACGAGTGGGTGACGAAGCAAGCGCAGAGTGCGAAGGATGGGGGCTTGACATAGAGCTAATTATGCGCTATAATCCCCTCTCCAACCCCCTACAGGAACCCATCACCATGATCGACCTAGACGAACTCCGCCGGCGCATCGACGCCATCCGCACCGGCGCCCTCCCCCAAAGTGCCGTCACCGACGACGAACTCATCGCCGCCATCGAGCAGCTTCGTGCCGCCCGCCGGGCCAAGCAAGCCCCCGCGCCCAAGTCCAAGCCACAAGCCGCCCCCGCCGGCAGCCTTTTGGACCTGCTATCACAAATCCCGGAGGAATAAAATGCCCTGGGGACCAAAGATCCTACTCATCGGCGCCATCGGCACCGGCAAAACCCATTCCATCCGCACGTTCCTCGACGCTGGCATGGAAGTCTTCTGCGTGCTGACCGAGCAATCGGCGCAGCAAGTCCTCGCCGACACCGACCCGCAGCGCCTCCACTGGCACTACATTCCCCAAGCCACCACCGGATGGGACGCGCTTCGCAAAATGGCGCATCAAGTAAACACTCTCTCCCACGCCATGCTGTGCAAGCTTCCCGACATTGGCAAAGAGAAGTTCCCCCAGTTCATCCACGTCATCGAAACCCTGGCCAACTTCCGCGATGACCGAACGGGCAAGGACTTTGGCCCAGTTGATTCACTCGACCCTGAGCGCTCCGTGCTCGTGATCGACTCCCTCTCGGGCCTTTCATCCATGGTGATCAACTTGGCCATCGGCCTGCGCCCCACGATGGACAAGCCCGACTACGGCACCGCGCAGCGCAATCTCATGGCCCTGTTGAAACAGCTAACCGGCGGCGTCCCCTGCACCGTGCTCGTCACCGCCCACCCCGAGAAAGAGGTCAACGAGCTAACCAGCACTATGGAAATCTTCGCCAGCTCCGTCGGCAAAGCCATCGCGGCACAAATCCCCAAGGACTTCTCCGACGTGATCATGGCGACCCGGGTCGGCGCGAAGTGGCAATGGTCGACCATCTTCCCGAATGCTGACTTGGTCGCCCGCCACCTGCCGTGGAGCAACGAACTCCCGCCAAGCTTCGCCCCCCTGCTCAAAACCTGGCGCGAACGGGGCTAGCATGGTCGAGCTCCACGTAACCATCCACGGCCGCGACCTTCTGCCGCCAATCCCATACGAAAATGGCACCGCCTGCATGCGTCACATCGCAGCGCTTTGCCCCCAGTGCGGCGAAATTTGGGCCCGGATCCGCGTCTCGCGCCCAACCACCTGGATCGCAATCGAGTTTCTTTGTCCACACCACGGAGGTATCTATCGCGACTTACCATATGCACATGTAATCCCACTTCCACGTGAGTTTCTCACACACGACTTTTTAACTCTTATGGAGCAACGCAAATGACCATCTTCGACCCTCAAGCCTTTATGGAAACCGCCGTCGTGGGCGCCATGGACACCAAAACCCCCATTTGGCCGCCCGGCGAGTACATCGCGCGCATCACCAAGGTCGACATCAAGCCCTGGGAGTCCGCCGAGCGCGGCACCTCGGGCCTGCGCGCCGACCTGTACCTGGAAACCGACGACCCAAGAGTCACCTCCGCGGGCGCGCGCACGCTCGTACACGGCATCATGCTCGACCTTAACGAACAAGGCGGGCTGGACGATGGCCGAGGCAAAAATATCAAACTCGGCCAAGTCCGCGAAGCTGTTGGCCAAAACGAAAAGGGCAAAGAATGGAAATTCCCCATGCTCATTGGCCAGGTGATGCGCGTCCAAGTGACGCACTTCCTCTATAAGGGCGAGCCGCGGCACCAAGTCAGCTCGGTCGCCGCAGTGTAACCTCCAGGGGGGCTTCGGCCCCCCTTTTTTCGGAGCCCCACCATGCCCTTTCCCGAAATCATCGACAACTCAATGCGCGAAGCCTGGGTCAAGTGCCCCCAGTTCTTCTTTCGCAAATACGTGCAAAACTGGGACCACCCCGTCCCGAGCGTCCACCTCCACGCCGGCGCCGCCTACGCCAAAGGCTTGGAAGTACTTCGGCGCGAATACTACGACCGCGGTGCCACGCCCCAAGCCGCCCTGCTCGCCGCCACCCGCGCCCTCATCTCCACCTACGGCGACTTTGAAACCGACACCGCTAAGACCCTGTGGAACACGGTCTCGGCCCTGGTGTTTTACTTCGACACTTATCCGCTCGCTACCGACTACATCACGCCCTGGCGCTCCGGCGACGAGTCAGCCCTGGAGTTCACGTTTGCCATCCCACTCCCCATCAAGCACCCCGAAACCGGCAACCCCCTACTCTACGCCGGCCGCTTTGACATGCTGGCAAACCTCCGTGGCGCACTTTGCATCTACGACGACAAAACCACCAGCCAGCTCGGCAAGCAGTGGGCGAATAACTGGCTGCTCTCGTCGCAAATGACCGGCTACATTTGGGCCGCGCAGCAATACGGCTTTGCCACTAATTGCTTCGTCATCCGCGGCGTGAGCATAACCGCCGCCGGCAACCACGGCACCGAGGAATACATTGGCTACCGCCAGCCGTGGATGATCGAGCGCTGGTATGAGCAATTGCTGGACGAAATCCACGCGATGCTCCGCGCCTACGAGACCAACCGCTATCCGCTCAACCAAAGCAAATCTTGCGCCGGCTTTTCTGGGTGCGAGTTCCTGAGCGTTTGCACTAGCCCCAATCCCGACCGCTGGCTCGAATCAAATTTCGCCCGGCGGGCCTACAACCCTCTGACCATAGGAGCCTAACGTGCGCACATGCCACATATCCCAAATCTCTGTCAGCCCCGAGCGGATTCGCAAGCACATCGACCCCGGCGCCCTCCAAGAACTCGCCGAGTCGATCCAAGCCAACGGCCTCTACCACGCTCTCGTGCTCCAGCCGGCCCCAAACGGCGAGTGGACGCTCATCGCCGGGGAGCGCCGCCTGCGTGCGCTGCAGCAACTCATCTCCGCCGGTGAGCAAGTTCGCTACGACGCGCAAACACTCCCGCCGGGACACGTCCCCTTCGCCACGCTGGCCGACCTCGACCCAATTACCGCACTCACGGTCGAACTCGAAGAAAACGTCATCCGGCGGGATATTTCGTGGCAAGAGCGTGTCGCCGCTGAAAAGCGCCTGCACGAACTCCGCTGCCAGCTCAACCCCCAACACACTTTCGCCGACACTGCCCGGATCATCCACGGCGACGCGGCCACGCCCCAGGACACTTTCAACACCAAGCTCAATGTAACGCTTGCCGCGCACCTCGACGACCCCGAGATCGCTAACGCGAAAACCGAGCGCGAAGCCGTGGCCATCGCCCGCCGCAAATTAGAAAGGCTCTTCGTCAGCGAACTCGCCGCCCGGCTGCCCGACACCAGCGCCAGCCACGCCCTCCACCTCGCCGACGCCACGGATTTTCTGGCAAATGCGCCGGCGGCCTCAGTCGACGTCATCCTCACCGACCCCCCATACGGTATCGGGATGCACGAGTGCCGGCCGCAGTCTACGCAACAAGATCGCACGCTCACACACGCCTACGCCGACGACTTCGAAACCGCGCAACGCATTAACCTGGCCATCGCAAAAGCGGCCTGCCTCAAGCCCGACGCGCACATTTTCCTCTTCTGCGACGTGCGCCTGTTCGCCACTTGGCACAAGCTCTTCTCCGACCACGGCTGGTACGTCTGGCCGCAGCCAATGATCTGGTACAAAGGGGGCACCGGCAGCTTGCTTGGCCACGCCAATGGCCCGCGCCACTGCTACGAAGCAATCTTGTTCGCCCAGCGTGGATTCAAGCGCTTCAAGGAATCTGTGCCCGACGTGCTCGAAATTCGCCCCGATGTTAGCAAGCAACACGCCGCGCAAAAGCCCGTCGAACTCTACACCCGGCTGCTCAAGCTCTCCGCCGACCCCGGCGACACTGTGCTTGACCCGTGCTGCGGAAGCGGCACAATTTTCCCCGCAGCAACCGCGCTCAAACTAAAAGCCATCGGAGTAGAGAATGACGAGTCTTCTTACAACCTTGCAAAAACCCGTCTTGCCCACGGGGCCGCTTGATGCCCGCATTGCAATCGTTGGCGAAGCCCCCGGCGCGGACGAAGTTAGCCAAGGCGCGCCCTTCGTCGGGCTCTCGGGCAAAGAACTCACGCGCATGCTGGCCGAGGCCGGTATCGAGCGCAGCGAGTGCTTCATCACAAACGCGTGCAAATACCGGCCGCCGGGGAACGATATTTCGGAGTTTCTTACCAAACAGGGCCCCACTCCCGAACTCGCCGCTGGCATAGCCGAACTCCAGCGCGAGCTCGACACCGTCCGGCCGAACATAATCATCGCGCTCGGCAACACACCCCTCTGGGCGCTCACCGGCCACAAGGGCATTACGAAGTGGCGCGGCAGCGTTTTGGAGTACACTACGCTCGGCGGGCACAAGTGCAAGCTCCTGCCCACGTACCATCCAGCTGCGATTTTGCGGCAGTGGGAATGGCGGGCAATCGCCGTGATGGACCTCCGCCGGGCGGCCCGCGAAGCCGCGACCCCCACGCTCACCTACCCCCAATATCGCTTCACCATCCGGCCAAGCTTTGCCGCAACGCAGCGCGTGCTCGCCGCCCTCCAGCGCGAAGTCACGCTTAGGCCATATCGGCTCGCCGTGGACATTGAAACTCGCGGCGGCCACATCGCGTGCATTGGCATCGCCTGGTCCCCGCTCGACGCGATTTGCATCCCCTTCATGTGCGTGGAAGACGAATCCGGCTACTGGTCCGCCGAAGAGGAACTTGCGCTCGTGCGTGCGCTCCGCGACTTGCTAACCCACCCCAACGCCCAAGTCGTCGGCCAGAACTTCATCTACGACGCCCAATTCTTTTGGAAGCACTACCACTGGCTCCCCCACGTGACCGACGATACGATGGTTGCGCAGCACGTGCTCTTCGCCGGTATGCCCAAGGGCTTGGACTTTCTCGCCAGCATGTACTGCACCTTCTACCAATATTGGAAAGACGAAGGCAAAGAGTGGGACGCCGCCACGCCCGAAGACCAGCTTTGGGCATATAACTGCAAAGACGCCGTGAATACTTATGAAATACTTTCGGCGCAATTGCAAGCACTAGCGAGCTATGGGCTCACCGCACCCTACGCCGAGCGCATGCAGTACTGGTGGGCCGTGTTCGCGATGACCGTGCGCGGCACGCTGATTGATCAAAGCGCGCGCACCGCGCTCCGGGCCGAACTATTCGAAAGCAACGTGCAGCTCGACGCCTGGCTGACAAAGATCGTCGGCCGGCCGCTGAACGCACGCAGCCCCAAGCAATTGAAAGACTTTTTCTACGCGGAACTCGGGCTGGCTCCGCTCTTCGACCGGAAAACCGGGAATGTTTCCTCCAACTTCGAAACGCTGCAAAAGCTCGCGGTCAAAGAGCCGCTGATTTGGCCAATCGTCGACGCGCTGCTTTCGCTCCGGTCGATTGGGGTTTTCATTTCGACGTTTCTTGATGCTAAGCTCGATGACGATGGGCGAATGCGCGCAGCATTCAACATCGCCGGGCCAGAAACCTACCGGCTCAGCTCTAGCCGCAACCCCTTCGGCAACGGGCTAAACCTCCAAACCATCCCAAGCGGCGACCGGAAAAAGCTGCGCGTAAAGCTCCCCAACATCCGCAAAGTCTTCATCCCCCCGCCCGGCCACACCGACTTCGACATCGACCTAGACCGCGCAGACTTGCAGGTCGTTGTGTGGGAAGCCGACGACGCCGACCTCAAGCGGCAGCTGCGCAAGGGCGTGGACCTGCACATCATCAACGGCATTTTGCTCGCGGGCAAAGAACCCCCGCCCGAAGACGAACTCATTGAATCCCACCCCAACTACCCCGAGCACCGCGCCCGCTTCAAGCACGAACGCCAGCTCGCGAAGAACTTCGTCCACGGCACGAACTACGGGGGCGGCGAGCGCACGATGGCGGCCGTGTGCGGCATCTCCGTGCAGCACTGCGCGAAGCTGCAAGCCCGCTGGTTTTCCATTCACCCGAATATCAAAGCTTGGCACAACGACGTTTTGCTACAGCTGCAAACCCGCCGCTACGTGGAAAATCGCTTCGGCTACCGCCGCTTCTACTTCGACCGCATTGAAGGCTTGCTGCCTGAAGCACTCGCTTGGATCCCGCAATCAACCGTCGCGATTGTTACCGCCCGCATCCACACCGCAATTGAATTCAACATTCCGCAAGTGCACGTTACAATCCAGGTCCACGACTCCATCCGCGGCCATTATCCCACGCACCTCGAAGCCGAACTTCTCCCCCGCATCCACGCCGCTTCGCTCATCACTATCCCCTACGACGATCCGTTGATAATTCCCACGGGGTTAAAAACCAGCACTGTATCCTGGGGCGATTGCAAAGAGCGGCCGTGGGAGGTGGGGGATGCGTAAGTGCGCCGATTGGATAAAATCCTATTGCCACTACACCGCCGGCCTCGAAGCCCCCGACATTTGCCACTTTTGGACCGCCGTGAGCACAATCGCCGGGGCGCTTCGCCGGCGCGTGTGGATTGATCAAACCTACTTCCACTGGGTAGCGAATTTCTACATCATCCTCGTGGGCCCGCCAGGCATAATTCAAAAAACCACCACCATCGGCATTGGCAAGCGCATGCTGCAGCACGTGCCGGGCGTGGTCTTCGGCCCCAACGCCATCACGTGGCAGGCGCTCGTGCAAAGCCTCGCCGAAGCGCATGAGGCGTTTCAACTCCCCACCGGCGAGTTCATGTCCCAAAGCGCCATTACGTGCTCGGCCGGCGAGCTAGGCACTTTGCTCGACCCGCACGACCGCGTGCAGATGGACGTGTTAACCGACCTCTGGGACGGGCGGGCGGAGCACTGGTCCAAGGTAACCAAGGGCAGCGGGTCGGACGTGATCGAAAACCCTTGGCTGAATATTATCTCAGCGACCACGCCAACGTGGCTCGCCGAAAACTTCCAAGAATCCTCTGTTGGTGGGGGCTTCGCAAGCCGCTGCGTTTTCGTCTACGCCGACCGCAAGCGCCACTTGATCGCATTTCCGCGACAGCAAACCCCCGCAGCGGTGCAGCAGTTGCACGACGACTTAGTGGAAGACTTAATCCAAATTGGCAGCTTGGCCGGGGAGGTCGCGCTCGACGCGAGCGCAATTTCCTGGGGGACTAAGTGGTACGAACAGCACTACAAGCGCTATGGTTCGATTTTGCCAAGCGATCGCTTGATCGGCTATATCGCACGCAAGCAGACGCACATGATGAAAATCGCCATCGTGGTCGCCGCTGCGCAGCGTGACGATTTAACGCTAACCGCGGCCGATTTGGAAACCGCAGCAATCATCGCCGACAGTATCGAAGAAAGCTTTGCCAACGTGTTCAGCTACATCGGCCAAACTGACGCGGGCAAGCTGCTGCAAACTCTGCTCGACGCACTGCGGGCGGCTGGTGGCAAAGCCGAACGCCAGCAGCTCATCCGCGCCCTCATCCGCATTATGGACACTAAGCAATTCGACACCACGCTCACCACCGCAATCCACGCCGGCCTGGTACGCCAAGTCCAACACGGCTCGCAGATTTTGGTCTATTTGGTCCACCATGCGTAAGTGCCTGATACAATTCCTCACGCATTCCCTCGGCTGGTGCTGCCCGCAGGCGTATTTTGCGGCCACGCGGCACATCGCCGCCGAAGTAATCGCAGATGAACTCGGGATCGCCGTGCGCACTGTCCGGCGCTGGCGCAAGCGGCTGCCGCCGTGCCGCATCCCACTGGCGGCTACCCCTCGCTCTCGCCCTGCACGTCCCTGGCAATGTCTCTGTACGGACCCGGAGTGCCATATGCGGCATAATCTACAACCACCCTCTGCCGCTGCTTCATGCTCCGGTACAGAGTCGCGCGATCAATGACCAGCGCACGATCGACCTTCCGCGCTTCGAGATTGTATTCCCGCAGCCGCTTGCGCAAATCCGCCAGCGCCTCCCGATCCTTCGCACGCAAGGCCCAGTAGAAATTCTCCAAAAGCGCCTGCCGCCGCGAGACCCAATACGCCTCAATCTCGCGCTGGAAGCCAATCTTCGACCACGCGCGCGTTGCCGCTCGGGGCTGAAACCCAAGCCCCATGCCAATTAACTCTGGCGTATCCAGCGGCGCAATCAGCGCCATGTTCTGCGTATACACGCCCCCCTGCTCGGCCGCCCGCAGTGCATTCAGCGGATAGCGCATAAACGCCGGCGCAACATAGCTCAACGTTTGCAACTTGTCCGGCGAGTGCAAATTGCTCATGGCCTTCATCGCGTTGAGCACAATGCTCGCGCCAGCCCCACCAACGTCGCCCACGGCCGCAGTGATTGCATGTGCAAACGGCTGATTGCTGGCGGCGGCTTCCATGCCAGGTATCACGCGGCCAAGCGAGTACCGGTAGCTCAAGTCAAAATAGCCGGCTTGGCTCGCCAGGCCCCGCAGCACAAGGTCCGGCTGAAGATTCAACTCCTCCAAAAGCTGCTTCGCGGCCAGCTTCGGCTCAAATTGAATGCCGAACAGCTTGGCCAGCATCTTCGCCAAATCAAGCAAATCTTCTGCAAACGGCAGGCCTAGCAAGCCCGCCACGGAAAGCTGCGTCGCGAGCAAATACGCCCAGCTCTTATCCCCACCAAGCATTTGAAAAATCGCATTTTGCTGGTAGTGCATAAACTGGAAAATCACGCTCTTCCGGCCGCGCATGAACTCCGGCCGGTTTTCCAGTGCGTATTCGTTTTGCGTAACTTCCACCGCATTCCGCGCTGCGTCAAACGCCGCTTGGTCAAAAGCCCCTTCGAACCCCTTCGAGCGGTATAGCCTGTACGTGGCCAGGAGCGACACACGCCGGTTAAACTCTTCGGTTTTCTGGAATGCCCACAGTGCTACATGGTTGAGCCTATTCAAGAGCCGGTGCCGCGTAGCGGTCGCGCTTAGCCGCGTGAGCGCCGAACCCTCAGCAAACTGCGCAACGCTTGTCGCAAAGCTCTCATCAATAAAGCCTTGATCAAGTGCATACGACAGCATCGCCTGCTCATCCACCGTAAGCGCTTTCATGTCCTTCCACGACTTACTCACGTCGCGCGTCGCTTTTTGCAAAGCGCCAAGCGCCTGGGTCCACCCAACGCGCTTGGCCAAATATGGCAGGGTGAAAAATGGCACCTGCGTGATGTTCGTAACCAGCGTTGCCAAGTTAAGGCCAAGATACCACGCGGCGACAAAGCTCTTCAGCTCGCCCCACTCGTTGCCGGGGTTCATCACATAATCCCGCGTCCGCACGGCCCAATCGTAAAACTTATCCAAATCGGTCGTGTCGGGAACTCGCCCCTCCGCATACGCGGCTTCTTCGATTTGCTTCTTGTGCTCGCGAATCAACCGCAGCGCGTCGTCGAATGCTGGCGCAGTTTTCGTTTTGGCGAAATTGTTCGCAAAGCGTTGCATGTAATCTGCAAAGCCACGCAGCGCGTCGGGCGAATAGCCCGCGACGTTTGCCTTGCGCTTCATGTGCTTGATGAAACTCGTGTCCGCCGCCAGGTCCCGGATCAAGTCTCGATACTCGGTAATCTGCTCCGGGGTCAGATTCAACCGCTCAATAATCCCCTCCAAAAACGCGGGCGGCAAATTGCGCAGCGAATACACAATCTCATGAATCTTGCCAAGGCTAATTTGCTTTTTGAATACCGGAGTGTCCTTATACTTCTCACTTATCTCCTTCAGCGCAAGCTCCCGGTCGGTCTCACTTTCAAACGTTTCGAAGTACACCGTAGCGCCTTGGTCGAAAAACTGCGACGTTTGCGTGTACGGATCCCGATACCAACCCGGCTCGGTCGCAACAATGCGCACGTAGAACTGCCCAAACCGGCTCGCCGGCGTGTAAGGCTTCTCACGCATTTGCTGGTACGACTCGCGAAGTTCCTTCAGTTGCAGCTGCGCTTGCAAGTTTTCTGGGTCGTCCGCGAACGTGCGCATAATGCGCTCGACGCCAACTTCCTCCATGCTATCCAGCGCGGCCATGTACGCGCTGCGCACGCGGCTATAAATCTCCGCCCCACGCTGGTCGATGCCGAACTCCTTCGCGCGATTTTCATCTAGCACGAAAATCTTCCGGCCCGGCCGCTTGGGGTCGTCGTGTTGCGTGCTATACCACTTGCCAGTCTCCGCCTCGGTGAAAAGAAGCTTGGCAACTCTGCCGGCTTGCTCCTTGCCCAACGCCTCCCAATCGTTCGCAATCATATTCGCTTCACGGGTCCACTTATTCTTATACCCCATCTTACCTCGGAGCGCTTTGAGAAACTCCCCAACCCCAGGAATCTGCAAATTCATCTTCAAAATTTGGAAGCTGCCAAGGAACCACGCCCCTTTTTCGCTAAACTTTACCTCAGCTTTGAAAAGCTCTGGCCCGTGCACAGGGTCGATTTGCTTAAGCTTTTTGCTCAAATCACGGAAGCTGGCGACTGTTTCCGCGTCGGGGGCAATGGATGCTGGAATGGCTTGGGGTGGGAGCGTTGTTTCCGCCGGGGCTTGTGGCGCTGCAAACGCATCCAAGCCCACATCCTGCGCGCGGCTCACATGCTCCTGCAACTCCACCTCGGCGCGAATCTTCCCAAACTCGCGCTCTCGGCCAAGCCGCAGCCACTCGCGCATCGACTGCCCCGGTGCCCACAGCGGATGCTCGGCCACAAAAAACTTCCGCAGCTGCTCAAACGCCTCTCGCCAAAACGTCCGCACCGGCTGCGCAAAGTCATCAATATCATTAAGCAACACGCGCTCCATGTTAAGCGCGTGAAACTCCCAAAAGTTGGGCCAATAGTAAATCGACAATGAACTACTAATAGGCCACGTCCAGGCTTGCGTCAGCCACGAACCAACGGTTCGATGCGAAATAGTTTCCGTCACATTCGGGTTAATGCTGCGCACATAATCAACAAGCGGTTTGTCCCAATGCTTAAGCAAGTGGTCGCGCCACTGCTGGCGCAGTGCATCCTGCATCTTTGGGCTAGCGCTGGAAAGATACTTAACAAACAACGCATGCCCAAATTCGTGTGCTAAGGCTTCTATAATCTTTGCGGGAGTGTCACTAGAACGCGGATTTATAATTAGTACTGCCGTGCGCCCTTCGAGGTGCTCGTCGAGTATTACGTGCATTCCACCAGCCCGCGTCGAATGCGGTTCGGCAATGTGCAGCACCACATCCATGTTCGGTAGGTATTTCTGTGTCCATCGGCGCAGAATTGCAACCAGTCGCTTTTCCAGGCGCGCCGGCACAACGTTGCTTTCATTTATCGAATTCACATGCCCCCGCGTAAAGCTTTGCACCTGCTTCCCACGGTCTGGCCCAAAAGTTATCGTTTTGCCCTCAATACTCTTAGTAAACTTTGTTCTAAATGGGTCAACTTTCGGCTGCAGTGGATGTGGCTCACTGCCTTCAAAGCCCCGCAGTGCGTTATACATATCACGCATTCTGGTAAGCTGCTCTCGACGCTGGCTTTCCGGCAAAAATGCCAGATTACTCGCATCTTCGAGAGTTAGCCCAGCTGCCAACGCAGTCTGTTCGAACTCTTGGCTGCTTTGCGCCAAATCTCCTGCCAGCAGCATATCCACCGCCGCAGCTCCGCGTTCGAACGCATCAAGCTCTGCAGGCGGCACGTTAAACGCAGCCTCAGCCGCTTCCGCCGCCTCGGTTTGCGTGGCAACGTTTTGCTCCAACTCCAGCCGCTGGCGCGAAACCGCAGCACTCGCCGCCGCAACCGCCGCTTGCCCCTGCTCCGCCGTGAGCGTACCGGCCTCCACCGCCTCAGCCACTTGCTCCGGGATACTCAATTCCGCCTCTCGCAGCACGGGCAAATTGCGACTCACAAACTCGCCAAACTGCTCCGGCGTGCCAGAGAGCTGCATCCGCAGCACTTCGCGCGCATTTTCCGTCGTTACCTGTGGGACTGGGGGCGCGGGCGCCGGCGGGGTTTCGAGCCCTGTGGCTTGCTGCTCTTGTGGAGTTTTTGGCACTGCTGGCGCAGGCACTGCTGGCCCTGCCGACGCCGCTTTCGCAACCGCGTGCAATCCGCCGAGCACCGGGCTCACCGCGCCCCCGCCGACCACCGTTGCGATGCCTGTCACGGCTGCGTCGCGCAGCCAGTCCTCAAACGTCAAATCCGGCTGAATGCTCAACTTGCGGTTTACACTCTGCCACGCAGTCGTAACCTGCTCGCCAGTAAATTCGCGCCCAAACCACTCGGATAAAAACTTCCCAAAGCCGACCTTGCCAAGTTTATTTACAATCGTGCTCATCGGAGCAAGCCCGCCCACCGCTTCTCCCGCGCCGTGCACCCCTGCGTGAAAAGCTGCTCGGCCTGGCGGCATCCCACCGGCGCGCTGCTCGCCGTACTCGCGGGCGGTAGCACTAAGCGACGGCGCGCCAAGGCCGACGGCTAAGCCCACTAGTGGGTTAGCCGTTGCCACGGTAGCTCCAACAGCTGCGAGTGCGCTTGCCCCTACCTCGGGCGCGCTAGCTAGCCCGCTTAGCACGCCCTCTTGTAGCATTGTCATGTTTTTCGGAAGCTCGGCCTCGCGCTCTTTTTGAATATACTCCCGAACGCGCTTGCCTTCCGTGGGAATCCCAAAAATATCCCCCGCGGCTTCTGTCAAGCCCGCAATGCCCAAAGCCGCGCCACGCTTAATCTCCGCCGGAACCTGCGCAAGCACGTCCTTCCACTCCGCCGGCTTCTCCATCTGCTCAATGTGCTGAACAATAAGCTCGTCCGGCACGTCGTCGGCGTAGTAGTAAATCTTCCCACTTGGACCTTTGACAGCCTTGGTCATGGCGCTTTCCTTACTTGATCAACCCATATTGCCGAAGCAGCGGCTCCCACTTAGGCCAATCGGGGTTCGGATGATCTTCCCACATATAGCGGTAAGACGGCCGCGGCATGGGCATAACATGGCGACGCTTCCCAGTTTCATCCACGATCCAAATGTGCCCGCCTTTTTGGTAAACTTGCTTGGCTTTAGCAAGTGTCGCAGCGACCGCACTTTGATCAGGTGCTTGCGCCTGCGCTTGCGCTTGCTTTTGCTTTCCAGCTTCCACTTGCTGGCGCACTTGCTCCAGTGTGCGCACATCCTGCGGCTGCGGCATTTGAGTTTTCTCTTGCCCCGGCGGGTAGATTATTGGCAAGCGGCCATAATATCCCTTATAAATGCTAGCCGCTTTATAATACGCGGCTTGCTGCGCCGGAGTTAGTTTCGTCAACCACGCCTTGAACGCTTCCGCTTGGTCCTTGTAGCCAGAGGAATCAAACGGCGCTAGTGGGTCGACCAACGACTGCCTATACGCATTCAAATACGATTCCACAGTTGCGACGGCGTTGCGAATTTCGCCTTCGTTGGTTCTAGCGGCACCGCCACCACCCCCCATACCCTGCCGCCCAAGTGCACCAATTTGCGCATTCAAGAGGTGAAGCTTCGCCTCACGTTCCATTGCTGCATATTTTTCATCTAGCTTATTCTCCAACTGCTGCTTCGCCAACTCCGCCGCTTGCACGTCGCCAGCCCGCACCGCATTTTCATATTCTTGCTTGGCCCTCGCCACGTCGATGTCAAGCGTCCGCTGGCCGCGCGCTGCTGCGGTCTCCGCCTGCGTGGTTTGCGCGGCAAGCTGGCGCATCCGCAGTTCTTGCTCCTGCTGCTGGCGTGGAAGCTCTTGCTCATTTTCCTCCAGCATCCGCTTGTGGATTTGCATCAGCGCCGACGAATACGCCATCCGAGACGCCATCGTCTCGCCACGTGAAAGCGGTACGCTCATCGAACCCAAAAACGTTTGCAGTGGACCAAGCACCTTCGGATCGAGCAAGCTATTGAGCACTTTCTCCCACGCTGCAACGCGCTGCGGCGGGGCTTGCACCTGCGGCGGCTGTGCTTGCACCGGCGGCTGCACAACTGGCTGCGTCGGAAACGGCTGCATTGGGGGCTCCGGCTCAATGTTCACCGTGGTATACTGATAGGGCACGAATTCTTCTCGCCCCGGCCCAAGGCTACGCCAAAATCCGCTCATGGCCGTCCTCCATACAAAATGCTATACAACGACCGGCGCGGCATCTGTGGCACGGCAAATTGCGCCATTTGCCCAATTTGCGTCGCGTGCGGCTGCCCAGGGCGCGGCAGTTCCGGCACCGGCGGCTTGGGCATGAGGCTTTGCAGCTTTAGCAACTGCTCTGATGTAAGGTCGAAGGTCGATTTCTCTTTTTCTTTTTCGTCTTGCGGCGCTGGTGGAGGCTTACGCTCGTTAAGCGCAATCCGAAGCTGCTCATTTACCCACGCGGGTTGCGTAGACGTCAAGTCAAATGCAGGCGCCGGCCTATTCACTACCGGCGACGGGTTTCCGGCCATGGCCAAGAATTGCGTGGGATCAATCCCCGTTTGCGCCAGCCTTTGCGCGGCTAGCTGCACGCCGCCCGGCTGCGCAAGCTGACCAAGTATATTCTGCATCCCAAGCGCTTGCCGGCGAAGTGTCGCGTCTTCAATCGGAGCGGGGGCTTGCGA
>Ga0209207_1000579_pt1 | contig 21218 bp, 20 predicted proteins | sample SaghotsprinmetaG_FD_184140 | JGI IMG/M metagenome (GOLD analysis project Ga0209207, IMG submission 184140) | Hot spring microbial communities from South Africa to study Microbial Dark Matter (Phase II) - Sagole hot spring metaG (SPAdes) (version 3) | ecosystem: Environmental > Aquatic > Thermal...
GCCAGCCCCTGAGGGCCAACCCAAACGCATATCGACCGGACATTTCTATCTTGCCCAACTACCGGACATTACTAAATTGCCTTGACAGGGGCCAACATCGGCTACTGGTTCTGACCCCCGCCGGTCGATGCCCCACCGCCTCGCCCTGCTCGGGTTGATCCTTTCGCTGGCGGCGAGCCCGCCGGCTGCGGCCATTTCCGGCGGCGAACAGATCCGCCTGGCGGGCCAGGGGCGTTTTATCGAGCTGGTCGAAAAGCTCGAAGCCCTGCCGGCGGAACGGCGCAAAACCGCCGACTGGCACGCACTGTGCTGGGGCTACGCCCGCATCAAGCGCTATGCGCCGCTCGAGCCCTGCCTGCAAACCCTGGAACAGCGGGTGGCGCAGGGCGACCGTCGCACCCGGCTGTTCGGCCTCGACGACGTCACCCCGGCAGTGCACATCCTGCGCGCCGAAACCCACATCGAGCTGGGCCGGTACTCCGCCGCCATCGAATCGGCCCAGGCCGCGCTGGCCTGGTTCGCGAAGGAGGGCGACGGCAGCGTGCTCGACATCCGCATCAATGCGCTTGCCGCCCTGACCCTGGCGCATGCGCTCGAAGGCCGGCGCGACGAGGCGGCCCGCCACGCCGACCAGCTCGAAGCGGTGAAGATCGGCCTCATGAGCGACCACGGCAACGCCAAGACGCTGGCCCTAGCGCGCGCCAGCATGGGCATTGGCCGTTATCCGCGGGTGGTCGAGCTGCTGCAGAAGGACACCCGCTTCTCCATCCAGTCCTGGCTCGACAACCTCATCAGCGGCGCACTGTTCACGGGCGCGAGCAACTGGGTCTGGCAGGAGTTGCCGCGCGGCTTCATGCTCAACAAGGCCCTGTTCGAGATGGATCGCTGGACGGAGGCCAAGACCGGCTATGACCGCCTGCTCGGCGTGCCGCAGATCGCCGAGAACGGCGAGATCTACTGGCTCATCCTGTTCGACCGCGGCCGCATCGCCGAGCGCGAGGGCGAAATCGGTCAAGCCACAGAGTTTTATCGCCGCGCCATCGAGGTGATCGAGCGGCAGCGTTCCAGCATCCATACCGAGGCCAACAAGATCGGTTTCGTCGGCGACAAGCAGGGGGTCTACACCCGCCTCGTCGACCTGCTCGAGCGTCTGGGCCGGGTCGGCGAAGCCTTCGAATATGCCGAGCGCGCCAAATCGCGGGCGCTCGTCGACCTGCTCGCGGAAAAGAGCGCATTCCGCGCCCGCGGCCTGTCCAGCCCCGCCCGACAGACCCTGGAGCGCTATGTCGAGACCGAACTGGACAGCCTGAGCCAACCCCCCATCGCCGCCGCCGAAGCGGGTACCCGCGCCCTGCGGGTATTGAAGATCGTCGAGGCACTGCGCCAGGAAGAACCCGAGCTTGCCTCGCTGGTGGCGGTCGACAACGCCGCCGTGTCCGAGTTGCAACGACTCGTCGAGGCGGACGAGACCCTGCTGCATTACTACCCGGTGGGGGCAAACGAAAGCATCGCATTCGTGCTCACCCGCGAGCGCATCGACAGCGTCCGTATCCGTCACGACGATCTCGCCGCGCGAATCCGGCAACTGCGCGAACGGATCGAGCGTCGCGCCGCCGTGGAGGCGGATGCGCGCACCCTCCATGACATCCTGCTCAAGCCCTTGGCCGACCGCATCCGCACCCCCAGCCTGCTGTTCGTGCCACATGGCGCATTGCACTATCTGCCCCTGGCGGCACTGCACGACGGTCAGGACTACCTGATCGGTCGCCGCGCCATACGCACCCTGCCCAGTGTCACCGCGCTGCGCTACCTGCGCCCCACGGCCCGGGCCGGCGCCCGCACCCTGATCTTCGGCAACCCCGATCTGCGCGATCCCGGCCTGGACCTGCCCAACGCCGAGATCGAGGCGCGCGAACTCGCCGGGATGCTGCCCGGCGCGGTGCTGAAACTGCGAGGCGAGGCCAGCAAGGCCAACTTCCAGCGTCTCGCGCGCGGCATGGACCGTATCCACATCGCCTCGCACGGCAAGTTCGACAACACCCGGCCGATGCAATCCGCGCTCTACCTCGCTCCCACGGCGGGGGATGACGGACGGCTGACAGTGGCCGAGCTGTACGACATCGAGCTCGATGCCGATCTCGTCACCCTGTCCGCCTGCGAAACCGGCCTCGGCCGGCTCGCCGGCGGCGAGGAACTGATCGGCCTCACGCGCGGCTTCCTGTTCGCCGGCACGCGCAGCATCGTCGCCTCCCTCTGGCCGGTGGACGACGCCGCCACCGCGGCGCTGATGCGCGCCTTTTATGCCGGGCTGGCCCGCACCAACAAACGCGACGCCCTGCGCAACGCCCAGAACGCCACCCGCAAGACCCACCCTCACCCCTTCTACTGGGCCGCCTTCCAGTTCACCGGCAACCTGCGCTGAGTCACGCTGCATGCGCGAAAAAGCGCGTACCATTGCGCGTTCGACGGCACTTTTTTCATTGCTCATGGAAGAACGCATCACCATCGATTCCCATGCATGCCATGGCAAGCCCTGTGCGCGCGGTTTGCGTTATCCGGTTGAAGCCGTTCTAGAGTGGCTAGCGGCCGGGATGAGCGTCAAAGAGATCAAAGAGATCCTTGCCGATTACGAAGATCTCGAACGCGAAGACATCTACGCGGTTCTGCGCTACGCCGCCTGATTGGCGCATGTCAAGCGCATCGAACGTTTGGCCGCGTGAAGTTTTTGATCGACGCCCAATTGCCCAGGCGCCTGGCCTGGCAATTGCGGCAGATGGGACATGACGCATTGCACACCCTCGACCTGCCCGGCTGCTCCCGGTGAGCACGGGCAACATCCGCAACATCGAGCTTGAACGGTCGTTCATGTGCAACATCGGCCGCATCGAAACGGCCTTTGCCAGTGCAGGCTTCGTGGAGCTGACGCATGACAGCCTGATCGTGCATGGATGATGCAATCAAACGGCCCCCAATCATGATCCGCATCCGTGGCGCCCGCACCCACAACCTGAAGCACGTCGATCTCGACCTGCCGGCGCAGCGTCTGATCGTCATCACCGGCCTGTCCGGCTCGGGCAAGTCATCGCTCGCATTCGACACGCTCTATGCCGAGGGCCAGCGCCGCTATGTCGAATCGCTCTCGGCCTATGCGCGCCAGTTCCTGCAACTGATGGAAAAGCCGGACGTCGACCTGATCGAGGGGCTTTCCCCCGCCATCGCCATCGAGCAGAAGGCCACCAGCCACAATCCCCGCTCCACGGTCGGCACCGTCACCGAGATCCACGACTACCTGCGCCTCCTGTTCGCCCGCGCCGGCACGCCGCGCTGCCCGGAACACGACATCGAGCTCGCGGCGCAGACGGTCTCCGAGATGGTCGACCAGGTGCTCGCCCTGCCCGAAGACACCCGTCTGATGATCCTCGCCCCGCTGGTGGTGGGGCGCAAGGGCGAGCAGGCCGCGCTCATCGACGAGCTGCGCGCGCAGGGCTTCGTGCGCCTGCGCATCGATGGCGAAGTGCATGAAATCGACGCCGTTCCGCACCTGGCCAAGAACCGCAAGCACACCCTCGAGGCCGTGATCGACCGCCTCAAGGTGCGCGCCGAAATGAAGCAGCGCCTGGCCGAATCGTTCGAGACCGCGCTTAGGCATTCCGATGGCCGGGCGCTGGTGGTGGAAATGGACAGCGGCCGCGAGATCCTGTTTTCCGCCCGCTTCGCCTGCCCGGTGTGCGACTACGCACTGCCCGAACTGGAACCGCGCCTGTTCTCCTTCAACAACCCCATGGGCGCCTGTCCACGCTGCGACGGGCTGGGCGAGGAAACCTTCTTCGACCCCGCCCGGGTGGTGGCCTTGCCACACCTGTCGCTCGCTGCCGGGGCCATTCCTGGCTGGGACCGGCGCAATGCATTTTTTTACCGCATGCTCGAATCGCTGGCCATGCACTATGGCTTCGACCTCGACACCCCCTTCGATGCCCTGCCCGAACGGGTGCGCGAGGTGGTGCTCTACGGCAGCGGTGGTGTGCCGATCGCATTTCATTACCTCGGCGATGGCGGCCGCCGCGTCACCCGCACGCATGCATTCGATGGCATCCTGCCCACCCTGGAGCGACGCTACCGCGAAAGCGAATCGCAGACGGTGCGCGAGGAACTTGCCCGACTGCGCGCCAGCCGCCCCTGCCCGGAATGCGGCGGCGCTCGCCTGCGCCGCGAGGCCCGCCACGTCACCGTCGCCGGCCACACCCTGCACGCGATCTCGGCACGGCCCATCCGTGATGCGTTCGCATTCTTCCAGGCCCTGGATCTACCTGGCCGGCGCGGCCAGGTGGCGGAAAAGATCGTGCGCGAGATCGTCGCCCGGCTTGGCTTTCTCAACGATGTCGGCCTCGACTATCTATCCCTCGACCGTTCCGCCGACACCCTGTCCGGCGGCGAGGCGCAGCGCATTCGTCTGGCCAGCCAGATCGGCTCGGGACTCACCGGCGTCATGTACGTGCTGGACGAGCCCTCCATCGGCCTGCACCAGCGCGACAACGACCGCCTGCTCGCCACCCTGCGCCACCTGCGCGATCTCGGCAACACCGTCATCGTGGTCGAACACGACGAGGACGCCATCCGCACCGCCGACCACATCGTCGACATGGGCCCTGGCGCCGGCGAGCATGGCGGCGAGGTGGTCGCCTCCGGCCCCCTGCAGGCCATCCTCGAATGCGAACGCTCGCTCACCGGCCAGTTCCTCTCCGGGCGTCGCCGCATCGCCACCGCCCCGGCCCACCGCGCGCCGCGCGCCGAACGCTGGCTGAGGCTGTTCGGCGCACGCGGCCACAACCTGAAAAACGTCGATCTCGAGCTGCCGCTCGGCCTGTTCATCTGCGTGACCGGCGTATCCGGCTCGGGCAAGTCCACCTTGGTCAACGACACCCTGCACGCGGCCCTGGCGCGCGCGCTCAACGGCGCGGCGCTGGAGGCTGCCCCCTTCGATCGCATCGAGGGCATGGATCTGCTCGACAAGGTGGTCAACGTCGACCAGAGTCCCATCGGCCGCACCCCGCGTTCCAATCCCGCCACCTACACCGGCCTGTTCACCCCCATCCGCGAACTGTTCGCCGGCACCCCCACCGCGCGCGAACGCGGCTACGCCCCGGGCCGATTCTCGTTCAACGTCAAGGGCGGGCGTTGCGAAGCCTGCCAGGGCGATGGCCTGATCAAGGTGGAAATGCACTTTTTGCCCGACATCTTCGTCCCCTGCGACGTGTGCCACGGCCAGCGCTACAACCGCGAGACCCTGGACGTGGAATACAAGGGCCGCAACATCCGCGACGTGCTTGACATGACGGTCGAGGACGCCTACGAATTTTTCGCCGCCGTGCCAGTGCTCAAGCGCAAGCTGCAAACCCTGATCGACGTCGGGCTGTCTTACATCCGCCTCGGCCAGTCCGCCACCACCCTGTCCGGCGGCGAGGCGCAACGGGTCAAGCTCGCGCTCGAACTCTCCCGCCGCGACACCGGCCGCACCCTGTACATCCTTGACGAGCCCACCACCGGCCTGCACTTCGCCGACATCGATCTTTTGCTCAAGGTCCTGCATCGCCTGGTCGAGCATGGCAACACGGTGCTCGTCATCGAGCACAACCTCGATGTCATCCGCACCGCCGACTGGATCGTCGACCTTGGCCCGGAAGGGGGTGCCAACGGCGGCCGCATCCTCGCCGCCGGTCCGCCCGAGCGCATCGTAGCCTGCCCCGAGAGCCACACCGGACGTTATCTCGAAGCCGGCGTTCAGCGCGTCGAGGCTCGATAGGCCGCAGCCAGTTCGATGTAGTTCCGCGCCGAATCGGCAAAATGGGCAAGTTCATCCTCGCTCAGGCGGCGCACGGCTTTTGCTGGGCGGCCCAGGTAGAGCCAGCCCGATTCCAGCACCTTGCCTTCCGGCACCAGGCTGCCGGCACCGAGCAGGACGCGGTCCTCGATCACCGTCTTGTCGAGCACCAGGCTGCCCATGCCGATCAGGCACCGGTCGCCGATGGTGCAGCCGTGCAGGATGACGCCGTGCCCGACGGTGACCTCGCGGCCGAGGATGAGTGGCGCACCCTCGGGATCGCCGGGGTGGCGGTGACTGACGTGCAGCACGCTGTTGTCCTGGATGTTGCTGCCGGCGCCGACGCGGATGAAATTGACGTCGCCGCGCAGCACCGCGCCCGGCCAGATGGAAACATCTTCGGCGAGATCGACCTCGCCGATCACCAGTGCGGATGGATGGATGAATACGCGCGCGCCCAGCCGGGGGGCCAGGCCGGAAAAGGTTTCGATGGGCATGATCGACGCTGAAAAAGGACTGAAACGGCCTGAGTATAATGGTCCATTTGATTGCGAAGACTCCAGTCCCGTCATGAATCCATTGCTTGATTTTTCCGGCCTGCCCCGTTTTGCCGACATCCGTCCCGAACACGTCACCCCTGCCGTAGACCAATTGCTGGCGGAGAACCGCGCCTTGGTCGAGCGTCTGGTAAACGATGCGGCGGAGCCGACCTGGGACGGCTTCGTCGCCCCCCTGGAGGACGCCAACGAACGCCTCTCGCGGGCCTGGGGTCAGGTCTCGCACCTGCATTCGGTGCTCGACAGCCCCGCATTGCGCGAGGCCTACAACGCCAACCTGCCGCGCGTGACCCAGTACTGGGCCGAACTCGGCCAGCATGCCGGCCTGTTCGCCAAGTACAAGGCCATGCGCGCCAGCCGGGCGATCAACGACCTGAGCGATGCGCGGCGCAAGGTCATCGACAACGAGCTGCGCGATTTCCGTCTCGGCGGTGCCGAGCTTCCGGCGGAGCTGAAGCCGCGCTTCATGGCGATCCAGGAAGAACTGGCCGGTCTTTCGGCCAAGTTCGAGGAAAACCTGCTCGATGCCACCAATGCCTGGTCAAAACGGATCGGCGATGCAGCTGAACTGGTCGGCGTGCCGGAAGACACCATGCAGATGTTCCAGGCTCAGGCCGAGGCGGCCGGCGAAGACGGTTGGCGGCTCAATCTGCGCGCCCCATCCTTCCTGGCGGTGATGCAGTTCTGCGCCAACCGCGCCCTGCGCGAGGAGATGTATCGCGCCCATGTCACCCGGGCCTCCGAGTTCGGCCCAGCCGAATTGGACAACACTCCGCTCATCGATCGCATCCTCGAGCTGCGCCGCGAGGAGGCGGCCATGCTCGGCTTCGCAAACTATGCCGAGATGTCGCTGGAGCCGAAGATGGCGCGCACCCCGGCCGAGGTGATCGATTTCCTCGAGACCCTGGCGGCGCGCGCCCGGCCCTTTGCCGAGCGCGACATGGCCGAGTTGCGCGCGTTCGCCGCGCGCGAACTGGGCTTGCCGGATCTCGAGGCCTGGGACGTGGCCTGGGCCTCGGAGAAGCTGCGCGAGGCGCGTTACGCATTCTCCGAGCAGGAGGTGAAGCAGTACTTCCCCGAACCGAAGGTGCTCGAAGGACTGTTCAGACTCACCGAGACCCTGTACGGCCTGCGCATCACGCCCGCGCCGGCACCGGTCTGGCATCCGGGTGTGGGGTTCTACGCCATCCACGACAGTGAAGGCCAGCTGCTCGGCCAGTTCTACCTCGATCTGCATGCCCGTGACAGCAAACGCGGCGGCGCCTGGATGGACGACGCCATCACCCGCCGCCGCAAGGGGGATGCGATCCAGATCCCGGTGGCCTATCTCAACTGCAACTTCGCCCCGCCGGTCGGTGACCGGCCGGCACTGTTCAGCCACGACGAGGTCATCACCCTGTTCCACGAGTTCGGCCATGGCCTGCATCACCTGCTCACCCGCGCCGAGGAGCTGGGGGTATCGGGCATCAATGGCGTGGAGTGGGACGCGGTTGAACTGCCCAGCCAGTTCATGGAAAATTTCTGCTGGGAGTGGGAAGTGCTCCGTCCCATGACCGCTCATGTCGACACCGGCGCGCCCCTGCCGCGCGCGCTATTCGACAAGATGCTGGCGGCGAAGAATTTCCAGGCCGGCATGCAGACCGTGCGCCAGATCGAGTTCGCCCTGTTCGACATGCGCCTGCACAGCGATTTCGACCCCGCCAGCCAGACCCCGTTGCAGCTCCTGAACGCGGTGCGCCATCAGGTCGCGGTGCTCATCCCCCCCGACTGGAACCGCTTCCCCAACAATTTCTCGCACATCTTCGCCGGCGGTTACGCGGCCGGCTATTACAGCTACAAATGGGCCGAGGTGCTGTCCGCCGATGCCTATGCCCTGTTCGAGGAGAATGGCGTGCTCAATCCCGAGGTCGGCCGCCGCTTCTGGAGCGAGATCCTGGGCGTGGGGGGCTCGCGCGAGGCGATTCAGTCCTTCGTCGCCTTCCGCGGCCGCGAGCCGACCATCGATGCGCTGCTCAGGCATAATGGCATGGTCACTGCCTGATTTCCGGGAGGAACAAGAATGAACGCCATCCACCGTCTTGCCCTGGCCCTGATCGTGCTGTTCGCCGCCGCGCCGACCAGCGCCGCCATGTACAAGTGGGTTGATTCCCAAGGGCGGGTTCATTTTACGGACAAGCCGCTGCCGCCCGACGCCAAGGCTCGTGCCGAGAGGCTCAAGGTACGCGGCGCGGAACCGGCCCCGGCCGCCGAAGCCCGCCCCGCGACGGCCGGGCTGCCAGCGGTCACCCTCTATTCCGCCGACTGCGGTCCCACCTGCGAGCAGGCCCGGGCGCTGCTCGACCGGCGCGGCATCGCCTACACCTACCGCGATGTGCAGGCCGACCGCGCGGCCGCCGATGCGATGCAGAAACTCACCGGCAGCCTGGAGGTGCCGGTGCTCACCATCGGCGGCAATGTGCACAAGGGATTCCAGACCCAGCTCTGGAACAACCTGCTCGATGCCGCCGGCTACAACCGGCCGGCAGCGTCCGCCCCTTCCGCCCCAGCGCAAGCCGCGCCCTGAGACGATGCCGATCCAGACCCTGGCCGAACTTTCCGAGGCCGTGCGTGCGTTCGGCCGCGAACGCGACTGGCACCTGTACCACACGCCCAAGAACCTGACCGCCGCCCTGGCGGTGGAGGCGGCCGAACTGCTGGAGCCGTTCCAGTGGCTGACCCCGGAGGAAAGCCTTGCCTTGCCCGAGACCAAGCGCGAGGCGGTACGCCAGGAGATGGCCGACGTGTTAATCTACCTGGTGAGCCTGGCCAACTGTCTGGACGTCGACCTCTTGCGCGCCGCCGAGGACAAGCTAATCATCAACGCCCGCAAGTACCCGGTGGAAAAGGCGCGCGGCAATGCCGCCAAATACACCGAACTGTCCGAGACCAAACCGCGATGAGCCACTACCGACACCACCTGTTCTTCTGTCTCAACCAGCGCGAGGACGGCGGCGCATGCTGCGCCGACCACGACGCCGAGGCGCTGTTCGAACACGCCAAGAAACGGGCCAAGCAACTTGGCCTGCACGGCAAGGGGGGCGATTGCCGGGTCAACCGCGCCGGGTGCTTCGACCGCTGTGCGCAGGGGCCGGTGTGCGTCGTCTATCCGGACGCGGTCTGGTACACCTATGTCGATGCCGCCGATATCGACGAAATCCTCGAATCGCATCTGCGAGACGGCCGCGTGGTCGAGCGCCTGAAGGTCGATTGAACGCCTGGAAACTGCGCGTCAAAGGGCCGGCCGGCGCCATCGAGGCGGTGGTGGAGCACCCCGCGGGCGAACCGCGCGGACTCGCGCTCATCGCCCACCCGCATCCATTGCACGGCGGCAGTCTGGACAACAAGGTGGTCAGCACCCTGGCCCGTGCGGCGCGGCGTTCGGGGCGGATCGCGGTGCGGCCGAATTTCCGTGGCGTCGGCGCCACGGAAGGCGAGTACGACCATGGCGTGGGCGAGACCGAGGACATGCTTGCCGTGGCCGACGCGGTAGGGGCCGGTTTTCCGGGCCTCGCCTGGAGCCTGTTCGGCTTTTCGTTCGGCGCCTATGTCCAGCACCGGGTGGCCGCGCATCTTTCGGCCGAGCGGCTGGTGATGGTCGGCCCGGCGGTGGGGATGTACGAATTTTCGCCGCCATCGGTGCGCACCGAGATCGTCCATGGCGAGGTCGACGAACTGATCCCGCTCGGCGTGGTGGCCGACCATGCCCGGTTGCATTCGATCCCATTGCATGTCGTGCCCGGTGCCGGGCATTTCTTTCATGGCCGCCTGCTGGACCTGCGCGCGCGCATCGCCGCCCTGCTGGAGGCTGGATGAGCGTCGATCGCCCGCCGCTCGTCCTGCGCGGTCTGGTCAAGCGCTATGGCGGCGTGAACGCGATCAATGCCTGGGCCACGGACGCGCAAAACTGGCGCCGGCGCGCGGAACGGATCGGTGAAACCCTGTTCTGCCATCTCGACCAGCCAGCATCGCTGATCGCCGAGCTCGACCGTACACCGGGGCCGCGTTATCTACAACGCCCCGCCAGCCTGGAGGACGTGTTCCTCAAGCTCACCGGCCGCAGTCTTCGGGATTGCGGCGTTTTTCCGGTAGGATCGTTCCTTTGCCATCACTGGATTCGAAATGCAGGTCCTGACCACCTCCTTGCCCGGCGTGTTGATCCTCGAGCCCCGGGTGTTCGGCGACGCGCGCGGCTTTTTCATGGAAAGCTGGAGCCGGGCCCGTTATGCCGAGGTCGGCATCGATGTCGATTTCGTCCAGGACAACCTGTCCTTTTCCCGGCGCGGGGTGTTGCGCGGCCTGCATTTCCAGAATCCGCATGCGCAGGGCAAGCTGGTCTACGTGTTGCAGGGGGCGGTTCATGACGTCGCGGTGGACATCCGCGTCGGCTCGCCCAGTTTCGGGCAGTGGACGGCGGTCGAGCTGTCCGCCGAAAACCGGCGCCAGTTCTACATTCCGCCCGGTTTCGCACATGGCTTCTGTGTCACCAGCGAAACCGCGCTGTTCGTCTACAAGTGCACCGATGTGTATCACCCGGAAACGGAAGGCAGCGTGCTCTGGAACGATCCCGATCTGGGCATCGACTGGCCGCTCGCCGACCCCGAGCTCTCCGCCAAGGACCGCGCCGGTCTGCGTCTGGCCGAGTTTCCACCGGAACGCCTGCCGCGGTATATCACCCCATGAGACACCCTGTACGCATCCTCATCCTTGGCGACCAGGGCCAGGTGGCTTGGGAGCTGCGCCGCACCCTGTCGACCTTGGGCGAGGTGAGCGCGGTCGGCCGCCACAGTGCGCCGCTGGCCATCGACCTGAGCGACTCGGCGGCCATCCTTCCCCTGGTGGAGGCGGTCCGGCCCGACTGGATCGTCAATGCCGCCGCCCATACTGCGGTGGACCAGGCGGAGACGGAGCGCGATGCGGCCTATGCGATCAACGCCACGGCCCCCGCCGAGCTTGCGCTCGCCGCATTGCGCGTCGGGGCGCGGCTGGTGCATTACTCCACCGACTATGTATTCGATGGCCGCGGCCAGCGGCCCTACCGCGAGGACGACCCCACCGCACCGCTCGGTGTGTACGGTGCGAGCAAGCTGGCCGGCGAGGATGCGATCCGTGAAACTGGCGTCGATCACCTGATCCTGCGCACCGCCTGGGTGTATGGCGCGCGCGGTGGCAATTTCATGCGCACCATCCGCCGCCTGGCGCGTGAGCGCGAGGAGTTGCGCATCGTCGCCGACCAGTACGGTGCGCCGACCTGGTCGCGCCAGATCGCCGAGGCCACCGCCCAGATGCTGGTTCGGCTGGGCCAGGATGCCGAAGCCTGGCGGGCGCTGGGCGGCACATACCACCTCACCTCGGCCGGCGAGGCGAGCTGGCACGAATTCGCCGCAGCCATCGTCGCCCACCAGCGCCAGCACGAGCCAGTCAAGGTCGAACGCGTCCTGCCCATTCCGGGCTCGGACTATCCGACTCCCGCCCGGCGGCCAGCCTATTCGGTGCTCGATTGCAGCAAGCTCGCCGATCATTTCGGCATCCGTCTGCCGCACTGGCGCGATGCATTGCGCCTGGTGCAGGAAGAGCTCACCGCCTCCGTCTGACCCATCCACCTTACACCGCTCACATCCATGTCCAAATGCATCCTGGTCACCGGCGGCGCCGGCTTCATCGGCTCCGCTGTCATCCGCCACCTGATCCGCAATACCCCGCATCGCGTGGTCAATGTCGATTGCCTCACCTATGCCGGCAATCTCGATTCGGTGGCCGAGGTCGCCGCCGATCCACGCTACACCTTCGAGCGGGTGGACATCCGCGATAGCGCGGCGGTCGGGCGCCTGTTCGGGCAATATCAGCCGGACGGCATCCTGCATCTGGCCGCCGAGAGCCATGTCGACCGCTCCATCGACGGCCCGGCCGAATTCATCCAGACCAACATCGTCGGCACTTATACCTTGCTGGAGGCGGCGCGGCAGTACTGGCAGGGGCTGGCGGGCGAGAAGAAGGCCGCGTTCCGCTTCCAGCACATCTCCACCGACGAGGTGTACGGCAGCCTGGGGCCGACCGGCCTGTTCAGCGAGACCACCTGTTACCAGCCCAACTCGCCCTACTCCGCGAGCAAGGCCGCTTCCGACCATCTGGTGCGAGCCTGGCATCACACCTACGGCCTGCCGGTGCTGACCACCAACTGTTCGAACAACTACGGCCCCTACCATTTCCCCGAGAAGCTCATCCCGCTGATGATCCTCAATGCGCTCGAAGGCAAGCCGCTGCCGGTCTATGGCGACGGCGCCCAGGTGCGCGACTGGCTCTATGTCGAGGATCACGCCCGGGCGCTGGTGCTGGTGCATGCGCGTGGCCGGGTGGGCGAGGTGTACAACATCGGCGGCCACAACGAGCGCCGCAACATTGAGGTGGTGCGCATGCTGTGCGATCTTCTGGAGGAGATGCGGCCGGAAAAACCCACCGATGTGGCACGCTATGCGGACCTCATCACCTTTGTTGCCGACCGACCCGGTCACGACCAGCGCTACGCCATCGACGCCCGCAAGATCGAACGCGAACTGGGCTGGCGACCGGAAGAAAGCTTCGAGACCGGCATGCGCAAGACGGTGCGCTGGTATCTCGACAACGAGGACTGGTGGCGCCGGGTGCGGGATGGAAGCTATCGTGGCGAGCGACTCGGTCTGGGCGCATAGGAGATCGAGATGAAAGGCATCGTTCTGGCGGGCGGTTCAGGCAGCCGTCTCTATCCGCTCACCACGCATGTGTCGAAGCAGTTGCTGCCGGTATACGACAAGCCGATGGTGTATTACCCGCTCTCGACCCTGATGCTGGCCGGCATCCGCGACATTCTCATCATCACCACCCCACATGACGCGCCCCTGTTCCAGCGCCTGCTCGGTGACGGCGGGCAGTGGGGGTTGCAGCTCAAATACGTCAGCCAGGCGCGACCGGAGGGGATTGCCCAAGCATTCCTGCTCGATCCGGAGTTCATCGCCGGCGAACCCTGCGCCCTGGTGCTGGGCGATAACCTGTTCTTCGGCCACGATTTCGGGGTGCGGGTCAAGGAGGCCGCGCAGCTCTCCGTGGGGGCGCGGGTGTTCGCCTACCGGGTGCGCGACCCGGAACGGTATGGCGTGGTCGAGTTCGACGCCGCCGGTCGCGCGGTCAGCATCGAGGAAAAACCCGCTCGGCCAAAGTCGCACCATGCGGTCACCGGGCTGTATTTCTACGATGCCCAGGTCGCCGAGATCGCCGCCGCGCTCAAACCCTCGCCGCGGGGTGAGCTGGAGATCACCGACGTCAACATGGAGTATCTGCGCCGGGGGCAGCTCACGGTCACCGACCTCGGTCGCGGCACGGCCTGGCTCGATACCGGCACGCACGAGGCCCTGCTCGAGGCCTCGGCCTTCATCGAGACCATCGAGCGGCGCCAGGGGCTAAAGATCGCCTGCCCGGAGGAGATTGCCTGGCGTCAGGGCTGGATCGGCGACGAGGACATCCGTCGCCTGGCCCGGCCGCTGGAAAAGAACAGTTACGGCCGTTATCTGCTCGAACTGATTGGCGAGTCTTGACGCACGGGGCGCACGACGCAGTCGCAGTGGTGTGATTCGCGGTACAATTCCGGCACACGTCCAGACACGCAACCCATGTCCGAACTCACCGCGCTGCTCGAAAAATACAGCAAACCTGGCCCGCGCTACACCTCGTACCCGACCGCGCTCTACTTCCAGCCCGAATTCGGCGAGGCCGAGTGGTGGGCCGAACTGGCCGCCGCGCAGGACCCGGCGCGCGGCCTGTCGCTGTATTTCCACATCCCGTTCTGCGACACCCTGTGCTACTACTGCGGCTGCAACATGGTCGCCACCGGCGACTATTCCAAGGCGGAACGCTACATTGAGCACCTGGATCGGGAAATGGCCCTGGTCGGCGCGCTCAGCGATCCCGAACGCAAGGTGCATCAGCTCCATTTCGGCGGCGGCACGCCGACCTATCTGCGCCCCGAGGACATCCGCCGCCTGACGGAGAGGATCCGGGCCCGATTCGTCATCGCCGACGCAGCCGAGATGGGCTGCGAGGTCGATCCGCGCGAGCTTACCCGCGAACACCTCGCCGCATTGCGCGCGGCCGGTTTCAATCGTTTGTCGATCGGGGTGCAGGATCTCGATCCGGCGGTGCAGAAGGCGGTGAACCGGGTGCAGCCGGAGGACTTGATCGCAAAAGTGTACGGCTGGTCGCGCGAGCTGGGTTTTTCCAGCGTCAACATGGACCTCATCGTCGGCCTGCCATATCAGTCGGTGGCAAGTTTCAGCCGCACACTAGACCGGGTGCTGGACTGGGGGCCGGACCGTTTCGCGGTGTTTGCCTATGCCCACGTGCCGTGGATGAAAAAGCACCAGAAACTGATCCTGGAAAAGGACCTGCCCGACTTCCCGACCCGGCTGGCCTTGCAGCAGCTCATCCATGAGCGCATGGCGGCGGCCGGATACATCAACATCGGCCTCGACCATTTCGCCCGGCCGGAGGACGAGATGGTCAAGGCGCAGCGCGGCAAGACCCTGTGGCGCAATTTCCAGGGCTACACCACGCACAAGGACTGCGACATCCTGGCATTCGGTGCATCCAGCATCAGCCAGACGCCGCTGGCCTACGCCCAGAACGAAAAGAACGTGAAGAAATACCAGGAGAGCGTCGCCGCCGGCCGGCTGCCGATCGAACGCGGCCTGCGTCTCACCCCGGAGGACCGCATCCGGCGCGACGCCATCACCCGCGTCATGTGTGACCTGGAGCTCGATTACGCCGCCTTCTCGGCGGCCTGGGGGGTCGAGTTCGAGGCGCTGTTCAGCGATGCGCTCACCGAACTCGCGCCCTTGGCCGAGGATGGACTGCTGCGCCTGGAGCCCGGCCGACTGGTGGTCAGCGATCTCGGACGCCTGTTCCTGCGCAACATCGCCATGTGCTTCGACGCCTACCTGAAGCGGCCGGACGCCGGCGAAACACCGCGCTATTCACGCACCGCCTGACCGCTGACAGCCAGACACGCGGTCAGGCAAGGGCTCAGGGCTCGAGGATGCCTTTCAGCATCGCCTCTTCCTCGCTGGCGACCTCGGCCATCACCTTCGCCGCTTCGCCCTGCAGCCCCTTGGCGATCAGGCCGGTGTTCATGCGGGTGACGTAGGTCTTGCCGTCGCGGCCTTCGAACACGGTGTAACGGCAGGGCAGGGGCGGCAGCTTGTTGCCGCTGGCGCGGGCCAGGCGTTCGTTGGCGTCCTTGGGGCAGGTCTCGACCACCTTCATGCGCTTGGCATCGCTGACCCCGGCCTTTTTCACCTCGGCCTGCATGTCGAAGGTCTGCGGCGTGGACCAGCCGCGTTTGGCGGCCTCGCCAGTCACGGCGGCCACGGTCTCGTCGAAGCCCAGACGGGAGCGACGATAGTCGAACATGGCCGCCATCATCTGCATCTGCTGCATCAGCATCTGTTGCATCTTCTGCATCTGTTCTGGAGTCGGCTGGGCGGGCATGGGTTGCGCCAGCACGTTCCCGGCCAGCAGCAGGCCAAGGCCGAGGGCGATTGAGCGTGGTTTCATGAGCATTTCCTTTCAGTGCTGTTTGGCGGTGTCGTGGCCGGGTTTGACGTGGTAGCGGGTGCCGCAATAGGGGCAACGCGCCTCGCCGTGGATTTCCAGTGGCAAGTATATGCGCGGGTGTGCATCCCACAGCGAGTCGCCGGGCGGCGGACAGTGGAACGGCAGGTCGGCCGGGTCGACCTCGATCTCAGGCAGGGTCGGGTTCATGGACGCTCTCCAATCAGACCGAGGTCAGCCAGCCGGCATGCGCCGGCGAGCGGCCCTGGACGCAATCGAAATACAGGGCCTGCAAGCGTTCGGTGATGGGGCCGCGCCGACCGGCGCCGATGGCGCGGTTGTCGAGCTCACGGATCGGCGTGACCTCGGCGGCGGTGCCGGTGAAGAATGCCTCATCCGCCGAGTAGACCTCGTCGCGGGTGATGCGCTTTTCGATCACCGGGATGCCGAGCTCGCCGGCGAGCTGGAGGATGGTGTCGCGAGTGATGCCTTCCAGCGCCGAGGTGAGGTCCGGGGTGTACAGCTTTCCGCGGCGGACGATGAATATGTTCTCGCCCGAGCCTTCCGCCACGAATCCGTCCACGTCGAGCAGCAGGGCCTCGTCGTAGCCGTCGTGCTCGGCCTCGCGGTGGGCGAGGATGGAGTTCATGTAGTTGCCGTTGGCCTTGGCCTTGCACATGGTGATGTTGACGTGGTGGCGCGAGAAGGACGAGGTCTTGACGCGGATGCCCTTTTCCAGGGCCTCCTGGCCGAGGTAGGCGCCCCAGGGCCAGGCGGCGACGATCACATGCACCGACAGGGTCTTGGCCGAGATGCCCATGGCCTCGGCGCCGTAGAAGGCCATCGGCCGAATGTAGCCGGACTTGAGCCCGTTCGCGCGCACCACTTGTTTCTGCGCCTGGTTGAGGGTTTCCACGTCGAAAGGCAGCTTCATGCCGAGGATGTGGGCGGAGCGGAACAGGCGTTCGGTATGGTCTTGCAGGCGGAAAATGGCCGGGCCGGAGGGCGTCTCGTAAGCGCGTACGCCCTCGAACACACCCATGCCGTAGTGCAGGGTATGGGTGAGCACATGGGTGGTGGCCTCGCGCCAGGGGACCATCTTGCCGTCGTACCAGATACTGCCGTCGCGGTCGGCCATGGACATAGGGTTACGCTCCAGATCGATAGGCTAAGAAATGAACATTCTATCGAATTCCAAGGTAAATCCAGAAGTGCATGGGGTGCCGCGGCTGTGCCCGGCCCGCATGAGTTTGCTTTTGCGGCGATCCCGATCCCGTTGCAATGATCCTGTCTCAATTGCGAGGTAAGCTGGAGCGAAGATGCCGTCCGCCCCGGTCCGGCGTATTGTGCCCCTCTCAAGAAAACGAAGGGCCGCCCCGAGTTTTATTGTCCCCCTCGGGGGGCGGGCTGGGCGTAGCCCGGCCCCGGGGGCGCTCAGGGAGATTGGTAAGCATGAAATCCGCCAAACAGAACCTGCATACACTCACAGGCAAGCACTGCGATGAGAGTTGTCGTGACCGCTTGGTGGGAATCCTGGAAGCGCGCGCCCTGATTGCGCGCTACCGTCCCGTGGCCGAACTCAATGCATGCAATGTTTTCGCACAACTGGCACGGGTCAGTGCGACAGCCGATCAACCGATTCGCGACATGGCGCCGCTGTTTGCAGCGGCGCGCCGGATCAATCTCGCGCACAAGCTGGCCAAGCGTTATTTCGACTGTGCGCTGAGCGGGTTTGCAGACTCGGCCTTTGGCGCGCCTGGACAAGGTGGCCGGCTGATCCTGCCCTTGCCCGCGCCGGCCATCGAGTCATTGGGCACGGCGCTGGCCGAAATCCTGGAAAAGTCGCTCAGCAAATCCGGTCTTGGGGCAGCTGAGCTCACCCTGCTGCACCCCGGAATCAGCAGCATGGATGCCGAAGTGATGCTCGGAATCGTTGAGTTTACCCAGGCCGCACATGCGCTCGGCATTGGTTTCGCGCGTGCCGGCTTGGGTTGCGATCTCGCCGAGGAGGCCTTGTGGGCCGACTGCCCGCCAACACTTTGTGTGCTCGACGAAATGCATCTCGAAGACCTGGACGAGAGCAACCCGGGGCTCGACCGGCTACGCGGATCGCTGGAGCGCCAGCATGCTTCGGGTCGGAAGGTGCTGGCCCAGGGAATCACCGGTCAGAATGGACTCAATCTGGCCAGGGAGCTCGACATCGACCTGATCTGCGGCGACTTTATCGGCAAGTTCAGCCGTCGCCCCTACGACATGCTTTCGGCGGCGGCATTCAAGAGCTTGCGCAAGCACTGCGATTGCCAGGTGGATCGCGGGGCGCGGTCCGACAGCCTGCTCGGACGACTGCTGCTGCAACTCGAACCGGTGACACCGAAGACCCAGGTCGAGGATGTGTTCCACCTGTTCGAGCGCCAGCCGGACATCCGCGCCGTGGCGGTGGTGGACGAGGGGCGGCCGCTGGGCATCATTTCCCGCTACGAGATGGTCGACAACATGGCGCGGCCCTATCGGCACGAGTTGTTCGGGCGCAAATCATGCACCCGCTTCATGGACCCCGATCCGCTTCTCCTGGAGGTGAACATCGGTCTGGCCGAGCTCATGGACCAGGTGGTGCAGGCGCATCCGCGCCATCTCATCAGCGGCTTCATCGTCACCGATGCCGGGCAGTATGTGGGCATGGGCTCGGTGCAGGACCTGATGCGCGAGATCACCGCCATGCAGATCGAGTCGGCGCGCTATGCCAATCCACTGACCCAGTTGCCGGGCAACGTACCCATCAACCAGCACATCGACAACCTGCTGGCGAGCGGCATCCATTGTGCGGTGGCCTATTGCGACCTCGATTATTTCAAGCCGTTCAACGACGTGTATGGCTATGCCAGGGGCGACGAGATCATCCAGATGACCGCGCGGGTACTCGCCGACTGCGTCGATCCGGAGATCGATTTTATTGGTCATGTCGGCGGCGACGATTTTGTCCTGGTGTTCCGCTCGCCCGACTGGGAGGCGCGCTGCCAGCGCGCCCTGGACCGTTTCGCCCAGGACGTGCTGCGCTTTTTCTCGCCCAACGACATCGAGCAGGGCGGTTATGTCACCACCAACCGCAAGGGCGAGATGGAGTTCCACGCACTCACCAGCCTGTCCATCGGCGCCCTGGAATGCGAACCCGGGCAGTATGCGAGTCACCTGGCGGTCGCTAGCGTCGCCGCCGAGGTAAAAAAGAAGGCCAAGGCGATTCAGGGCAACAGCCTGTACGTCAATCAACGTAAGACCTGAGTCGATCCACGCGAAAAAATCGCCGAGACGGGAATTTTTTGCGTATGGCCGACTTTTTAGTCCAAATGCAACATGCTTGCGCTATACATACATGCCTGCGCTATACAGCAGCGCATCCCACATGAAAAGCGCCGGCATGAACTGCCCTGAGGGGGCATTGGATACTGGATACAGGTGGTTTGGGAGTGATCATGGCACAGGAAAATGCCCGCCCGGATACAGGGCGTATCGAGACGGCAGCGAGGATTCAGCGGGATACAGGCGATCGAGGCCTGAGCGAACGCATTCGCATTGAGGCCCGGCAGCGCATTGCGCCAATCTATCTGCAATCGCAGAACAAGGGTGCGGGCGCGGCAATGTTCCTGGCGATGAGCGAGCTGCAGCGGCTGTATCCGCACCTCAACGAGGCCGAGTTGGAGACCCTATTCGCCGGGGTGCTGCGCGAGGTCGAGCGCGGGACCCGCGCCAACTCGCCACACTGAGCCGGGGTGGCAGGTCCGCCGCCGGAGGGTGGCGGTGGGTCGTGCCAGGGTCAGCCCAGATCGACGGTTTCGCCTTCGACGCGGAACACCACCTGTTCGGCGATGTTGGTGAGGCGGTCGCCGCAACGTTCCAGGTTGTGCGCGATCCAGAGCATGCGCGAGCCATTCTGAACTGTCTCCGGTTTATGGCGCATGGTGTTGAGCAGGGTTTCCACCAGCCGGTGCAGGTCGGCATCCAGCCGGTCGTCACTGGCCGTCAGACCGCGCGCCAAGATGGCATCGTTATCGCGGTGAGCGCGCAACACCTGGCTGAGCATCTGCTGGCAGATACCGGCCATGGTCTGGATGTCGATCAGGCCCAGGTCTTCCAGCGAAGCGTTATCCATCTCCAGGATGCATGCCGCGATGTCCCGGGCATAGTCGCCCATGCGTTCCAACTCGGAGGCGATGCGCATGTCGGCGACGATGTCGCGCAGGTCGTGGGCCACCGGCTGCTGCGAAGCAATGGCCACCATACAGTCCTGCTCGATCATGCGCCGCTTCTCGTTGAGCATCACGTCGTTGTCGATGAGGTTGATGCACACGCCCTGGTCGCGCTTGAATAGGCAGCGGATGGCGGCGTCGATGGCCTCGCGCACGTCATCGAACAGGCTGGCGAGGCTGGCTTCGATCTGTTTCTTTTTCGATTCGAGAATGGTGTTGTGGCCGTGCATGCGGATTCCTTGGCGGGTCGGATCGAGATTCCCGGCAATGGACGAACGACCGTGAAGGCAGATGCACCAGGACCGGAATACAGTTGATCGCGTATTGCACCCGATAAGTATGACGCTTTGATGACAATCGGCGCTCATTCGCCCGGCGGCAGCTCCAAAAACCATTGGAAATGGGGGCGAATGGCTGGCGTGCGGGAGCGAAATCCCTCAGCGTACCCTTTTTTCATGGCCTCCATCGGTGTGGTGTGTCCGAGCGCCTTCTGGGGCAAAGGATGGTTATACAGCCAGACATCGCGGGTCCGCGTGGCCTCCAGATCTTGGGCGCTGTCGAATCGATGGGTAGCCAGAACCTCAGCGATCCGACCGTTGAAACGTTCGTTCGACCCTGCCGTGGGTCTTGGGGGTACGCGGCTGGGTCAGACGATGCTCAATGCCCAAGGCTTGGCAGAGCGGGTCGAACTCGTGCGCGCCCGTCGCCTTCCGGTCCTTCGAGCCAAGCGCGGTCGATGGCGACGGTAGCGGCGGCGCTCCTCGTCGGGCATCTGAGGCAGGTCCTTGACGTCCACATGGAGAAGCCTAACAGGCTGTTGAAAAACGACTGCGGTGGGTTATCGGCTATGTTGCGCGGTGTGGGCTCCGGCCGCTTCACTTCACATCGGCCGCGCCGATGTGAGCCTTCGCCAAACGAAGTTTCAGCGCGAGCTAAAACGAAGTTTCAGCGCAAGCTAAAACTTCGTTTGCGCGCTCTCGCCGATCG
>Ga0209207_1000583_pt1 | contig 21163 bp, 19 predicted proteins | sample SaghotsprinmetaG_FD_184140 | JGI IMG/M metagenome (GOLD analysis project Ga0209207, IMG submission 184140) | Hot spring microbial communities from South Africa to study Microbial Dark Matter (Phase II) - Sagole hot spring metaG (SPAdes) (version 3) | ecosystem: Environmental > Aquatic > Thermal...
CCTAGGCGCGGCACCTTCTTCAGGTCGTCACGGCTCTTGAAGGCGCCGTGGGCATCGCGGTAGCTGACGATGTTGGCGGCCAGGCCGGCGTTCAGGCCGGAGATGCGGGTCAGCAGCGGCACCGAGGCGGTATTCACATCGACGCCGACGGCATTCACGCAGTCCTCGACGACGGCATCGAGATTCTTCGCTAGCTTGGTCTGCGAGACGTCGTGCTGGTACTGGCCGACGCCGATGGATTTCGGTTCGATCTTGACCAGTTCGGCCAGCGGGTCCTGCAGGCGGCGGGCAATCGACACGGCGCCGCGGATCGACACGTCGAGGTCGGGGAATTCCTTGGCGGCGAGTTCCGAAGCCGAGTACACCGAGGCGCCGGCTTCCGAGACGACGATCTTCTGCAGCCGCGCTTCCGGGTACTTCTTCATGACGTCCTGCACCAGCTTGTCGGTCTCACGGCTGGCGGTGCCGTTGCCGATGGCGACCAGGGTCACGCCATGCGTCGAGGCCAGGCGGGCGATGGTCGAGATCGAGCCGGCCCAGTCGTTGCGTGGTTCGTGCGGGTAGATGGTGGCGGTATCGAGCAGCTTGCCGGTGGCGTCGACGACGGCGATCTTGCAGCCGGTGCGGATGCCGGGGTCGATGCCCATGGTCACGTGCTGGCCGGCCGGGGCGGCGAGCAGCAGGTCCTTCAGGTTCTTGCCGAAGATGCGGATGGCTTCTTCCTCGGCGCGCTCGCGCAGTTCGTTGACCAGTTCGAGTTCGAGGTGGGTGTAGACCTTGACCTTCCAGGTCCACCGCACGGTGTCCTGCAGCCACTTGTCGGCCGGGCGGTTCTGATGCTTGATGCCGAAGCGGGCGGCGATGCGCTGTTCGCAGGCGTTCGGGCCGGGTTTGACGGCGTCTTCGTTCAATTCGGAGTCGAGCACCAGGGCGACGTTGAGGAAGCCTTCGTTGCGCCCGCGCAGCAGCGCCAGCGCGCGGTGCGAGGGCATGTCGACGATGGATTCGGCGAAGTCGAACCAGTCGCGGAACTTGGCGCCTTCGGTCTCCTTGCCTTCGATTACCGTCGATTTGAGCAGGCCGTGTTCCTTCAGGTAGTCGCGCAGCGTCTGCAAGAGTTGCGCGTCTTCGGCGAACTTCTCCATCAGGATCTGGCGGGCGCCGTCGAGCACCGCCTTGGTGTCGGCGAAGCCGGCGTCGGCGTTGAGGTACTTCTCGGCCTCGTTTTCCGGCGTCAGCTCGGGGTTCTCCAGCAGGCCGAGGGCCAACGGCTCGATGCCGGCTTCGCGGGCGATCTGCGCTTTGGTCCGGCGCTTCTGCTTGTACGGCAGGTAGAGGTCTTCCAGGCGCTGCTTCGTTTCGGCGTTTTCGATCTCGCCGCGCAGTTCCGGCGTCAGCTTGCCCTGTTCCTCGATGCTGGCGAGCACCGCGCCGCGCCGGTCTTCGAGTTCGCGCAGGTAACCGAGGCGTTCTTCCAGCGTGCGCAGTTGCGTGTCGTCGAGTTCGCCGGTGACTTCCTTGCGGTAGCGGGCGATGAAGGGCACGGTGGCACCTTCGTCGAGCAGCTGGACGGCGGCCTTGACCTGGGCCGGACGGACGTTGAGTTCGAGGGCGATGCGGTGTTCGATGGGAGCGAGCATTGAAGGCGATACTGCAAAAATGGGGGGTGAATGATGCGGAATCCAAACTGAAATTACAACTCTTGTCCGACTGGTGTAGGATGTGTTTGTAAGCATTCCAATGACAGAGGAGGAAATACATGCAAGTTCAGACTTACCTGTTTGGTGCCGTCGACGTTTCGCCGGAAAAAGTGATTACTTTCCCGAAGGGGCTGTTCGCTTTCGAGGGCAAGACCCGCTTCATGCTGGCGCACGAGGAAGGCAAGGGCGCGCCGGCCAGTTTCACGCTGCAGTCGCTGGACGAGCCGGCGCTGGCTTTCCAGATCATGGACCCGGCTGCGCTGGGTTTCAGCTATGAGCTCGAACTGACCGAAGAGGAAGATGCACTGCTGCAATCGCCGGCCGCCGAGGACGTCGCCGTGATGCTGATCCTGTACAAGCAGGAAGAAGAAGGCGCCGGCATTGCACCGAGCCTGCGCGCACCGCTGATCATCAACCTGAAGGCCCGTGTCGGCCTGCAGAAGCTGCTGGCCCAGGTGGCCACCAACGTCACGCTGTCGAATCTGGTCAGCAAGGTCTGATCGCTTCCAGCCGTTAGCTAAATGGCCGGCCCTGCGGGGCCGGCTTTATTTTTGCCCGGAATCAGGCGGGCAAGCGGGCCAGCGGGTCCTGGCGGAAATAGCGGCGCAGCAGGTCATAGACCGCCGGGTATTCGGCATCGACGACCTCGGGAATGCCGAAGAAGCATTCGCTGAGCACGGCGAAGAACTCGGCCGGCGCCTCGCTGGCATAGGGGTCGATGATCGTCTCTTCGCCGTCGTCCACGCGACGGCAGAAGTCGTCGTAGGCCGGGTGGAAGATGCCTTCCCATTCACTGGTCGTGATGCCCGAATGCAGCGCCGGCATGCCATCGACGTCGCCGTTGAGCATGTCGAGCTTGTGCGCGAATTCGTGGATGACCACGTTGTAGTCGCCGCCGGCCATCTGCACGTCGCGCCAGGACACCAGCAGCGGGCCGCCTTCCCAGGCTTCGCCGGAGAGTACGTCGTCGTATTCGTGTACGACGCCGTCGTTGTCGGCAACTTCGCGCCGAACGACGAATTCGTCGGGGTAGACGATGATGCCGACCCATTCGCGGTAGGCGGCCAGGCCGAGCTTCAGGATGGGCAGGCAGCCCTGGGCGGCGATGGCGACGCAGATTTCATCGGTCAGTTCCAGGCCGCCGGCGGTGGAAAATTCCTTTTCCGCCAGGAAGGCTTCGCTCAGGGATTTCAGTGCCTGCCGCTCGTCTTCGTCCAGGTGCCGGAAGAAGGGCAGGCTGTCCATGGTCTGCTGCCACAAAGCCTCGGGAATGGGCTGCGGGCGCCGGCGCAGCCAGTCGAGCAGGCCCATGTCAGCCTTTCTTCATGGTCAGCCAGATGCCGGCGAAAATCAGCGCGATGCCGGCGTAGTGGTAGGCGTACGGGATTTCGCCGAGGAAGACGACCGAGAGCAGGGTGCCGAACACCGGCATCAGGTGGATGAACAGGCTGGCCTTGTTGGCACCGACTTCGGCCACGCCGCGGTTGTAGAAGATGTAGCCGACGAAGCTGGGGAAGATGCCGACATAGGCCAGTGACAGCAGCGAGCCGGCATGCACGTTGATCGTCCGCCCCTGGGCCATTTCCCAGAGATAGGCCGGGAACAGCGCGGCCAGGCCGACCGCGGTGAAGGCGGCGAGCATCAGCATCGGATGCACGCCGGCCGGGCGCCAGGCCAGGCCGACCGTGTAGATCGCCCAGATGGCGACGGCGCCGAGCATCCACAGGTCGCCGGTGTTGAGCGCGAGGTGCAGCAGCACCTCGAGGTCGCCGCGGGCGACGATGGTCAGCGCACCGATCAGCGAGACGACGACGCCGAGCGCGGCCAGCGGCGTCAGCCGCTTGCCGAGGAAGGCCCAGGAGATGGCGATGGTGGCCACCGGGATGAAGGAGTTGAGCAGCACCGCGTTGGTTGCCGTGGTCGTCTGCAAGGCCAGGTAGGCGAAGGTGTTGTAGCCGCCGACGCCGAGCAGGCCGAGGACGAACACCGGCCGCCAGCCTTGCTTGAGCAGCTGCCACTGACTTTTCAGGTGCGGCAGCGCCAGCGGCAGGACCAGCATGAAGGCGATGGCCCAGCGCCAGAAGGCCAGTGCCATCGGCGGTACATCGGCACGGATGCCGCGACCTAGAACCATGTTGCCTGACCAGAACAGCGCGGTCAGGGTGAGCAGCAGATAGGGGTTGGTGAGGTATTTCAGGGGTACAGCCCTCGTTCGGCGCGCGCTTCGAGCACGCGGTGGCAGGCAATGATGAAGGCGGCGGTGCGCAGCGGGACCTGTTTTTCCTGAGCGACCTGCCAGATGGCGTCGTAGGCGCTGACCATGATGCGTTCGAGGCGGGCGTTGATCTCGTCCTCGGTCCAGAAGAAGCTGGAGAAATCCTGCACCCACTCGAAGTACGACACGGTGACGCCACCGGCGTTGGCCAGCACGTCGGGAACGACCAGGACACCACGGTCGCGCAGCACGTCGTCGGCGGCCGGCGTGGTTGGGCCGTTGGCGCCTTCGACGACGACACGGGCGCGGACGCGGTTGGCGCGTTCCGGCGTGATCTGGCCTTCCAGCGCGGCGGGGACCAGATACTCGCATTCGAGCTGCCAGAAGTCCTCGATGTCGATCGGCGCTGCGCCGTTAAAGCCGGCCAGGCCGCCGTGTTCGGCGACCCAGGCCTGGGCGGCCGGGATGTCGATGCCGGCTTCGTTGGCCAGCGTCGCCGTATGATCGGCGATGGCAATGACGCGGGCACCGGCGGCACGGAACAGCCGGGCGGCGATGCCGCCGACGTTGCCGAAGCCCTGGACGACGACGCGCGCGCCTTCCATCGGGATGTGCTGGTGCTTGCCGGCTTCGCGGGCGCATAGGTAAACGCCGCGACCGGTGGCCTCCTGGCGGCCGAGGCTGCCGCCCAGGGCAATCGGCTTGCCGGTGACGACGCCGGTGGCGGTGCCGCCGCGGTTCATCGAGAAGGTGTCCATCATCACCGCCATGGTCTTGGCGTTGGTGCCGACGTCGGGTGCCGGAATGTCGCGGTCGGGGCCGATGATCAGACCGATTTCCGAGGTGTAGCGGCGCGTCATGCGCTGCAATTCGCCCTTGCTCAGGCTGCTCGGATCGACCCGGATGCCGCCCTTGGCGCCGCCGAAGGGCAGGCCGATGGCGGCGTTCTTGACGGTCATCCAGCCGGCCAGCGCCATGACTTCGTTGAGCGTTACCGCCGGGTGGAAGCGGATGCCACCCTTGCCGGGCCCGCGCGACAGGTTGTGCTGGACGCGGTAGCCCTCGAAGTGGGCGATGGTCCCGTCGTCGCGCTCGATCGGCACGTCGACGATCAGCGTCCGTTTCGGATGCTTCAGCGTTTCGATCCAGCGTTCGAGCGGCCCCAGGTAGGGGCGCACGCGCTCGATCTGTTCGATGAAGCTGGCCCAGGGCTCCGGGGCCGCCGGGTTGAGATAGGAAAGGCCGCCGAGTCTGGCCGATGCGCCTGAATTGTCGTCATGCATGCTCATGCTGAATCCTTTCCTTCCAGGGTTGCGTTCAGGCCGGCGTTGCCGCGGCGCTTTCGCGTTCGCGGCGGGCGCGCTGCATGAACCAGACCAACGCCAGCAACATCAGCGTCGGGATGAAGATCCATTCCTTGTCCGGCCGGCCCGGGTTCGGTACCTCGATATGCTTGAGGTTGAACCCTTGCTCAAGACCCAGCTTTTCCGCCGGGCTGCCGAAGCGTACCGCAGCAACCTGGACCTGGTCGCCCAGCGACATCACGGTCAGGCCCATGCGGCCGAGGCGTTCGCTGGCCTTGCCCGGTTCGCCGAGCGACAGCAGCACGCCCTTGGTGATCTCCTTGCCTTCCAGCGTCAGTCCTTCGACCCAGACGCGCAGTTTGGCGTTGCGCGGGGCTTCCTCGACCAGACGGGTGAGTTCGGTCGGTGCCACTTCCTCGAACGGCGGATAGATCATGTCCATCCAGAAACCGGGGCGGAACAGGCTGAAGGTGACCAGCAACAGCAACAGCGTTTCGTGGATGCGGTTGCGGGTGACGAAGAAGCCCTGCGTTGCCGCCGCGAACATCAGGCTGGCCAGCGTCGCACTGCCGATGGTCAGGAACAGGTGGAAGGCGTCGGTGATGCCGATCAGCAGCAACTGCGTGTTGAAGATGAACATGAACGGCAGGATTGCCGTCCGCGCGCTGTAGCCGAAGGCGGTGAAGCCGGTCTTGATCGGGTCGCTCTTGGCGATACCGGCGGCAGCGTAGGAGGCGAGGCCGACCGGCGGCGTCACGTCGGCCATCAGACCGAAGTAGAAGACGAACAGATGGACGGCGATCAGCGGCACGAGCAGGCCGGTTTGTGCGCCGAGTTCGACGATCACCGGGGCCATCAGCGTCGACACGACGATGTAGTTGGCGGTGGTCGGCAGGCCCATGCCGAGGATCAGCGAGATCAGCGCGACCAGCACCAGCATGACCATCAGGTTGCCGCCGGACAGCAGTTCGACAAGTTCGGTCATGGCCAGGCCGACGCCGGTCAGCGTCACGGTACCGACGATGACGCCGGCCGTGGCGGTGGCGATGCCGATGCCGATCATGTTGCGGGCACCGGTGACCAGGCCGTCGAAGAGGTCCTTGAAGCCCTGGCGACCGGCGGCGACAAACTCGCCCTGGCCGCGGAAGAAGGCGAACAGCGGCCGCTGGGTGACCAGGATGAACATCAGGAACAGCGTCGCGTAGAACGCCGACAGCGCGGGCGAGAGTTGTTCGACCATCAGGTTCCAGACCAGCGCGGCGACCGGCAGCAGGAAGTGCAGGCCGGACTTCAGCGTCGGCCCGATTTCCGGCAGGTATTCCATCTTCTCGTCCGGCTTGTCCATGTGCAGTTCCGGATAGCGGGCGGCAAAGCGGACGATGGCGATGTAGGCACCGAGCATCAGCAGACCGACGATGAAGAAGGCGGCGTCGCCGGCCAGATCCTTGATCCAGCCAAAACCGAAGTAGACGATCGCCGACAGGATGACCAGACCGGAGACGGTCATCAGCGTCGAGGTCATGGCTTTCTGCCAGGGCAGCGGTTCGCGTCGCGGCAGGCCCTGCAGCTTCATCTTCAGGGCTTCCAGGTGCACGATGTAGAACAGTGCGATGTAGGAAATCAGCGCCGGGACCAGTGCGTGCTTCATCACTTCGACGTAGGAGATGCCGACGTATTCGACCATCAGGAAGGCGGCGGCACCCATCACCGGCGGCATGATCTGACCGTTGACCGACGACGAGACTTCGACCGAGGCCGCCTGGTCGGCGCGGTAGCCGACGCTCTTCATCAAGGGGATGGTGAAGGTGCCGGTGGTCACGACGTTGGCGATCGACGAGCCGGAAATAAGGCCGGTACTGGCCGAAGCGACCACCGCGGCCTTGGCCGGGCCGCCCTTCATGTGGCCGAGCAGGGCAATCGCCGACTTGATGAAGTAATTGCCGGCGCCGGCCGTTTCGAGCAGCGCGCCGAAGAGCACGAAGAGGAAGATGAAGCTGGCCGAAACGCCGAGCGCCACGCCGAAGACGCCTTCGGTGGTCAGCCAGATGTGGCTCATGCCCTTGGCCAGTGAGGCGCCACGGTGGGCAATGACCTCGGGCATGTACTGGCCGAAGAAGATGTAGATCATGAAAACGATGGCCAGGATCACCATCGGCAGGCCGAGCGCGCGGCGGGCGGCTTCGAGCAGCAGGATCAGGCCGACCACGGCGACGGCCAGGTCGAGGTCGGTGGGCATGCCGGGACGTTGCGCCAGCTCGTTGTAGAACAGGAACAGGTAACTGGCACAAAAGGCGGCGACGGCAGCGAGCAGCCAGTCGATGGCCGGCACGTAGGCGCGCGGCGAGCGTTTCCACGCCGGGTAGGCGGCAAACGCGAGGAAGACGGCGAAAGCCAGGTGGATGGCGCGCGACTGGGTGTCGTTGAGAACGAAGATGCCCAGCGAGAAAGGCAGTGGCGAGGCGATCCACAACTGGAACAGTGACCAGGCCAGGGCAATGGCAACCAGCAACTGGGCGGCGATGCCGGTGGGTTTTCGACCGCCGGTATCGGCTTCGGCGACGATTTGCTTGAGCTGTTCGTCGCTCAGTTCATGAATGGTGTCTTTTTTGTCCGAGCTTGTCATGCTGCGGTTCCCCCAGAATTTCGGGCTGATGTAAACGCAGCAAGACGCCAGCGGCGCCTTGCTGTAGGTGTTTCACTGGCCGGCATCGTCAGGACGCCCGGACGACACCGGCCTCGGGTCGGATTACATCCAGCCCTTTTCCTTGTAGTACTTGACCGCGCCGTTGTGCAGCGGGGCCGACAGACCGTCCTTGATCATCGTCTTCGGGTCGAGGTTGCCGAAAGCCGGGTGCAGCTTCTTGAACTCTTCGAAGTTCTCGAACACGGACTTGACCAGCGTGTAGACGACCTCGTCCGGTACCTTGGCCGACGAAACGATGCTGGCGACGACGCCGAAGGTCGTGGTCGGGTTCGGGTTGTTGGCGTACATGCCGCCCGGGATGGTGGCCTTGGCGTAGTACGGATAGGTGGCGATCAGCTTGTCGACACCGGGGCCGGTGACATTGACCAGCTTGGCGCCGCAGGTCGTGGTGACGTCCTGGATGTTGGCGGCCGGGTGGCCGACGACGAAGGCGAAACCGTCGATCTTGTTGTCGCACAGGGCGGCGCCGTGCTCGTCAGGCTTCAGTTCGGAAACCAGCGAGAAGTCGGCGTTCTTCATGTTGATCGCCGGCAGCAGGACTTCCATGGTGGCGCGCTGGCCGGAGCCGGGAACGCCGATGTTGAAACGCTTGCCCTTGAAGTCCTCGAACTTGGCGACGTTGGCTTCCTTGCGCGAGGCGATGGTCAGCGGCTCCGGATGCAGCGCGAAGACGGCGCGCAGGTCGCCCATCGCACCGCCGTCCTTGAACTGGTTCAGGCCCTTGACGGCGTTGAACTGGACGTCGGATTGCGAGACGCCGAAATCGAGTTCGCCGGCCTTGATGGTATTGACGTTGTAGACCGAGCCGCCGGTGCTTTCGACCGAACAGCGGATGCCGTGCTTGGCGCGGTCCTTGTTCATCAGGCGGCAGATGGCGCCGCCGGCCGCGTAATAGACACCGGTGACGCCGCCGGTACCGATGGTGACGAATTTCTGCTGGGCTTGTGCCGGGGTGGCACCGAGCGTGCCGATGATGGCCAGAGAGGCGGCCAGTGCGGTGATTTTCTTCATGTTTTCTCCTTACGGGTGACGTAAAAGGTTTGTCTCTTGATGCCGCTTCGGCTTGTGGCCATGGGCAAGTCGGCCGATGCGGGGCACAACGTCGTTCACGGTCCCACAGAATACGGGGGTGGGGGAGTAGGGTAAACCCCGATTTTCCCGGTGCTGAACATTCTTGTGACAGTCTGTAAGCACGCTTCCCGGTCTCTGTCTTTCCTGATGACTGAGACCTATAATTGCGCCCATGGTTTCCGTCGCCCATTCTGTCGCTGCACAAAGCGATTTCGAGCAATTTCTTGCCATTCTTGCGGCGGGTCTGCCGGCCGCCGATGTTCAGCGTCTGCACGACGCCGTCACCTATGCTTGGGAAGCCTACGGCGACCGGACGCTGGGCAGTGGCGAGCGGGTCTGGTCGCATGCCCTGGGCATGGCCATCATCATCGCCGGCCTCAAGCTCGACGTCGAGTCGCGCATCGCCGCCGTGCTCTTTGCCATTCCCGCGCAGGATGAACACGGTGTTGCCACCATCGAGGAGAAGTTCGGCAAGCCGGCGGCGCATCTGGTTCATGGCATTTCCCGGTTGAACCGTTTGCGGCCGATTGCCAAGGGCTTCGTCGCAGTCGATATCGAAGCCGGCGAGAGCAACCCGGCGGAAATGCGTGCCCAGGTCGAAGTGTTGCGCAAGATGCTGCTGGCCATGGTCGAGGATATCCGCGTCGTCCTGCTGCGCCTGGCCAGCCGGACGCAAACCCTGCGTTTCTATGCGGCCAATCCGGACGAACTGCGCGTCCAGGTGGCACGCGAGACACTGGAACTCTATTCGCCGCTGGCCAACCGGCTGGGGGTCTGGGAACTGAAATGGGAGCTGGAGGACCTGTCCTTCCGCTTCATCCATCCCGACATCTACAAGACCATCGCCAAGCAGTTGGATGAAAAGCGCAGCGAGCGCGAGTCCTTCATCAACGATGCGGTCGACCGGGTACGCAGCGAACTGGCCGAGGCCGGCATCACCAACGCCGAAATCTACGGCCGGCCGAAGCACATCTTCAGCATCTGGAACAAGATGCGCAAGAAAGGCGTCGATTTCTCCGAGGTCTACGACGTGCGCGCGCTGCGCATCATCGTCGACGACGTCAAGGACTGCTATACCGCGCTGGGCATCGTGCATAACCTGTGGGCGCCGATTTCCAAGGAGTTCGACGATTACATCTCGAATCCCAAGGGCAATCACTACCGTTCGCTGCATACGGCGGTGCATTGCCCGGACGGGCGCAGCCTGGAAATCCAGATCCGCACCTGGGAAATGCACAAGCACGCCGAACTCGGCGTGGCCGCGCACTGGCGCTACAAGGAAGGCAGCAAGGCGCCGGGTGCCGATGCCTACGACGAGAAGATCGCCTGGCTGCGCCAGCTGCTGACCTGGAAGAACGAGGTCGCCGACAGCTCCGACTGGGTCAATCACTACAAGCAGGCGGCGCTCGACGAGACCATCTACGTGATGACGCCTCAGGGTCGGGTGGTCGACCTGCCGTCGGGGTCGACGCCGGTCGATTTCGCTTACCGCGTGCATACCGACCTCGGCCACCGCTGCCGCGGCGCCAAGGTGAACGGCCAGTTGCTGCCGCTCAACACGCCGCTCGAAACCGGCCAGCAGGTCGAGATCCTGACCGCCAAGCTGGGCGGACCGTCACGCGACTGGCTGAATCCGGCGCTCGGCTACATCCACACCAAGAGTGCGCGGACCAAGGTGCGCAACTGGTTCTCGACCCTGGCGCTGGAAGAAACGCTGGCCGAAGGGCGGGCGGTGGTCGCCAAGGAATTGCAGCGGGCCGGCCAGACCGGTGCCAATGTCGAGGAACTGGCGCGCAAGCTCGACTTCGCCAAGGCCGACGACCTGTACATCGCGGCTGCCCGTGGCGACCTCAACCAGCGTCAGTTCCAGTCGGTGGTCCGCGGCGACGCCTCGCTCGAGGCGCTGGTGCCGGATACCGTCGAAGCCAAGCCACGCAAGCCGGTCGAAGGCAATCAGGGCATCCTCATCGTCGGCGTCGACAAGCTGCTGACGCAACTGGCGCGCTGCTGCAAGCCGGCGCCGCCGGATGAAATCCAGGGCTTCATCACGCGCGGCAAGGGGATTTCCATTCACCGCGCCGATTGCAGCAATTTCGCCAATCTCGCCGCCCTGCATCCGGAACGGGTCATCGAAACCGACTGGGGCACCGAGACCACCGGTGTCTTTGCCTGCGACATCGTCGTCGACGCGCACGACCGTCAGGGCCTGCTGCGCGACATCTCGGAAATCTTCGCCCGCGAAAAACTCAATGTCGTCGGCGTCAATACGCAATCGCGGCAGGGTAATGCGCACATGAGCTTTACCGTCGAAATCACCAATCTGCGCCACCTGCAGCGCACGCTGGCCTTGATTCACGAGGTCGAGGGCGTGGTCGGCGTGCGGCGCGCCTGATACCGGGAGTCAGCAAGCATGAAGGGAAACATCGCGGCCATCGTGCTGATACTGGTTGGCGTTGTCGCGCTGGGGTCGAACCTCGACCTCTTTCACGTCAATATCTTCACCCTGCTCAGTACCTGGTGGCCGCTGATTCCGATTGGCGTCGGCATCGCCATGCTGGTTTCGCCGGACGGCCGCAAAGGCCGCGAGTAGCCGGTTTCAGGGCGCCAGCAGACGGGGGGCGACGGCGTCGAGATCGCGCTGACGGAGCAGGCCGATCTTGTGGCCGACCACGCGTCCGCGGCGGTCGATGAACAGCGTGTAAGGCAGGCCGCCGGTCGGGTTGCCGAGGGTGCGCATCAGCCGGGTACCTGCGCTGCCGCCGGCCAGGAACACCGGGTAGCGGATCGGGAAGTCGCGGGCAAAGGCCTTGACGCCGTCGGCTTCGCTCATGTCCTCGACGGCGATGCCCAGAACCTCGATCTTGCCGCCGTGGTGCTTGCGGAATTCATTGAGTTCCGGAATCTCGGCGCGACAGGGCGGACACCAGCGGGCCCAGAAATTGACTACCAGGGGCTTGCCCCGGTAAGCCGTCATGGCCACCGGCTTCTCGTCCGGATCGATCAGGTTCGCCGCAAAGAAAGGCGCACTGTCAGGCGCCTCCTGGGCCGAAACCAGGACGGCGGAGAGGCTGAGGAGGAGTGCGGCAAGCAGCTTTTTCACGGGCGTTGTGCGGGCTGGGATCGGTGGGCGGGCTGAATATTAGCATTGTGCGATCTTGTCGCGGTGTCTGCGACATTATGTCGCACCTTGGTCGCTAGCGGGCATGCCACAATGCCCGCCGTGACTGAAAGGCTGTCGATGCCCGACAATGTCGGCTTCGGCCACCTCTGGAAAGAACCTAGTGAACAGGAAAATCCTCATCGATCTCGTCGGCGTGCTGCTCATCGGCCTGATCGTTCTCGTCGGTTACAAGTTGTCGCCGCTATTGTTGCCCAAGGCCGACCTGACGGTCGAGCCTGACCCGGCGTGCAGCCTGCAGGAAGGACCGTGTTCGGTCAGCTTGCCGGACGGCGACATGCTGCGTTTCTCGGTCGGTACGCGGCCGATTCCCATGGTCAAGCCGTTCGAACTGCGGGTCGAGGCAGCCGGTATCCGCAATGTCAGCGTCGATTTCGCCGGCGTCGATATGGACATGGGCTACAACCGCCCGCAATTGGCCGAGCGGTCGCCGGGGGTGTTCACCGGCGAGGCGACGCTGCCGGTGTGCGTCACCGGGCGCATGACCTGGCAGGCGACCCTGCTGCTCGAAACCTCGACGGCGCGCGTGGCCATCCCTTTCCGCTTTGTCACGGGGTAAGCATGTCGAACCGTTTTCTGGTCGCCGTGATTGTCGTTCTGCTCAGCCTGCTGGTCGGTCTCGGCCTGTTCTGGAAACCGGCGTCGGTACCGCCGCCGGCTGACCTCAATCCCCTGCCGCCGGGGGGCGATTTCGTGCTTCAGTCGGCCAACGGGCCGGTGGCCCTGCGCGATTACCGTGGCCGCGTGTCCGTACTGTATTTCGGCTACACCTTCTGCCCCGATATCTGCCCGACCAACCTGACCGCCCTGAGTGGCGGCATGGCGCTGCTGACGCCGGCGGAGCGCGAAAAACTGGCGGTTTTCTTCATTTCCGTCGACCCGCAGCGCGATACGCCTGAACATCTGAAAACCTATGTTGAGTTCTTCGACCGGCAGATGATCGGGGTGACCGGTTCGCCCGCTGAAATCGCCGAACTGGCCGGGCGCTATGGCGTCTTCTACGCCGCGCAGCCGGCCGAGACGGCCGGTGACGGCTATGTCGTCGATCATTCGGCCGAAAGTTTCGTCGTCGGCGCCGACGGCCGTCTGCTTGCCCGCCTGGCCCACGATACGCCGCCCGAGCAGGTGGCTGCACTGATCCGTCAATATCTACCTAAGTGAGGAGCATCGCATGAAACGCCTGTCCGTCCTTGTTGCCGCCCTGAGCCTGTCCGGTGCCGCTTTTGCCGGCGCGGCCGATGCCGTCGTCGTGCACGAACCCTATGTCCGCCTGGCGCCGCCGAATGCCCAGGCAACCGGCGCCTTCATGGTGTTGAAGAATACCGGCGCACGCGAGGTCAAGCTGGTCAAGGCCGACAATCCGGCTTCTCAGTTGACCGAGTTGCATAACCACATCAACGACAACGGTGTGATGCGCATGCGCCAGGTGCCGGAAATCGTCATCCCGGCCAAGGGCGAAGCCGTCCTCAAGCCGGGTAGCCTGCATGTCATGATGATCAACATGAAGGCACCGCTCAGCGAAGGGCAGGTCGTGCCGATCACGCTGACGTTTGACGACGGCAGCAGCAAGCAGGTCGAGGTCAAGGTGGTGAAGACGATGCCGGCGGCCATGCCGATGAAGCACGCGCACTGAGCCGGCACCTGCCAAAAAAAATGCCCCGCTGGCCGGGGCATTTTTACGTCCGGGTTTGTCAGTGCCGCTCGCTGCCGGTGTCGAAGGTCGACCAGTCGCGTTTTTCCGGATGTGGCAGATCCTTGGGCTGCTGGCTGTGCAGCCAGGCCTTGGACATGAAGTGAGCGGTCAGCGGCGCGGTCAGGAAGAGGAAGAGCGAGATCAGCAGTTCGTGGATCGACAGCGTTCCGTTGAGCGCCAGAAAATAGACCATCGAGGCGATCAGTGCACCACCGACGCCCAACGTCGTTGCCTTGGTCGGGGCATGCAGGCGGCTCATCAGGTCGGGCAGCTTGACCAGCCCCCATGAGCCGACCAGCGCAAAGCTCGCGCCGACGACGATGAGCGCGGCAACCAGCAGTTCGTTGATGAATTCCATGCGCTTTCCTTATTCGATGACGTCGCCGCGCAGGATGAACTTGCAGTAGGCGACGGTGGAGATGAAACCGAACATGGCCAGTAGCAGGGCGGCCTCGAAATACATCGTGCTGCCGGTCTGGATGCCGTAGACGATGATCAGGGCAATGATGTTGATGACCATGGTGTCGACAGCCAGGACGCGGTCGGTGCTGCTCGGGCCCTTGAACAGCCGCCACAGGTTGAGCAGCAGGCCGAGGCTGATGGCGACGTAGGCGTAGTAGATGGCGTATTCGATCATGGGAAGATCTCCTGCAGCCGGGCTTCGTAGCGTTCCTTGATCTCGCGCACGGTCGCCTCCGCATCGGGGGCGTCGAGGCAATGTACCAGCAGCGCCCGGCCGTCGGCCGACAGGTCGCAACTGACCGTGCCCGGCGTCATGGTGATGGTGCCGGCGAGGACGGTGATGGCTTCGGGGTTGGTCAGGCTCAAGGGCACGACGACCCAGCGGGTATGCAGGCTCGCCACCGGTCGGAAGATGATGATGCGGGCGACCTGGAGGTTGGCCGTGACGATGTCGCCGATGACCAGGAGGATGTAGCGCAGCGCCTTGCCGTAGTGGCGGATTTTCGGACGATCCGGCCAGAAGCTGCTGGTCAGGCGCGGAATGGCGATGCCGAGGACCAGGCCGACCAGCAGGCCGCCGGCCGAGAAACTGTTGATCAGCAGCAGCCAGATCAGCGTCAGCGTCAGGCTGAGGAGCGGATGCGGAAACCAGCGGCGGAGCAGCGGCGGTCGCGCCGTCTGGGCATGGGCGTGGGCCATCAGAGCAATCCTCCTGGCAGTACGGTGTTGCCGAGCACGGCTTCAATGTATTGGTGCGTGGCGAAAACCTGTTCGGCGGTGGCGTCGAGATAGGTGGTCAAGGGGCCGGCGAACAGGGTCAGCGCGACGCAGCCGGCGAGCAGCAGGCCGATGGCAATCAGCGACAGGCTGTTGCTTTGTGCATGCTCCGGGAAACTGCCGGGTTCGCCGGTGCTCTTCCAGAACAGCGTGCTGCCGGCCCGGCCGAAGCCGATGATGGCGATCAGCGAAGTGCCAAGCACCAATGTCCAGATGACGGCGGCGTGAACGCTGTCGAGGGCAGCGTCGAGCATCAGCAGCTTGCCGATGAAGCCGGACAGCGGTGGCATGCCGGTGGCGGCAATGGCGGCGATGAAAAAAGACCCGGCCAGCAGCTTGAGTTGCGTGAATCCCGGGGCGACCGACAGGCCATCCTCGTGGCCGGGGCGGCGGCGTGCGACGAGATCGGCGATCAGGAACAGGACAGCGCCGGCCAGGGTCGAGTGCAGCAGGTAGTACAGCGCGGCCGACAGTGCAATCGGCGTGAACAATGCGACGCTGGTCAGCAACAGGCCCATCGATCCGATCACCGCGAAGCCGGCGAGTTGCCCCAGGCGGCGCGCGGCGAGCACGCCGGTCATGCCCAGGACCAGGGTCAGCAACGCCGCCGGCAGCAGCCAGGGCGCCGCCAGCCAGGTGGCGGCGCCGGCGTCGGCGCCAAAGGCCAGGATGTAAAGGCGGATCACGCAGTAGGCGCCGACCTTGGTCATGATCGCGAACAGCGCGGCGACGGCGGCCGGTGCGTTGGCATAGGTGCCGGGCAGCCAGAAATGCACCGGTATCAGTGCCGCCTTGACGCAGAAGACGAGCAGCAGCAGCAATGCGCCGGCCTGCAGCAGCGCCTGATCGCCGGCAGGGATGTGCGGCACCTTGACTGCCAGATCGGCCATGTTCAGCGTGCCGGTGACGGAATAGATCATGCCTACCGAGATCAGGAACAGCGTCGAACCGACCAGGTTGATGGCCACGTACTGGACGCCGGCCTTGACCCTGGCCGGGCCGCCGCCATGAACCATCAGTCCGTAGGAGGCGATCAGCAGCACTTCGAAGAAGACGAACAGGTTGAAGAAGTCGCCGGTCAGGAAGGCACCGTTGATGCCCATCAACTGGAACTGGTAGAGCGCATGGAAATGCCGGCCTTCACGGTCGCTGCCGTCGATGGCGAAGAACAGCACGGCCAGTGCGAGGACGGCGGTAAGGACAAGCATCATCACCGACAGGCGGTCGGCGACGAGGACGATGCCGAAAGGCGCCACCCAGTTGCCGAGTGCGTAGGTCAGGATGGTGCCGTCGCTGACCATGGCGGTCAGCGCCAGTGCGATGCCGAGCAAGGCAACGGTCGAGGCAATCGAAAAGATGCGGGCGAGCACCATGTCGTGCCGAGCGCCCATCAGCAGGATGGGGGCCATGATGGCCGGCAGGACGATGGGGGCGATGATCCAGTGGTTCACGCGCGGCCCTCCGTCGTTTCGCGATTCTCCGCCGGGACGGGTTTGTCCTGGCCATCGACATGATCGCTGCCGCTCTCCAGGAAACTACGCAGTGCCATGACCACGATCACCGCGGTCATGCCGAAGGAAATCACGATGGCCGTCAGGACCAGTGCCTGCGGCAGCGGGTCGGTGTAAGCCACGACATCCGGCGAGATGACCGGTGGCTGGTTGAGGACCAGACGACCGGTGGCGAACAGGAACAGGTTCGTCGCATACGAGAGCATGGTCAGCCCGAGCACGACAGGCCAGGTCCGGGCGCGCAGGGCCAGATAAACACCGGCGGCGGTGAGCAGGCCGATGGCGGTGGAAAGGAGAAATTCCATGTCAGTGCCCTCCCGGCGTCTTGACGCTCAAATCAGGTTCCATCGGCCCCTCCTGAGGCGGGGGCGCTTCGGCCAGGCCGCCGATGCGCGACAGGTTGGCCAGCGCCAGCATGGTGGCACCGATGACGGTGAGGAAAACCCCGGTATCGAACGCCATCGCCGACGCCAGTTCGAATTCGCCGATGACGGGCAGATGGAAATGGCCGAAGGTGCTGGTCAGGAAGGGGTGGTCGGCGAGCCAGGAAACGATGCCGGTGGCGGCGGCAATCAGCACGCCGATACCGATCAGGGCGTGGTAATCGATCTTCATCCGTTGCGCCGCCCAGCTGTAGCCGCTGGCCATGTACTGCATGATCAGCGCGATGGCGACGACCAGGCCGGCGATGAAGCCGCCGCCGGGCACGTTGTGACCGCGCAGGAAGATGAAGGCGCCGACCATCAGCGCCAGCGGCAGCATGACGCGGGTGGCAACCACCAGCATCAGTGGGTGACGGTCGGCGGCGCGCGCCTGGTCAGGCACCCAGGCGGCCAGCTTGCGGCCGACGGCGCCACGGGTGGCACCGTCGAGCAGGGCATAGATGGCGAGCGCGGCGATGCCGAGGACGATGATCTCGCCGAAGGTATCGAAGCCCCGGAAATCGACCAGAATGACGTTGACCACGTTGGTGCCGCCGCCACCGGGGACGGACTGCTCCAGATAGTAGCCGGACAGCGTCGAGCCATCGCGGCTGGTAATTGCCCAGGCCGCGCCGCCGACACCGATGCCGGCCAGGGCGGCGATCACGCCGTCGCGCAGGCGCCGGCCGCCGCTGCTTTCGACCGGCGTTTCCTTGGGCAGGAAATTGAGCGCCAGCAGCATCAGGATGACGGTCACGACTTCGACCGAAATCTGCGTCAGTGCGAGGTCGGGTGCCGACAGATAGACGAAGGTCAGCGACACGACCATGCCGACGACGCCGATGGCGATCAACGACACCAGGCGCTGGCGGTGCAGGGCAACCAGGGCGATGGTGGCACCGACCAGCAGCAGCCAGACGACGATGGCGACCGGTGCGGCCGGTAGCAGTTCGCGCTGACCCGGTGCATGGCTGGCGGCGGCAAAGGCGCCGAAACCGACGACCACGGCGGCGCCGATGGCGAAGGCCAGATGCCGCTGCAGCGAACCGTTGTGCAGGCCATGGGTGATTTTCTGTGCCAGGCTGACGGCGGCGGCGATCAGCGCCTGGAACATGGCCTTGGCTTCCGGGTGCGGGCCGGCCGACCACAGCTTGCGCACCTTGATGTAGCCAGCAAGCAGGCCCAGACCGACGGCGACGGCAATCGCGCTCATGCCCAGTGCCGGTGTCAGGCCGTGCCAGATGGCCAGGTGGTAGTCCGGCAGCGGCCCGCCGATGACGGCGCCGGCAACGGTGGCGACCAGCGGGCCGGCGATGGTCGCCGGAAACAGGCCGATCAGCACGACCAGGACGACCAGCAGGGCCGGCGGTCCCCACATGCCGAACGGCGGGTCGTGCGGATGCCGAGGCGTTGTGCCGGCCGGCTTGCCGAAGTAGACATGGACGATGTAGCGGAACGAATAGGCGACCGAGAAGCATGCCGCCAGCGTCGCCAGTGCCGGCACGATCCAGTCGTTGCCGAGCCAGGCGGTGTGCGCGGCTTCCTCGAGCATCATTTCCTTGGACAGGAAACCGTTGAGCAGCGGCAGGCCGGCCATCGACGCGGCAGCGATGGTGGCCAGGGTGCCGGCGATCGGCATCAGTGTCATCAGACCGCCGAGTTTCCGGATGTCGCGGGTGCCGGTTTCGTGGTCGACGATGCCGGCGTTCATGAACAGCGCCGCCTTGAAGGTGGCGTGGTTGAGGATGTGGAAGACGGCGGCGACGGCGGCCATCGGCGACCCGAGGCCGAGCAGGAAGGTGACCAGGCCGAGGTGGCTGACCGTCGAGAAGGCGAGCAGGCCCTTGAGATCGTCCTTGAAAAGCGCGATCCAGGCGCCGATCAGCATGGTGATCAGGCCGGTGGTGGCAACCAGGTAGAACCACTCGTCGGTACCGGCGAGTACCGGCCACAGGCGCGCCATCAGGAACAGGCCGGCCTTGACCATGGTTGCCGAGTGCAGGTAGGCGGACACCGGCGTCGGTGCGGCCATCGCGTGCGGCAGCCAGAAATGGAAGGGGAATTGTGCGCTCTTGGTGAAACAGCCGCCGAGGATGAGCAGCAGCGCCGGCAGGTAGAGCGGCGAAGCCTGGATGGCTTCCTTGTGCTGCAGGATCACCGACAGGTCGTAGGAACCGGCGATGTGGCCGAGGATCAGCATGCCGGCGATCATCGACAGGCCGCCGGCGCCGGTCACGGTCAGCGCCATGCGCGCGCCCTGGCGGCCTTCCGGCAGGTGCTTCCAGTAACCGATGAGCAGGAAAGACGACAGGCTGGTCAGTTCCCAGAAGATCAGCAGCAGCAGGATGTTGTCTGACAGCACGATGCCGACCATGGCGCCCTGGAAGAGCAGCAGGTAGCTGTAGAAGCTGCCCATCGGATCTTCCTTGGCCAGATAGAAGCGGGCGTAGGTGATGATCAGCAGGCCGATGCCGAGGATCAGGCTGGCGAAGAAGAAGCCCAGGCCGTCGAGGAAGAAATTGACGTTGAGACCGAGTTGGGGAACCCATTCCCAGCGCGCCTGCAGCACTTCGCCGCGGAACACGGCCGGCGCATGCGTCATCAGCAGCAGGAAGGCGAGCAGCGTGACGGTGAAGGTGCTGGTCGCACAGGCGTTGCGCCCGGCACGAATCATCAGCGCAGGGAGGATGGCCCCGAGGAAGGGGAGAATGACAATCAGGGCAAGGCTCATGGGCTCACGATCCGGAGGACACGGGGTTGGAACGGTACGACTGCGGGGGTGAGGAGACCACGGTCAGGCTGTGGAAGGGGCAGTATAAGCGGCAGCTTCTTGATTCGCCAACACTGTGACGGGTAAGAAACGTTTCGGTTTTTACGGATTGATTAATTCGATGATCCGTAAACAGCTTGCGTCAGGCGCGTACCGGATGCTTGGCCAGCTTGCGTTGCAGCGTGCGTCGATGCATTTTCAGGGCGCGTGCCGTGGCCGAAATATTGCCGTCGTTTTCCGTCAGCACGCGTTGGATGTGCTCCCATTCCAGGCGATCGACCGACAGGGGCTCTTCCGGCGTGCTCAGGGCTTCAGACGGCATTTCGTCGGCAAAGGCGGCAAGGATGGTATCGATTTCCACCGGCTTGGTCAGGTATTGCGTGGCCCCGCGCTTGACCGCCTCGACGGCGGTGGCGATGCTGCCGTAGCCGGTCAGGATGACGATGCGCATGCTCGCATCGATGTCGAGCAGGCGCGGAATCAACAGCAGGCCGGACATGCCGCCCAGGTTGAGGTCGAGTACCGCACGCCGGACGCCGTGGTCGCGGGCCAGGCGCAGGGCTTCGTCGCCGTCGACCGTGCCGATGGCCGGCAGGCCGCGCCGGGTCAGCGTACGTACCAGGATGCCGTTGAAGGTCGGGTCGTCGTCGATGACCAGGATCGGAGGCGTCATGGGTTTTCTGCAATGGGCAGGACGATGCGGGCCAGGGCGCCGCCGTCGTCGGGATTGCTCAATTCCAGCCGGCCGCCAAGCTGGCCGATGGCGGTGGCGGTCAGCATCAGGCCGACGCCGCTGCCGCCCTCGTGCGCCGGCAGTTCCTGCCGGCCGCCGAGTGCCAGCACCGCCGGCGGAAAGCCGGGACCCCGGTCGCGGATGGCAATGCTCAGATTCTGCCGGTCCCAGTTCAGGGTGATTTCCAGCGTCTGCGGGCAGGCGTTGGCGGCATTGTTGAACAGGTTGAGCAGGGCCTGTTCCAGGCGCGGGTCGATGGCGATCTGCGGTGCCGGTCCGGCGCTGTCGACGATCAGCTTGCTCGTGGTTTGCGGGCGCAGCGCATGCCATTTCTGGCGCAAACGATCGAGCCAGCGGTCGCAGGCTTGCTGCTCCGTGGTGTCGTTCTGGGCCGCATCGGCCCGCCGAGCCAGGCCGCCGACGATTTCCTTGCAGGCGGCGATCTGCTGGCGCAGCAGGGCCAGGTCTTCCCTGACGGCTTCCGGCAGCTGCCGGTCGCCGGCCAGTTCGCCGACGATCAGCGACATCGTCGCCAGCGGCGTGCCCAGTTCGTGTGCGGCACCGGCGGCCAGCGTGCCCATCGCGGTCACCCGCTCGTCGCGCAGGGCCTGTTCCCGGGCCTC
>Ga0209207_1000584_pt1 | contig 21162 bp, 17 predicted proteins | sample SaghotsprinmetaG_FD_184140 | JGI IMG/M metagenome (GOLD analysis project Ga0209207, IMG submission 184140) | Hot spring microbial communities from South Africa to study Microbial Dark Matter (Phase II) - Sagole hot spring metaG (SPAdes) (version 3) | ecosystem: Environmental > Aquatic > Thermal...
TCGGTCGCCATATCCTCTTTCTCTATGCCGATCCGGATGCCGACGATCCCAGCCTGCAGGATGTCTTTCTCGAACAGGGCGGCCGCGAGATGGAGGTGCGCCGCCGGCGCAAGGACGGCACGCTGTTCTGGGCCAGCGTGCAACTGTCGCTGATGCGCGACGAAGATGGTCACGCCACCGGCCTGATCGGCTATCTGACCGACATCACCGCACGCATCGAAGCGCAGCAGATGCTGCGCCTGCACGCCCACATCTTCGAACACAGCGACGAGGGCATCCTGATCACCGATGCCCAGATGCGCGTGCTTTCGGTCAATCGCGCCTTCACCCAGATCACCGGCTACGACGAAGCGGAAGTCATCGGCCGCACACCCAGCCTGCTGCAGTCTGGCTATCACGACGACGCCTTCTATGACGAGATGTGGGCGTGCATCGATGCCGAAGGACGCTGGCAGGGCGAACTGTGGGACCGGCGCAAGAATGGTGACATCTATCCGACCTGGGCCTCGATCAGCACCGTGCACGATGCCGATGGACGCATCACGAATTACTTCTCGGTCTTTTCCGACATCACCGAACGCAAGAAGGCCGAGGAGCGCATTCACTATCTGGCCTATTACGATGCACTTACTGGCTTGCCGAACCGGGCCCTGTTCTACAAACTCGTCGATCAGGCGCTGCTCGAAGCGCGCCGCAACCGCCTGCATGGCGCACTGCTGTTCATCGATCTCAACCGCTTCAAGCCGATCAACGACACACTCGGTCATAGCGTCGGCGACCGGTTGCTCCAGGCCGTGGCCAACCGGCTGCGTGCCGCGCTGCGCACCGAGGACGTCGTCGCCCGACTCGGCGGCGACGAGTTCGTCGTCGGTCTGTTCGACATCGCCCGCCGCGATCATGCGGCCATCGTCGCCCAGAAACTGCTCGCCGCTCTTGAAGCGCCTTTCGTCGTCGATAACCACGAACTGAAGGCGGGGGCGGCCATCGGCATCGCCGTCTATCCGCAAGACGGCTTCGACACCGAAACCTTGCTGCGGCTGGCCGACATCGCCATGTATCGCGCCAAACATACCGGCGAGCACGGTTACGCTTTTTACAGCCACGAAATGAACCGGCGTGCCCTCGATCGTCTGCGCCTGGAAGCAGGATTGCGCCATGCCGTCGAGCGCAACCATTTCTTCTTGCACTTCCAGCCCAAGGTCGACATCACCAGCGGACGCATCGTCGGCGCCGAGGCACTGCTGCGCTGGCAGGATCCCGAGCGCGGTTTCGTCTCACCGGCCGAATTCATTCCGATAGCCGAGGAAACCGGCCTCATCGTCCATATCGGAGCCTGGGTACTCCAGGCCACGCTGAGCCAGGCCCGAGCTTGGCAGGAAGCCAGCTTGCCGATGCTGCGCATTGCCATCAACGTCTCCGCACGCGAATTCACGCCCATGCTCGTCGACCGCCTGCGCGACGCGCTGGCCAGTTCTGGCATCGCCGCCGGCTGGCTCGAACTGGAGATCACCGAGAGCATACTGATGCATGGCACCGAGCGGATCACGGCGCTGATGGAGGAACTGATCGCGCTCGGCGTTACGCTCTCGCTCGACGACTTCGGTACCGGTTTTTCCAGCCTGTCTTATCTGAAACGCTTCCCCATCGACGCGGTGAAGATCGACCGCTCCTTCGTCGCCGGCATTCCGAACGACGCCAACGATTGCGCCATCGTCGGCGCCATCGTCAGCATGGCCCGCCAGTTAGGTCACCGCACGGTAGCCGAAGGGGTAGAGAACGAGGATCAGCTCGTCTTCCTGCACGGTTTGGGCTGCGACCAGTTGCAGGGTTACCTCTTCTCGCGGCCGTTGCCGGCGGACGAGTTCGAGGCGCTGGTGCGTAGCGACCGGCGCCTGCAGCGGCCGCCCCGGCCGAAGACCACCGACGCCGGCTGCTGACGACGCCTGGTCAGTTCACGCCGTCCCAGTCGGCACAGCGCTGATTCCGACGACGTGAGGCGCCCAGCGCTGGCGTGTCACGTCGCTATGCGACGATACACGACGAAATGGGCACCCGACCCCTGAGCGGAGACCTGCCATGAGCCTACAGAGCATCCTCATCGCCAATCCCAAGGGGGGCGCCGGCAAAACGACGCTCGCCACCAATCTAGCCGGCTATCTGGCCCGTCAGGGCCATCGCGTCATGCTCGCCGATGTCGATCGCCAGCAATCCGCGCACGAATGGCTCAAGCTGCGCCTGCCGCATCTGCCGCCGATCGGTTCCTGGGAGATCGAGCCGGACAAACCAGCGCGACCGCCGAAAGGCACGACGCATCTCCTGCTCGACTCGCCTGCCGGGCTGCACGGCAAGAAGCTGCAACAACTGATCCGTCTGGTCGGACGCATCCTCGTGCCCGTGCAGCCAGCGCCGTTCGACATGCTGGCCACCCGCCAGTTTCTCGACAGCCTGCGCGAGGAAAAAGCCTTGCGCAAACAGGATGCCTTCATTGCGCTGGTCGGCATGCGCGTCGATCTACGCACGCGCGCCGCCGCGGAGTTGGAGCGCTTCTTGGCTGAATTCGGACTGCCGGTACTCACCTGCCTGCGCAGTACGCAAAACTACGTCCAGGCCGCTGCCCAGGGCATGAGCATCTTCGACCTGCCGGCCGCGCGCACCATGCCCGATCTGGCGCAATGGCAGCCGATCATCGACTGGATTTCGACACCGGTCGAATGAACCGCATCGGCCGATGATGCGTACGCCCCGCGCGCGCCAATCTCAACCCGCGTCGACCTCGCCACCCAAGGCTGCGACCAGATCGGGCAGCAGGCGGGAAAACTCGCCGGCCATGAGCGCGAAGCTGGCGTCGAAGCTTTCGTCAGCCGAGCCAGCCTGCTGCTGCAATTCATCCTCGAGCACGTCGAGAAAGGCGAGGCGCTTGATCTCGAGCGTGTCGGTGAAGACGAAAGACAGCCGATCGGCCCAGGTGAGCGCCAGGCGCGTCGGCTGTTTGCCGTTCGCCAGATGCTGGCGAACCTCGTCGCCGGAAAGATCGTGGCGCACATAGCGCACCGTCGCATGCTCGCCGGCCGGCAGGCGCAGTTCGCAGTCGCGATCGATGGTAAAGCCGGCTGGCGCTTCATCGCCGGAGAGCCAGCGGGCCATCGCTGCCGCCGGCGCCAGCGCGGTATGCAGTGGCGCGAGGCGCAGACCATCGACCGCTTTGACCAGCAGTTCGAGCGCATCCTCGGCGCGGGCGCGGCTCGACGCATCGATGCCCAGCCAGCCACCGCGCGGGTCGCACCACAGCCAGGTTGTGGCGCGCCGGCTGAAGGCGCGGGGCAACAGCTCCTGCATCACCTGCTCGCGCAATTCGAGCATGCGCTTGCGGCCCGGGCGTACCCCCATCTCCGCTTCGATCTGCCGCGCGCGCTCTTCCGCTTCCTCGCGCACCACCGAGCCAGGCAACAGCTTCTGCTCGCGCCGCAGCGCCAGCAGCCAGTGGCCGCCGACGGCATGGACGAGCTCGCCGCCGGCACGTGGCGCGATCCAGCCGGCGCTACTCAGATCCTGGGCAGAGCAAGGCTGGAAAGTCAGCCCGGTCAGGGTGGCGGACAGTTCGGCCGCCGTGGCCGGCAAACCGGCGGCGATGCGAAAGACTTGCAGATTGCGAAACCACATGGCGGGCTCCCGTAGCAAAAAGGCACTGATTCTACGCCCCGGGCTGTCGTGACACGACGGAACGCCACGAGCACCGCGACGAAGGCCTCGCAGCCATCATTGGCTCGCCTCGAGGTCGAAGAAGAAGCATGAAGCAGCCGCGGACATGACGGGCCACAGGACGGATCGATGCCGCTGTTCCGCGGGCCGAACGGGCGGACGGGGCCACCGCAAATGCCTTCATGCCGTCAGTACGGCGATCCCGGCGAACGACGCGCCGAGCAGGGCAACGGCAGCGAGATAAAACAGCCGGCGCTGGCGAAGGCGCAGCATCTCCAGACGGGCAGCGAGCTGGGCGTTTTGCTCCGCCAAGGTCTGCAACAATTCCGAGGCGGCGAGCATTTCGCGCCCGGTTTCGCTTTGCGCCGCTTCCAGAGCCGCGATGCGCGCCTGCAGACTGGCCAGGGTAGGGGGCGTGTCGCTCGCCAGTTCTCCGGACGGCGGTGCGTCGGCCTCCTTTTTGCGACGAACCGAGTGCCAAAGCTTGCGCGCGCCATCGACGGCTGCGGGCGCATGGTCGATAACCTGCTTCCACGGCACGTTGGACAAAATGGTGATCCAAGGGATTGGCATGACGAACGGCAACGGAGGAATGATGAAACCGCATTGTAGGGGCTTTGTCGGCCGCTCTTGCACGCTTTGATCGGACACGATAATCGGCGAACCCTGCCATTCGATGCGAAGGGACGGCCGTGGAATCCGCAGTCGGCATCGCACTCCCGTTACCTTCCTCGCCCCCGTTGGACTTGCAACGACGTATGGGCTGCGATCGCTCGCATTCGATCGACTGCCTGAACCGACAATGCGCCGTTCGGGCGGTCGACGCGTGAACGCCTTTCTGCGCCTCTGGCGCCGGTCGTCACTTGTCGTCCGCCTGCTCATCGCCAGCGGTGTGATCCTCATGCCCATCGGCGGCGCCGCGCTGTGGTCATTGCCCCTGCAGGACGCGCGCCAAGCGCAGGCGGAGCTGAACCTGGCCCTCGAGCGCACGCTGCAAAGCCATGTCGAGCGCCATCCAATCGCGGCGCTCGAATTCAGCGATCTGGCGGAAATCCATCTCAAAGCCATGGCCCGTAGGGCGCCGGAAGCGGTGCCGCGGTGGTATCGGCGCGGGTTGGGTTACGAAAATTTGACCGGCAACGCACCGGTGCTGGCCGGCAACCGCGTCCAGGGCCACCTGTCTGGCAGGGCGAGCTGATCAACCGGCGGCGCGATGGCCGAGGCGCAGCGCGAGATCGAGCGCCTGGCGGCGCGCAATGCGCTGCGGCTCGAATCGGCCGGCGAAGGCATCTTCGGTCTCGACCGGCAGGGCCACTGTGTGTTCGTCAATGCCGCCGCGCTGGCCTTGCTCGGCCTTGAACGCGAGGCGGCGATCGGTGCCGACCGGCACGCGCTCAGCCACTATCGCCGTGCTGACGGCACTGACTATCCAAACGCAGAGTGCCCGATCCATGCCACATTGCACGATGGCCAGCGGCGGGTCACGGACGAAACCTTCGTGCGCGCCGACGGCCAGTTGCTGCCGGTGCTTGTCACGGTGGCCGCGATGATCGAGCAGGGCGAGCGCGTCGGCGTCGTGGTCGTGTTCGAAGATGTCACCGCTCGTCCGGCGATGGAAGCGGAACTGCGCCGGCTGGCGAGAACCGATGCGCTGACCGGTCTAGCCAACCGGCGCCACTTCGTCGAGCACCTGGAACAGGAATTGGCGCGCGTGCGGCGTTACCAGACGCCAACCAGCCTGCTGATGCTCGATCTCGATCACTTCAAACGCATCAACGACCGCTGGGGTCATGCCACCGGCGACATGGTGCTCAAGTCCTTCGCCGGGTTGGCCCTCGCCCAGCTGCGAGGCAACGATCTGGCCGGCCGACTGGGCGACGAGGAATTCGCCATTCTCTTGCCCGCCACCGACGCGCGTGGCGCCAGCGAACTCGCTGAACGCCTACGTCAAGCCGTCGCCGCTCGGTGCGGCGGCGAGGGGCAGGACATCGTTTGTACGGTGAGCATCGGTCTCACCGCGTTGCAGGCCGACGACACCCGCGCCGACAGCGTACTCGCCCGTGCCGACGCGGCGCTTTATCGCGCCTAGGATCAGGGACGCAACCGGGTCGAGTCCGGCTGAGGAAGCGCTGAAAAAATCGGCGAGTGGGATGAAGTAGCTGGCGCACGGCGCGCAGCAATGCGCCCGCGCAGCTGTTTTTTGCCGCGTTCGCCGAAACGGAGGATCGCCGTGGGAAGCGCTGCCGATGCCGGATCGTCGCGCCCGCATCGGCCTTGTCAATACCGGTCGCCATCGTTACAATGAAGCGGTTTCGCATCTCGCGTGTGTCGGTGACGAACGGCAAGCCGCTGTAGCTCAGTTGGTAGAGCAATCGATTCGTAATCGATAGGTCGACAGTTCGAGTCTGTCTAGCGGCACCACGAATTCCAAGGGATCAGTGCTCGGCTGATCCCTTTTTCATTGACGCTAAGTCCGCGCTGCAATTCATCCGGCGTTTGCCCGCACCCCGTGGGCACGGTCACCGCATCCCAATGATCCGGCTCCGCACCGGCACTTGCCCGGGTCGCCCTTCTGCGCCCATCTTCAGACGTCGATGTTGCGTGCGTAGAGCGCGTTCTGTTCGATGAAGTTGCGCCGCGGTTCGACTTCATCGCCCATCAAGGTCGTGAAGATTTCGTCAGCAGCGATGGCGTCCTCGATCTGCACACGCAGCAGCCGGCGCACGGCGGGATCCATCGTCGTCTCCCACAACTGCTCGGGATTCATCTCGCCCAGACCTTTGTAGCGCTGCTTGTTCAGGTTGCGCTCGACTTCACCCAACAACCACTGCATCGCTTCGGCGAAGCTGGCCACGGCTTGCTGACGCTCGCCGCGCCGAATGACGGCACCCGGTCGGATCAGTCCGGCGAGCAACCGCGCCGTGCGGCGCAGTTGCGCATGATCGCCGGAAGCAAGGAAATCGTCGTCGATCCAGCCGGTACGCCGGTTGCCATGACGCTGGCGGTCGATGCGCAGTCGCCATGCTTCCGAAGCGGCATCGAATTCGGCGGCGATCATCACCTGCGCCGACAGGTGCCCAGACAATGCGGCTGCCGAGCGGCGCGCGCGCTCTTCATCGTCCAGTCTGACCTCCACATCGTGCGCCAACAGCGCATGCAGCACTTCGGCGTCGATAAGATCGGATTGGCGTCGGATGACGGCTTCGCTGAGCAGATAGGCATGCGCCAATTCGGCCAGCGCCTCGCCGACCAGCTCTTCCTGCCCTTCGGCCGGTTTCAGGCTCGCGCCCTCCAGGGCCCATTGCAGCAGATACTGGTTGAGTTCTTGATCGTCCTTCAGATAGCGTTCGCTCTTGCCGAGCTTGACCTTGTAGAGCGGCGGCTGAGCGATGTAGATGTGGCCGCGCTCGACCAGCTCAGGCATCTGGCGGTAAAAGAAGGTGAGCAACAGGGTGCGAATGTGGGCGCCATCGACGTCGGCATCGGTCATGATGATGATGCGGTGATAACGCAGCTTCTCCGGCTTGTAATCCTCTTTGCCGAAACCGCAGCCGAGCGCGGTGAGCAAGGTAACGATCTGCTCGGAAGAGATGACCTTGTCGATACGCGCCTTCTCGACGTTGAGCACCTTGCCCCTGAGCGGCAAGATTGCCTGGAATTTGCGGTCCCGCCCTTGCTTGGCCGAGCCGCCGGCCGAGTCGCCCTCGACGAGATAAAGCTCACACAGCGCCGGATCCTTTTCCTGACAGTCGGCCAGCTTGCCGGGCAAACCGATGTTGTCCAGCACGCCTTTGCGACGAGTCATCTCGCGCGCCTTGCGTGCCGCTTCTCGCGCCCGCGCCGCTTCGACGATCTTTCCAGTAATGATTTTGGCATCCGCCGGCCTTTCGAGCAGGTATTCGGCCAATTTACCCGCCACCACTTCCTGCACCGCCGGCATTGCTTCCGAGGACACCAGCTTCATTTTCGTCTGCGAGGCGAACTTCGGATCGGGCATCTTCACCGACAACACGCAGGCTAAACCTTCGCGCATATCATCGCCGCTGATCTCGACTTTCGCCTTTTTCGCGATTTCGTGCTCCTCGATGTATTTGTTGATGACCCGCGTCATTGCCTGGCGCAGACCGGTCAGATGCGTGCCGCCATCGGCCTGGGGGATGTTGTTGGTGAAACACAGCACCTGTTCCTGGTAGCCGTCGTTCCACTGCATCGCTACTTCGACGGCGATGCTCACGCCGTACTCACCAGCCTGACTTTCGCCGCTGGCGTAAAACACGTTCGGATGTAGTACGGTCTTGTTGCGGTTGATGTACTCGACGAAACCCTTGACGCCACCGGCAAAGGCGAAATCTTCTTCCTTACCGGTGCGCTGATCGATGAGCCTGATGCGCACGCCATTGTTGAGGAAGGACAGTTCGCGCAGCCGTTTGGCCAGGATGTCATAATGAAATTCGACATGGCCAAAGATTTCTTCGTCGGCGAGGAAGTGCACTTCAGTGCCGCTGCCCTGCGCCTCGCCGAGGACACGCATCGGGCTGATCTGGATGCCGTCGTGTGTTTCGATCAACCGGTTCTGCACCTTGCCCCGCTCGAATTCCAGGTAATGCTTGCGGCCGTCACGGCGGATGGTCAGGCGCAGCCATTTCGACAGCGCATTGACACAGGAAACGCCGACGCCATGCAGGCCGCCAGAGACCTTGTAGGAATTCTGGTTGAACTTGCCTCCGGCATGGAGCACGCACATGACGATTTCGGCGGCCGAACGTTTCGGCTCGTGTTTGTCGTCGAATTTGATGCCGGTCGGAATGCCACGGCCGTTGTCGGCCACCGAGATCGAATTATCCGGATGGATGATGACGACGATGTCGTCACAGTGGCCGGCCAGCGCCTCATCGATGGCGTTATCGACGACCTCGAAAACCATGTGATGCAGGCCGGTGCCGTCGGAGGTATCGCCGATGTACATGCCCGGCCGCTTGCGTACCGCTTCCAGGCCCTCGAGTTGCTGGATCGAATCTTCGTCGTAACCACCGTTGGCCGCATTGCTGGCCGCGCCGTGGTCCGGCCTCGTTGCTTCGTTCATGGTCTGTTTCCGCTCGTGTTTCTTCTCGCCAGGCCGCGCTCTGGCCGCTATGGCACGGGCACGCGGCGCTGTGCGCAGCATGGAATGAAACCCCTCGCCCGCTCTTGGTGCAGCGCGGGGGCTGACGGTCGTCAAATGCGCATCGGCATGACGACATATAGGAAACGTTCACTGTCCGGCTGCCGGATCAGAGCACTGGAATTGGCATCGGCGAACAACAGGCGTATGCGCTCACCGGGCACGTTGTGCAGCACATCGAGCAGGTAGCCGACATTGAAACCAATATCGAGAACCTCTCCGTCATAGTCGGTTTCTATCTCTTCCAGCGCCTCTTCCTGCTCGGCGTTGCTGGCGATGATCTTCAGGCTGCCCGGCGTGACGACCAGCCTCACGCAGCGCATCTTGTCGGTGATGAGGATGGCGACACGCTGCAGCGACTGCAGCAGTGGTGCACTTTCCAGCTCCAATACCTTGTCGTTTTGCTTCGGGATGACGCGTTCGTAGTCGGGAAACTTACCATCGATCAGCTTGGTGATCAGTTCGACATTGCCGAAACGAAACATCGCCTGGGTCGGAAGAACCCGAACCCGCAGGGCAGAGTGATCGTCGGCCAGCTGGCGATACAGTTCGATGACGGTCTTGCGCGGCAAAATGACCTCGATGCGCGGCAGGGCAGCATCGGCGCTCAGGGCTGCGCTGGCAAAGGCCAGGCGGTGGCCATCGGTGGCGACGACGCGCATTTCATGGCCGTCGATGACGAGCAGCAAGCCGTTGAGGTAATAACGAATGTCCTGTTGCGCCATTGCATACTGGACGAGACCGAGCAGGCGGCGAAACAGCCCCTGGGTCAAAGTCAGTTCCGTCGGCACGCCGCTGGGCTCATCCATGCGGGGGAAGTTTTCCGCAGGAAGAGTCTGCAAGTGAAAACGACTGCGCCCGGCACGGACCTGCAGGCGCGGATTTTCCAGTTCCAGCCTCACTTCGGTGGTTTCGGGCAAAGAACGCAGGATGTCCTGCAGTTTGCGCGCCGACACGGTCAATGAAGCCGGTTGAGTACAACTCGTCACCGTCGTGGTGCGAATCTGGATTTCGACGTCGGTGGCGAGCAGGATCAGCTGCCCAGCATCGACCTCGAGCAGGACGTTGGACAGGATCGCCATCGTCTGACGCTTATCGACGATGCCGCTTACCGCCTGGAGCGGTTGCAGGAGTTGATCGCGCGGACCTTGGAACAGGAGCATTGTCTCGAATCTCCTTTAAATCGATCGATTAAAGATAATTAACCCGGTCCATCACTGTGGACGAGATATTTTTCACTTTTTAATTCAATTGATTATCTTCGATGAAACCCTCTGGAAAAACCTCTGGGCAGTGTGTGGGAGCCTGTGGATGAAATGACGGCCGGGCGGGTTCGGCGCTCTCGTTCACAAACCGCTCCCAGGGGAAGAAAGGTTTTTCCAGAGTTTTTCCACATGTCGGGAGCTCAACCGCGGATGGTCTGCAGCAGCACATGCAGATCGTTCTTCAGCGCGCTGTCCTTGCCGCTCAGATCGGCGATGGTGCGGCAGGCATGCAGCACCGTCGTGTGGTCGCGGCCGCCAAAGGCCTCGCCGATCTCGGGCAGGCTGTGGGCGGTCAGTTCGCGTGCCAGCCACATCGCCACCTGACGTGGCCGGGCGACGGCGCGTGTGCGCCGGTGCGAATACATCTCGGCGACCTTGATTTTGTAGTAGTCGGCCACTGTTTTCTGGATCAGTTCGAGCGTGATCTGACGGTTGAAGGCGCCGATGATGTCTTTGAGCGCCTCGCGTGCCAGCTCGACGGTGATGTCGCGGCCGAGGAAATCGGCATAGGCGGTGACGCGGTTCAGGGCGCCCTCGAGTTCACGCACGTTCGAGCGCAGATTCTTGGCGATCAGGAAGGCAACGTCGTCGTTCAGATTTCGGCCGCTGTTTTGCGCCTTTTTCTTCAGGATCGCAACGCGCATTTCCAGCTCGGGCGGCTCGATCTGCACGATCAGGCCGCAGTCGAAACGCGAGATCAGACGGTGCTCTAGGCCCTGGATATCCTTCGGATAGGTATCGCAGGTGATGACGATCTGCTTTTTGGCTTCGATCAAGGCATTGAAGGCGAAAAAGAATTCTTCTTGCGTGCGGTCTTTGCCGTTGAAAAACTGGATATCGTCGATGATCAGCAGATCGAGCGAGCAGTAGTAGCGTTTGAAGCTGTCGAAGGCCTTTTGCTGGTAGGCGCGCACGACGTCGGCGATGTAATCGTGGGCATGCAGGTAGCGTACGACCCGGCTGGAATGCTGCCGCCAGACTTCGTTGCCCAGCGCATGGGCGAGATGGGTTTTGCCGAGGCCGACCCCGCCGTAGATGAACAGTGGGTTGTAGGATGCGCCTGGATTGATCGCCACTTGTTGCGCTGCTGCGCGCGCCAAATCGTTCGAACGGCCGCTCACCAGGGTGTCGAAGGTAAAAGCCGGATTGAGGCGGGTCTTTTCATATTCGGTATCGACCGCCGCTGCCGCCGGTACTGGCGCTGCTGCCGGTATTTGGGTGAGCACCGCGTCGAGGGCGCCCGCCAACGGCGCCGAAGGCGAAGGGGCCGTCGTCGGAGTCCCACCGGCGGTCGATGACGGCACGCCGGTCATCGGGCTCTGAGTGCCGGTCTCGGTCATCGTCTCCGTTCCGTTCTGTACCGCCAGGGTCAGGCTCAGGGATGGGCCGTGCACCTGCTGCAGCACGGCCTCGATACGGGCGATGTGGTGTTGCCGCACCCATTGCAACACGAAGCCGTTCGGCGCGGTGAGGATGAGGCGATCGCCGCGAAGCTCGGCGCGCAATGGCCGGATCCAGGAGCGGAACTGCTGCGGAGGCAATTCCCGCTCCAGAACCGCCAGAACGCCGAGCCAGGTAGCGGGAGCGAAGGATTCATCCCCGGGCGAGGGAGTCGGAGGTGCTTTATCGGCATCACCGGCGCCTGGAGGCGGGGAGGTTGGATAGACCTTTGAATTCATGCAGAAAAAATGAGAGGCCAGCTGCGCGACGAGAGAAGGAAAGAACGCGAAACGGCAGGCCGGAAGAGTCATGATGCCCTACTCGATGGCCACTTCCGCACGATCCCTGGCGGGTTCTGCCAATTCCCGGGCGATGGAACACCCGTGATACCGGCGCGTCGCCCGCGAACCATGGTCGCCGAGCGTGCTGCCGATGCTGGCTTGGCCCGTTCATCGTACGGTCGTAGCGCGGGGAAACCGGCGCACGAAGGTGAAAACGGACGCCATTCTAGCGGCTCGGGACGAAGTTATCCACAGGCTAGTGCGCAAAATAGCCCTTGGCAAACGCTGATGAAAGCCGAGAGCGAGAGGAAGCAGGAGGCGCGCGGCGCGGAGCGACCGCAGTCTATCTAAGTGGATCGGCGAGGGAGCGAGCAGCGCGCAACGCCGCCCTAGCGCCCGCGCAGCATTTCCTAGCGCCCGCGCAGCTTATATGCAGCGTTTCCCTTGACAGGAAGTACTCCTAAAGGTCTAATCATGAGTTTTTCTGCGAGGTGAGAAGCCATGAAACGCACTTATCAGCCTTCCAAGGTTCGCCGCAAGCGCACGCACGGCTTCCTGGTCCGCATGCGCACCCGTGGCGGTCGCGCCGTCATCCGTGCTCGTCGTGCCAAGGGTCGCCATCGTCTGGCCGTCTGACCGGCCGGTTGAAGACGTCCGGGGGGAGGGGGAAGAGCCATCTCGGGCGTTTTCGCCCTTGGAAAGGCCAAGAGAACGCTGAAGAAAGCCGCGAGCGGGAGGAATCAGGAGGCGCGCGGCGCGGAGCGACCGCAGTCTATCTAAGTGGATCGGCGAGGGAGCGAGCAGCGCGCAACGCCGCCCTGGCGCCCGTGCAGCATTCAGCGTTTCCCCAAGCGACCGGGGGCGTGGCGGGGCAGCAGAACTCCTCGTCTAGCGGTAGCTCCTCGCAGCAGCTCTTTTGCCCACGCCTATCGCGAAGAACGCGTTGCCCGTTTTTCGGTCGGGGAAAAATACACGGTCGCGGTAGCGAACTTCGTTGTCCAGCGCAGCCACTCCGTCGGAGGCCGAAAGGGCTGCAAAACTCTGGGCGGCCCTTCGTTTGAGAGATGGTGGGTGACGGTCGGACAGTCTGATTTCCGTTTCAGCATAGCCAGCCGGCTGCGCAAGGCCGCCGATTACGCGACGGTGTTTTCCAGTCGGCGTGTGTTGCATGGCCGTTATTTTGCCCTGCATTTCAATCCCGTTGACGCGGATAGCGCACTCGGCGGCGTCGGAGGCCGGCGAGGGCCCCGTCTGGGATTGGTCGTGGCCAAACGACTGGCTCGGCGTGCCGTGCTGCGCAACCTGATCAAACGCTTGGCGCGCGAAAGCTTTCGCCTGGCGCAGTGGCAGTTGCCGCCGATGGATCTCGTCCTGCGCCTCGAGAAGACAGTGAAGAAACCGGGTCACGAAAATCTGGTCGAAGCGAAGCGCAATCGTCGTCAGGACGTCGAACGGCCGGACGATCCTTCGCGCTTTTTTTCGTTGGCGACGCTCAAATCCGAATTGCGCGCCGACATCGAAAGGCTGCTGGCGCGCTTACCCCGGACGGCGTCACCGTTGGCACAGGAATGTAAAAACCGGCAGTGATCTTTGCTGCGCCGATGTGCAGCGAAGGGCGTCATCGCGCCGTTCGCTGGTCGGTGCAGCGGTAAGCGGCGTGGGCTCTTCAGACCGTGACGAAGGACAGTGAATGACCGTGGAGGAAATGCTGAAGAAAGCCGCGAGCGGGAGGAAGCAGGAGGCGCGCGGCGCGGAGCGACCGCAGTCTATCAAGTGGATCGGCGAGGGAGCGAGCACCGCGCATCGCCGCGATGCGCCCGCGCAGCAGTTTATTCAGCGTTTCCTGAAGCGATTTTCGCCCCTCGTCTTGCTTCTGATAGCGCTGGTCCGCGTTTATCGATATGCCATCAGTCCGCTGTTCGGGCGCAGTTGCCGTTTCCTGCCGACCTGTTCCGAGTACGCCATCGAAGCGCTGCAGACGCATGGCTTGCTGCGCGGTATTTGGCTGGCCCTTCGGCGCATCGGGCGCTGCCATCCTTGGCATGCCGGCGGTTATGATCCAGTGCCGCCGCCGCGCTGAACGAGCGCATGCCGTTCACGATCTTCAATCCAAGCCCCTTCTCCTGATCTCATGGACAACCAACGACTCGTCTGGCTGTTGATTTTCTCTTTTTCGCTGATCATGCTCTGGGAGGCGTGGCACAAACCGGCGCCGGTCGCGCCGACTCCGCCGGCCAACGTTGCCCAGGGGGCTGTGCCCAACCTGCCTCAGCCCAGTGCGCCGCCTTTGGATCTGCCCCAGCCCACGGCCACGCTGCCCGGCACCCCGGCGCAGAGTGTCGGCGGCGCGGCGACGATGAGCGTGATCACCGATCTTTATCACGCGCGCATCTCTTCGCTCGGCGGCGATCTGGTCCGTCTGGAACTCACCCGTCATGGCTCGGCCGAGGACCGCCACCGTCCGTTCGTGTTGTTCGACGAACGTCATGCCTATGCGGCGCAAAGCGGGCTCATCGGCTCGGGATTGCCGAATCATCGCAGCATCTGGCAATTGCCCGCCGAAGAATCGAGGCTCGCCGATGGGGAGAACGAACTGCGCGTGCGCCTCACGGCACGGACCGAGGATGGCCGATCCGTGGCCAAGATCTTTCGCTTCCAGCGCGATTCGTATCTGATCGAGGTCGAATACGAGCTGCCCGATGAACCTGCGACCGGCACTTGGGCCTATTTCCAGCTCCAGCGCGACGATGCGCCGCCGGAAGGATCGAGCTTCATGATGCCGACTTATACGGGTCCGGCGTTCTACAGCGAGCAGGAAAAGTATCAGAAGCTCGATTTTCACGACGTGCTGGAAGGCAAGGCCAAGCATGTACGCCGCGCCGACAATGGCTGGGTGGCCATGGTGCAGCATTACTTCGTTTCGGCCTGGTTGCCGGGAGGGCAGGTCGAACGCGAGTTTTATTCCCGCAAGCTCGGCGATCGGCTGATCGCAGCCGGTGTATTGGTGCCGGTGCGCTCGAAGAGCGTCATGGTGCCGCTCTACGCCGGACCGCAGGAGCAGGCGAAGCTGGAAAAAATCGCGCCCGGTTTCGATCTGGTCGTCGATTATGGCTGGCTGACCGTGATCGCCGCGCCGCTGTTCTGGCTGCTCGAAGGGATGCATGCGCTGACCGGCAACTGGGGTTGGGCGATCATCCTGATGACCGTGCTGATCAAACTTGCTTTCTTTCCGTTGTCGGCGGCTTCCTATAAATCGATGGCCAAAATGCGCGTGCTGACGCCAAAGCTGATGCAATTGAAGGAAACCTACGGCAATGACCGCATGCGCCTGAACCGCGAAATGATGGATTTGTACAAGCGCGAGAACGTCAACCCGCTCGGCGGCTGTCTGCCCATCCTGATCCAGATCCCGGTTTTCATCGCCCTGTACTGGGTGCTGCTCGGTTCGGTCGAAATGCGCCAGGCACCCTGGCTGGGTTGGGTCGACGATTTGTCCGCCAAGGATCCGTATTTCATCCTGCCGCTCGTCATGGGGGTGACGATGTATGTCCAGATGAAGCTCAATCCGCCGCCGCCGGATCCGATCCAGGCCAAGATCCTGATGATGATGCCGATCATCTTCACGGCCATGTTCCTCTTTTTCCCCTCGGGACTCGTGCTCTACTGGACGGTGAATAACCTGCTCTCGATCGCCCAGCAATGGCAGATCAACCGCATGATCGAGGCTGCCGAAGGTGGCGGCAAGCGCTGAGGACTGCATCGCCGCCATCGCCACCGCGCCAGGGCGCGGCGGCATCGGCGTGGTGCGCGTATCGGGCCCTGATCTGGCCTACTTCGCCGAGCGGTTGATCGATCGCCGGCCGACGCCACGCCGTGCCGAGCGGGCTGACTTTCGCGACGCCAACGGTCAGCCCATCGACCAGGGCATCGTCCTCTACTTTCCGGCGCCGCATTCCTTCACGGGTGAAGACGTGCTCGAACTGCATGGGCATGGCGGACCGGTGGTCATGCACATGCTGCTCGCGCGCTGCCTGGAGCTGGGAGCGCGGCTCGCCGAACCGGGCGAATTCACCCGCCGGGCCTTTCTCAATGGCAAGCTCGATCTCGCCCAGGCCGAAGCAGTCGCCGACCTGATCGAGGCCAGCAGCGCCCAGGCGGCGCGCTCGGCGCTGCGTTCGTTGTCCGGCGAGTTCTCTCGCGCCGTGCATGAAATCGTCGAGCGGTTGATCGAACTGCGCATGATCACCGAGGCCAGCCTCGATTTTCCCGAAGAGGACATCGATCCCCTGATCGATACCGATCTCATCGCCCGGCTGACCGAAGTGCGGCAGAGGCTTGCTGCGCTGCTCGAACGCGCCCGGCAGGGCGCACGGCTGCGCTCAGGTCTCACCGTCGTCCTGGCCGGGCTGCCGAACGTCGGCAAGTCTTCGCTGCTCAACCGGCTCGCCGGCGAGGAGCGGGCCATCGTCACCGACATCGCCGGCACGACGCGCGATGCGCTGCGCGAGACCATCCACCTTGAAGGCATCCCGCTCAACATCATCGACACCGCTGGACTGCGTGAGACCGACGATCCAGTCGAACGGCTGGGCGTTGAGCGTAGTTGGCGCGAAATCGACAACGCCGACGTTGTGCTGCATCTCGTCGACGCCCGCGCCGGCGTCACACCGGCTGACAAGGCCATCGTCCAGCGCTTGCCGGCCCATATCGAGCGGCTTGTGATCGAGAACAAGGCCGATCTCGCCGGCCTGCCGCCGGCGCGCTGGCTCGAACGCCAGCAGGTGCATCTGCGCCTGTCGGCCTTGAGTGGCGAAGGCATGACGCTGTTGCACGATGAGTTGCTGCGCGTTGCCGGCTGGAGCGGTCATGGCGAGGATGCAATCCTTGCCCGCGAACGTCATCTCGAAGCGCTCACTGCCGCCGCCGATAGGCTGAGTGCGGCGAGCGAAAACCTGCCGCAGATCGAACTCGCCGCCGAGGAAATGCGACTGGCCCAGGATGAACTGGGCCGCATCACCGGCGAATTCACGGCCGACGATCTTCTTGGGGTCATCTTCAGCCGCTTCTGCATCGGAAAATAACAAGCCTTCCGGCGTAGTCCGAAGCCTTCCGCAAATACCCCATAAGCCAGCGTAACTGCGGGATTTTTGTTCCTATGATGGCTTGCATGTTCCGCAGCATTCCGCCAAAATGTGTGCCCATATGTGTGCCCAAGATGGAAAGTGGTGTGCCCAAGGTAACGCGGTGGTGTGCCCTAGACCCCTTTCCAGAGAGCGGAGAAATCACTTTCTTCATGGGCACACACGGCGGGTAAATGGCTTGAATGCCGCACCAGATAAGGCTTTCAGGCCGTGTGCCCAAGGCGAACGGTGTGCCCAAGATCAAGCGGGTTTTCATGGGCACACGCACTGCGGAAGGGGTGAATCATGGCGCTGTCGGATACCAAGCTGCGAATCCTGAAACCGGCTGACAAGAGCTATCAGGAAGCCGACGAAGGCGGGCTGTTCGTGGAAGTCATGCCGGGCGGCGCGAAGGTCTGGCGGATGCGCTACCGCATTGGTGGGCGCGGAGCCAAGCAAGAGAAAGTGACGCTTGGCGACTACCCGACCTATTCACTGGCCGAAGCCCGATCATGGCGGGACGATTGCAAGATACTGGCCGGGCGTGGTCTATCTCCGATGGCCTTGCGGCGAGGCGATGCGATCCCCGAGGATGCCGCCCCCGCCGTCAAGGAACTGGCGCAAGCCTTCATCCGCGAGTGGTGTTTGAAAACCCGCGAGAAAGCCAGAATCAAGGAAGAGGCGGCAAAGGAAGCCGACACGGTGGAAGCCTTTGCCCGGCGCTGGTATGCCGAGATTGTGGAACCGGCGAACAGCAACCCCCGGAACATCCTGCGGGCGCTGGAAAAGGACATTCTCCCCGCCATTGGCGGCAAGCAAGTTGCCGACGTGACCGTGACCGACATTCTGGCGATTACCGACAAGATCAAGAATCGCGGAGCCGATCAAATGGCGCTGCAAACCCGCAATGTGCTGAAACGGCTTTTCGCCTATGCCATTGCGCGGGAGAAAACCCAATTCAACCCGGCGGCGGCAATCGAGGCGAAATTCATTGCCCAAGCCAAGAGCCGCGATGTAGCCCTGACCCCGGAGGAAATCGGGAAGCTGTTGCGGGCAATCTACCAATCCAGCATGAAGCGGGCGCACAAGCTGGCGCTGCATCTGCTGATTCTGTGCATGGTGCGGAAATCGGAACTGATCGAAGCCAAGTGGGAAGAGCTTGACCTTGAGAAAGCGGAATGGGCGATCCCCGGCGAGCGCATGAAGAAAGACAAGCCGCACCTTGTTTCATTGTCGCGGCAAGCGGTAGCGATGTTCGAGGAATTGAAGGGACTGGCGAGCGGTTCCGAATGGGTATTCCCGAGCCGTGGCGACCTGAAACAACCCATTGCGAAAAGCACCTTGAATGTCGCGGTGCGGGCGCTGGCAATCGACGTGCGCGACTTCGTGATTCACGATTTCCGGCGGACGGCATCAACGCATTTGCATGAAGCGGGCTTCAATTCGGACTGGATCGAGAAATGCCTAGCCCATGAAACCAAGGGCATCCGGGGCGTCTACAACCGGGCGCAGTATGCCGACCAACGGCGGGAAATGCTGCAATGGTGGGCTGACTTCGTGGATAGCCAGATTCAGGACGGGCGCGGCAAGGTAATCATCGGGCCTTTCGGCAAGGCTTACCAGTCGGCGGCATGAGGGGGGCTATGGACTTCAAGGTAATCAACCCGCTCTGGCGGCTTGCCGATCCGTTGACCGTGCAACAAGCGGCGGCACTGATTGCGGGCTTTGATCCGAACACGGTGCGCTTCAATTCCGACGGTGCGGCATGGTTTGAGATCGAAGGCTTTACCGATAGCAGCGGTATCGGATGGGTTCAAACCGCCTTTGCGGCGCTGGTGAATGCGATCAACGCACGGAAGCTGAAGGCAGCAATCCGTAGAGCCGCATGGGAAAGAGGATGGGACGAAGATCCCGGAGAGGGTGAGCGGTTTGAAAGCAAGGTGGTCATTCTAGAAGATGATTCCTTCGAGGCATGGCAGGCTGATCCGACATTCGCGCAACGACGCGGCATCATCTATCGTGTTTCCCCGGATTGGGGGCTGACGACGGTAGCCGTTTCCGATCTGGTGGCATGGTTGGAAACCGCTGGCATCCGCACCGGCTTTTTCTTCCCGACGGCGACCGACGCCCCCGATTACCTTGACCCGAAGAATCCCCGCTATGCCCCCAAGCTGGCGGCGGCGGTGCGGGCGTGGCAGTCTGTGACCGATGCGGGCGGCAAGCATCCAAAGCAGGCATTGGCGAAATGGCTGCGGGAACATGCGGCGGAATTCGGTATGACCGACGACGAAGGAAAGCCGAACGAAACCGGAATCGAGGAAGCCGCGAAAGTGGCGAACTGGCAACCCGGCGGCGGCGCACCCAAGACCCCCGGCGAGTAATCCACCCACCCCCAAGAGCCCCGCCAATACTGGCTTTCACGGCTGGCGCAGCTTGGAATCTACCCACCCCCGACCGGGGGAACCTACCCACCCCACCCCCATTTTTCAGGGCGGGTTTTCTGAACCTGCCCGGCTATTCTGCGGGCGGCGTGATGTATTGAATGCGAAGCCATGCCGGTATGTTCCGGCGAATGCTACGGAGTTACGAGCATGGCCGCACAAATCCAATCCGCGCTAACCATCCTTCGGCGCAAGCAAGTTGAAGCCCGCACCGGGCTTTCCCGTTCCAGCATCTATGCCCGTCTGAGGCAAAACCCCAAGAGGCCGGGCGACTATGACCCGACCTTTCCCAAGCCTGTTTCTGTCGGCGCTAAAGCTGTCGGCTGGATCGAGGCGGAAATTGACGCATGGCTGACCGCCCAAGTTGAGAAAAGCCGCAAGGCCGGTTCTGGCAAATAAAGGGGCGGGCCATGACCAAAAACAACAAGGGCCGGGTTCCCAATCAGAACCCGACCCCAAAGACTACCGATAGCCGAAATCATACCGCAACCGATCCGCTGATAGGCTGGTTCAATCTTGCCAAGCCTTCGCGCAATCGCCAGCAAAAGCGCGGATGGCAAAGGGGGCGGCGATGATGACCGACATTGACCGCATCCGCGAAGCCCTGCAATTCATTGACGCCAGCGACCGCGAGACATGGCTACGCATGGGCATGGCGATCAAGTCCGAACTTGCCGACACCGGCTTTGACCTGTGGGAAGCGTGGAGCCTGCAAGCCGAATCCTTCAATACCAAAGATGCGCGGGACGTGTGGAAAAGCATACGGGCGGGCGGCAAGGTGACTATCGGGACGTTGTTCTATGAAGCCAAGGCGAACGGCTGGCGCGATGATGGAATGCACCAGAAACCGACATCCGAAGAGCTTGCCGAGCGGCGGCGCATCGCAGCGGAACGGGCCGCACAAGAGGAAGCCGAGATAGCCCGCGAACGCGCCGACACGGCATCGAGGGCGGCGGCGATCCTGAAGGCGGCAACCGAAGCGAAAGCCGATCATCCCTACCTTTCCCGCAAGCGGGTTTCCCCTGTGGCAACCCTGCGAGAGATTGACGCGGGCGCGGCGGCGGCGATCTTGGGCTATCCCCCGAAGTCGGGCGGCGACCTGCTGACCGGGCGCTTGCTGGTGGTTCCAGTCAAGCAAGGCGAAGGCATATCAACGCTGGAACTGATTGACGGCGACAAGCGCAAGGCGGCATTGGCCGGGCGCGGTAGCAAGGTTGGCGGGTATTGGGCAACCGAACGCCTACCCGATGGCGACGGCGCGGGCCTGACCCTATTGATAGGCGAAGGCGTGGCGACCGTGCTATCCGCATCGGAAGCAACCGGGCAGCCTGCCATTGCGGCGCTATCGTCGGGCAACCTGCCAGCGGTGGCGAAGGCGATGCGCGAACGCTACCCGGCGGCGGCGCTGGTGATTCTGGCTGATCTGGTGAAGGCGACCGGCGAACCCGACCCCCATGCAATCGAGGCCGCAAAAGTCGGCGCTGGCAAGACGGCAATCCCCGACTTCGGAAGCGACCGCGTTCCCGACATGACGGACTTCAATGACATGGCCGTGATATGCGGGCTGGAAGCCGTTCGGCGCACCGTCATGGCTTCTATCGAGGCGACGGCCGCCCCGGCTGACGAGGCTTCGCCAGAACCTAACGATGCCCCGCCCTACCCCGGAGCCAAGGATCGGCCGTGCTTCGTCGTTCTGGATCAATGGATGGAATGGGGTGGGCGCAAGAGGAGGCCGGGCACCTACTTTTGCAACAT
>Ga0209207_1000589_pt1 | contig 21061 bp, 19 predicted proteins | sample SaghotsprinmetaG_FD_184140 | JGI IMG/M metagenome (GOLD analysis project Ga0209207, IMG submission 184140) | Hot spring microbial communities from South Africa to study Microbial Dark Matter (Phase II) - Sagole hot spring metaG (SPAdes) (version 3) | ecosystem: Environmental > Aquatic > Thermal...
CCAGTTTCTCCCCCGGCAGCGGCATATGGGTGTACTGCAACTCGGCAAAACCCAGGTAGCCACCTTCGGCAATGCCGCCAGCCGTGTGCGGGTTGACATGGCTGCCCAGGGGCACGCTGACCTGGCCCTGGGCGTTCTGCGCGTAGCTGTAGAAATCCGTCACCAGCTGGCTGGCACCGGCCTCGCTGAAGGGGTAGCGCCGGGCCTGCTCGGGATGCTGGTTGGCCACCAGCAGGTTGAGCGCCTCGATGGCCGCCACGCAGTGCCCCTGCCCCATCAGCCAGCCGCGGGTTTCCCCCGTCAGGTTGTTCAGGGCCAGGTAGCCGGCATAGGCCGGCACCATGTTCAGGGCACCGCCGGTATGGCCCTCCGGCACCGGCTTGAAATCCTCGGCCTGCAGCGCCTGGCCATCCAGACGAACGCGCCGGGCGTAGGTCATATGCACCACCAGCCACAAGCCTGCAGCGCTCAAACGATCGAGGGCAATCAGCTGCCGGTAGACGCTGGCCAGATCGGGCTGACGGCCGCCCTGCACCAACTGATGGGCCAGACGATAGACCGCAGCGCAGGTCTGCGGGCTATGCTTGAAGGGACCATAGCCCTGCTGCCACTGGGCAAACAACGGCTGCTCGGTGGCATGGCTGGCAAGATCGGCGGCACTGGGGAATAACTGGGTCATGGGCTCTCTCCTTGGCTTTGCCCAAGTCTAGAGGACTCGATACTGCACCCTTGTGACCTGTATCAAGGCCCCTGACGCCCTTTTGCCCCAGGCTGCTGTCACCTCCATACGAAAAGGATAAACCCATGGCCCTGCTCAATTTTCTCGGCGCCATCCAGCAAGTGACTGGTTCCAGCTACCTGATCGAAAGCCGTGACGGCGCCAGGGTGCTACTCGACTGCGGCATGCGCCAGGGCCGCCGGGAAGAACAGGAAGGCAACCGTCAGCCCTTTGCCTTCGACCCGCAGAGCCTGGATGCCGTGGTGATCTCCCATGCCCATATCGACCATACCGGCCTGCTGCCCAAGCTGGCCGCCGCCGGCTACCGCGGCCCGATCTTCGCCACCGAGGCCACCTGCGAGCTGATGGAACTGATGCTGCTGGACGCCGCCTTTCTCCAGGAGAAGGACGCCGAGTGGGAGAACAAGTGGCGCGCGCGCATGGGCAAGCCGCCGATCAGCCCGCTGTACACCACCGCCGATGCCGAGCAGGCCCTGAGCCAGCGCCAGGCCATGGGCTATGGCAGCACCCAGGAAGTGGCCAAGGGCGTGCAGGTGACCTTTCACGATGCGGGCCATATCCTCGGCTCGGCCATTGTCGAAATCGAAGTGCAGGACCATCACCTGACCCGCCGCCTGGTGTTCTCCGGCGACCTGGGCAATACCTGCTCGCCGCTGATGCATAACCCCACGGTGCTCAGCCGTGCCGACGTGGTGCTGATGGAGTCCACCTACGGCGACCGCGATCACCGCTGCAGCGAAGCCACCCTGGACGAACTGGCGGAGATTCTGCAGCAGGCCCACCGCGACGGCGGCAACGTGCTGATCCCCTCCTTCGCCGTGGGGCGTACCCAGGACCTGATCTTCTACCTCGGGCGTTTCTACCAGGAAGGCCGCCTGCCGCAGCAGGCGGTGTTCCTCGACAGCCCCATGGCCATTCGCGCCAATGCCATCTACTCGCGCTTTCGCGACCAGTTCGACCCGGCCGACCGGGCCCAGTTCGAGGGACGCGGCTTCAAGCATATCGAGGACTGGCTGCCGATCCTGCGCTGCACCCCCACCCCGGAAGAGTCCATGGCCATCAACCGGATCAAGAGCGGCGCCATCATCATCGCCGGCAGCGGCATGTGCACCGGCGGGCGCATCAGCCATCACTTCAAGCACAACCTCTGGCGCAGCGATTGCCATGTGATCTTCCCCGGCTTCCAGGCCCGCGGCACGCCGGGCAGGGCCATAGTCGACGGTGCCGAAAGCGTGAAGATGCTGCACCAGCGCATCGCGGTCAAAGCCAAGATCCATACCCTGGGTGGCTTTTCCGCCCATGCCGGGCAGTCGCAGCTGATCGACTGGGTCAGCCACTTCGATCATCACCCCGAGCTGTATCTGGTGCATGGCGAGCTGGAAAAGATGCAGGCCCTGCAGCAGGCCCTGCGCGAACGTCTGAACTGGATCGCCAATATCCCCGAACCGGGTGAACAAATCGCCCTGTGAGGACGTCCCAGTCCCTGGCCGCTTGCCAGCGGCCATACTGAGGATCAGGCCGCGCACAGGACAGTGCCGCGGCCGTAGCGGGAGATAAGCCATGCCCTACGAAGCCGACGATTACCTGTCACGCCACTTTCAAACCAGCGGCACCGACCTCAACGACAAGCTGGACGCCCTTAGCCAGCTGGTCACGCCGCCCGGCAGCCCCAACCTGCCGCTGTACCGTGAAATGCTCGGCACCGTGGTGCACATGGCCCAGGCCGATCGCAGCCGCTGGGACGCCAAGATCATGCTGCAGACCCTGCGGGAAATGGCCCATGCCTTCGCTGCTCTGGAGTCGTTCAAGCGCCGGCGCAAGGTCACGGTGTTCGGCTCGGCCCGTACGCCCAGGGATCACCCACTCTACGCCCTGGCCCGGGAGCTGGGCGCCGCCCTGGCCCGGCATGAGCTGATGGTGATCACCGGAGCCGGCGGCGGCATCATGGCCGCCGCCCACGAGGGCGCCGGGCTGGAGAACAGCCTGGGCTTCAATATCGTCCTGCCCTTCGAGCAGAACCCCAATGCCACGGTACAGGGCAGCGCCAACCTGCTGCCCTTCCACTTCTTCTTCCTACGCAAGCTGTTCTTCGTCAAGGAAGCCGACGCCCTGGTGCTCTGCCCCGGTGGTTTCGGCACCCTGGACGAGGCGCTGGAAGTGCTGACCCTGATCCAGACCGGCAAAAGCCCCCTGGTGCCGGTGGTACTGCTCGACCAGCCGGGCGGCTGCTTCTGGGCCAAGGCCCTGGAATTTATCGCCAGCCAGTTGCGTGACAATGGCTATATCCTGCCCAGCGACCTGCGCCTGATCCGCCTGGTGCACAGCGCCGAGGAAGCCACCGAGGAAATCGCCCGCTTCTACCGCAACTTCCACTCCAGCCGCTGGCTGGAGGGGCGCTTCGTCATCCGCCTCAACCACGCCCTGAGCGCCAGCGCCCTGCAATTGATCAACCAGCAGTTCGCCAGCCTGTGCAAAAGCGGTGACGTTCAGCAGCAGGCCCGCTGCGAGGCGGAACGCGACGAGCCGGAACTGTGCGACCTGACCCGCCTGGTCTTTACCTTCACTGGCCGCGACCATGGCCGCCTGCGTGAGCTGCTGGACCTGCTTAACGATCCGCAGCACTGGGCAGAAAGTGCCTGAGTAACAGGCGCCTTGGGCAGGTTCCGGTGCGCCGTGCGCACCTGCCACTTACTGCCTACTGCATCGGTGAACACACGGCGCACCCTACCCATGCGGTACGCACAGTGCACCCAGCGTATAGCGGTCAGTCGCAAGGATCGCCGCGCAGCAAGCGGCCGATCAGCTCCAAGGAATAGCCGCGATAGGCGAGAAAGCGCCCCTGCCTGGCCCGTTCCCGGGCATCGGCGGGGTACTGGCCGGCAAACTTGCGCTGCCAGAGCCGTTGCAGCTGCGCAAACCAGTCGATGCCGCTAACGGCCAGGGCCTGTTCGATGTCGGCGCGCGCCAGGCCGCGCTGGCCCAGCTCCTCGCGGATGCGCAGTGGGCCGTAGCCCGCCTGGCCTTTCTGGGCGATATAGGCCTGCAGATAACGCGCCTCGGACAGCAGGCCTTCCTCAGCCAGACGCTCCAGGGCCGTGTCGATCAGCTCCGCGCTTGCGCCGCGCTGGCGCAGCTTGCGGGTCAACTCGACGCGGCCATGCTCACGCCGCGCCAGCAGATCCATGGCGGCCCGTCGCACCGCGACGGGATTGTCCAGGACAAGGCTCATGGGGCTTGGCGTCAGATATCCACTTCGGCTTCGGCCAGGTCATCGACCGTGGCCTTGCTGGCTGGGCCACTGGCCACCAGCAGCTTGTCGCGGATCAGGCCTTCGATGGTGCGTGCCACGTCCGGGTTGTCTTCCAGGTACTTGGCCGAGTTGGCCTTGCCCTGGCCGATCTTGTTGCCCTGGTAGCTGTACCAGGCGCCGGATTTTTCCAGCAGGCCCAACTGCACGCCCAGGTCGATGATCTCGCCGTTGCGGTAGATGCCCTTGCCGTAGAGGATCTGGAACTCGGCCTGACGGAAGGGTGGCGCTACCTTGTTCTTGACGATCTTCACCCGGGTTTCGCTGCCCACCACCTCGTCGCCTTCCTTGACTGCGCCGGTACGGCGGATATCCAGGCGCACCGAGGAATAGAACTTCAGGGCGTTGCCACCGGTGGTGGTTTCCGGCGAGCCGAACATCACACCGATCTTCATGCGGATCTGGTTGATAAAGATCACCAGGCAGTTGGCGTTCTTGATATTGCCGGTGATCTTGCGCAGGGCCTGGCTCATCAGGCGCGCCTGCAGGCCGACGTGCATGTCGCCCATCTCGCCTTCGATCTCGGCCTTGGGCACCAGGGCCGCCACGGAGTCGACGATGATCACGTCGACGGCGTTGGAGCGCACCAGCATGTCGGTGATTTCCAGGGCCTGTTCGCCGGTGTCCGGCTGGGAAACCAGCAGGTCGTCGACATTGACGCCGAGCTTGCCGGCGTAATCCGGGTCGAGGGCGTGCTCGGCGTCGACGAAGGCACAGGTGGCGCCCTGCTTCTGCGCCTCGGCGATCACCGACAGGGTCAGGGTGGTTTTACCGGAGGACTCCGGACCGTAGATCTCGACGATACGGCCCTTGGGCAGACCACCGATGCCCAGGGCGATATCCAGGCCCAGGGAACCGGTGGAGATGGCGGGGATGGCCTGACGCTCGTGGTCGCCCATGCGCATCACTGCGCCTTTGCCGAACTGCTTCTCGATCTGGCCCAGGGCAGCAGCCAAGGCGCGCTTCTTGTTCTCGTCCATCGGTATCCTCGTCTATTTCCTGCGGGCCCCAGCGGCCACCAACAACTGTATAAGTAGACAGTATTATTCCACAGGGCAAGTCGCCCGCCTACCCCGGATTTGGATTTTCCTGCGCCAACAGGCGCAGCAGCCCCTCTAGGGCGGCCTCGACCGTTTGTCGGCGTACTGCCTGGCGGTCGCCGGCGAACTGGCGGCGCTGGCTGGACAGCTGTGGGCCGTCGCCCCAGGCCAGCCAGACAGTGCCCACGGGCTTCTCCAGCGAGCCGCCATCGGGCCCGGCCACGCCACTGACCGCCACCGCATAACGTGCGCTACTGTGCTGCTGGGCGCCGCGCACCATGGCCTCGACCACCTCGCGGCTGACCGCGCCGACGCGGCCGAACAGCTCGGCGGGCACATCCAGCTGGCGGGTTTTCTGGGCATTGGAATAGGTGACATAACCGGCCTCGAACCAGGCCGAGCTACCGGGAATGCGGGTGATGGCTTCGGCGATACCGCCGCCGGTGCAGGATTCGGCGCAGCTGACCTGGGCGCCAGCCCGCTGCAGGGCCTGGCCCAGGCGGGCCGCCAGTTCGCTCAGTCGATCATCGGAAGGGGGCATGGGCATCTCGCAGGGTACGGCCCGAACGGGCTTCTGGCCGTACCTTACAAGTGCCGCACGGGCTTGTCACCGCCGCCTCAGTGCTGCGTTTCCTTGACCCGGAACCAGGCGGCATAGAGCGCCGGCAGGAACAGCAGGGTGAGTGCCGTGGCGACAATCAGCCCGCCCATGATGGCCACGGCCATGGGGCCGAAGAACACGCTGCGCGACAGTGGGATCATCGCCAGCACCGCGGCCAGGGCGGTCAGCACGATGGGCCGGAAGCGCCGCACCGTGGCTTCGATGATGGCCTGCCAGCGATCCAGACCGGCGGCGATGTCCTGCTCGATCTGGTCCACCAGGATCACCGAGTTGCGCATGATCATCCCGGCCAGGGCGATGGTGCCGAGCATGGCGACAAAGCCGAAGGGCTGCTGGAACACCAGCAGGAACAGGGTCACGCCGATCAGGCCCAGGGGCGCGGTGAGGAACACCATGGCCGAGCGCGAAAAACTTTTCAGCTGCAGCATCAGCAGGGTCAGCACCACCACCACGAACAGCGGGATGCCGGCGTTGACCGACTTCTGCCCGCGGGCCGAGTCTTCCACGGTGCCGCCCACGTCCAGCTGGTAGCCATCCGGCAGGCTGGCACGGATCGGCTCCAGGGTCGGCAAGATCTGCTTGACCAGGCTGGCCGGCTGCTCCTTGCCATACACGTCGGCGCGCACGGTGACCGTGGGCAGGCGGTTGCGATGCCAGATGATGCCTTCCTCGAAGCCGTATTCCAGGGTGGCGATCTGCGCCAGGGGCACGCTCTTGCCGCTGGCGGTGGGCACCGCCAGGCTCGGCAGCAGGCCCAGCTCGGTGCGCTCGCTGACGGTGCCGCGCAGCAGGATCTCGATCAGCTCGTTGCCTTCGCGGTACTGGCTGACCGGCGCGCCGGTCAGGGAGCTCTGCAAAAAGCGCGACAGGTCGGCGGTGCTGACGCCCAGCGCGCGAGCGCGCTCCTGGTCGATATTCAGGTGCACGGCCTTGCTCGGCTCTTCCCAGTCCAGGTGCACATTGGTCACATGGGGGTTGTCACGCACCTTGTCGGCCACCTGACGGGCCAGCTGGCGCACCTCGTCGATATGCTCGCCGGAGACGCGGAACTGCACCGGATAACCCACCGGCGGCCCATTCTCCAGGCGCGAGATACGGGTACGCAGGGTCGGGAACTGTTCGCGCAGGGTCTCGATCAGCCACAGGCGAATCACCTCGCGCTCCTTGATGCTCTTGGCCAGCACCACGAACTGCGCCACGCTGGCCGCCGGCAGCTGCTGGTCCAGGGGCAGGTAGAAGCGCGGCGATCCGGTGCCGACATAGGCCACATAGTTGTCGATGCCTTCATGCTGATTGAGCAGCTGCTCCAGACGCTTGACCTGGGCCTCGGTGGCCGCCAGGGACGCGCCCTCCTCCAGCTTCAGGTCGACCATCAGCTCCAGGCGCCCGGACGCCGGGAAGAACTGCTGGGGCACGAAGCGGAACAGCAGGATGGAGGCCACGAACAGGCCCAGGGTCAGCAGGATCACCGTCTTGCGCCGCCGCACACACCACTGCACGGCGCTGCGCACCCGCTGGTAGAAGGGCGTGGCATAGGGATCATGACCGGCATCGCCGCCATCGTGCTTGGCCGCGTGCAGCTTGGCCAGATCGGGCAGCAACTTGGCCCCCAGGTAGGGCACGAAGACCACCGCGGCGATCCAGGACACCAGCAGGGCGATAGTCACCACCTGGAAGATCGAGCGGGTGTATTCCCCGGTACCGGACTGCGCGGTGGCAATCGGCAGAAAACCGGCGGCGGTGATCAGGGTACCGGTGAGCATGGGGAAGGCGGTGCTGGTCCAGGCAAAGCTGGCCGCCTTGAGGCGGTCATAGCCCTGCTCCATCTTGATCGCCATCATCTCCACCGCGATGATCGCATCGTCCACCATAAGACCCAGGGCCAGCACCAGGGCGCCCAGGGAAATCTTGTGCAGGCCGATCCCCAGGTAGTACATGCTGGCGAACGTCATGGCCAGCACCAGGGGAATCGACAGCGCCACCACCAGGCCGGTGCGCAGCCCCAGGGAGAAGAAACTCACCAGCAGGACGATGATCACCGCCTCGGTGAGCACCCGCACGAACTCACCCACGCCGGTTTTCACCGCCGCCGGCTGGTCGGACACCTTGCGCAGCTGCAGGCCCACCGGCAGGGTTTCCTGCAGGCGGGCGAACTCGCTCTCCAGGGCCTTGCCCAGCACCAGGATATCGCCGCCGGCCTTCATCGACACGGCCAGGCCAATGGCATCCTCGCCCATAAAGCGCATGCGCGGCGCGGGTGGGTCATTGAAGCCGCGCTTGACCTCGGCCACATCGCCGATGCGGAAGGTGCGCTCGGCCACGCGGATGGGGAAGTCGCGAATCTCCTCCACGCTCTTGAAGCGCCCGCTGACGCGCAACTGCACGCGGTCGCTGGGGGTCTCGAAGAAACCGGCGGCAGCCACCGCGTTCTGTTCTTCCAGGGCCTTCTGCACCACCGCCAGGGGCAGCCCCAGGGTGGCCAGCTTGGTGTTGGACAACTCGATCCAGATCTTCTCGTCCTGCAGACCGAGCAGCTCCACCTTGCCCACGTCCTTGACCCGCTGCAGCTGAAGCTGGATGCGGTCGGCATAGTCCTTGAGCACCGCGTAGTCGAAACCCTCGCCGCTCAGGGCATAGATATTGCCGAAGGTGGTGCCGAACTCGTCGTTGAAGAACGGCCCCTGGATGCCCGGCGGCAGGGTGTGGCGAATATCGCTGACCTTCTTGCGCACCTGGTACCAGAGCTCGGGAATCTCCTTGGAGTGCATGGAGTCACGGGCGATAAAGGTCACCTGGGACTCGCCGGGGCGCGAGAATGAGACGATTTTGTCGTACTCGCCGGTCTCCATCAGCTTCTTTTCGATACGCTCGGTGACCTGCCGCGCGACCTCTTCGGCGCTCGCCCCCGGCCAGTTGGTACGCACCACCATGGCCTTGAAGGTAAAGGGCGGATCCTCGCTCTGGCCCAGCTTGGTGTAGGAGATGCCGCCGACCACCGCCAGCAGCAGCATGAGATAGAGCACGATCTGGCGGTTACGCAGGGCCCAGGCGGACAGGTTGAAATCCATCGGGCTTACTCCTTGGCCGCCAGTTGCACGGTGCGGTTGTCACGATCCACCGGGCGTACCGCCTGGCCTTCGCGCAGCACCTGGACACCGGCCGCCACCACCCAGTCGCTGGCCTTGAGCCCTTCCAGCACCGGCACGGTCTTGTCACCGAAGGCCCCGATGCGCACGGCGATGCGCTTGAGCCGGGAGTCCTGGGGATCGACCACCCAGACATAAGGCTGACCCTGTTCAGCACTCAGGGCCGACAACGGCACGGCCAGGGGCACCTCACCGTTGTGGGCGATAAACACCCGGGCGCTCTGGCCCAGTTCGGCCGGGGTGTCGCCGGCGCTGAAGGCGACCCGGGCGGCGAAGGTTCGCGATTGTGGATCGGCCGAGGGCGACATCTCGCGGATGCGACCGGGGAAACGTCGATCCGGCTGCGACCAGAGCTCCACCGCCACTTCCTGGCCGACCTTGAAGCGCTCGAAGGCCTGTTCCGGCAGGCTGATCAACACCTCGCGCTCGCCATCGGCGGCCAGGGTAAAGACCGTCTGCCCAGCCGCCACCACCTGCCCCACCTCCAGCATGCGCCGGGCCACCACACCGCTGTCCGAGGCGCGCAGCACGGCATAGCCGGCCTGGTTGTTGGCCACGTTGAATTCGGCGCGCACCTGCTTGAGCCGGGCCTCGCCGGCGCGGTAGAGGTTTTCCGCGTTGTCGTACTGCGAGCGGCTGACCAGGTTGCGTTCGAGCAGGGTCTTGTAGCGCTCGCGCTCGGCGCGCACGGTCTGCAGGTTGGCTTCGGCCGCGGCGACCTGGGCGCGCATGGCCTCCAGCTGCAGGCGCACGTCCTGGGGGTCGAGCTCGGCCAGGGGCTGATCCTTCTTCACCCGATCCCCCACCTCCACCAGGCGCCGGGTCACCTTGCCGCCGATACGGAAGGCCAGTTCCGGCTCCAGGCGGGCGCGCACCTCACCCGGGTAGGCATCCACCAATTCGGCGGACAGCTGCGGCTGCACCACCAGGGCCGGGCGCACTGCCACTTCGACCGAATCGCCATTGCCACAGGCGGCGAGCAATGCAATTAAACTGGCAGGCAAGGCAACAGACAGGGCATGACGAAACATGATGACTAACCTTTGTGGAGGCTATGGAATATTTGTACTGCCCGGTATAGTAAAAATAGCAAACTCATCAGTCCAGTATTAAAACGAGCCATGTCAAACAAAGTATTGCCAACCAGCGGCCCGGGCCGCCCCAAGGATCCGGCCAAGCGCCAGGCCATTCTGGAAGCGGCCAAGACCCTGTTTCTCAGCAATGGCTACGACGGCAGCAGCATGGATGCCATCGCCGCCGAGGCTGGGGTGTCCAAGCTCACGGTGTACAGCCACTTCACCGACAAGGAGCGGCTGTTTGTAGCCGCGGTGGAGTCCAAGTGCGCCGAGCAGCTGCCGGAGCTTTTGTTCGAGCTGAGCGATGAGGCACCGATCGACAGCGCGCTGCTGGCCATCGGCCGCGGCTTCAATCGCCTGATCAACAGTCGCGAGTCGGTGGAGCTGCATCGGGTGATGGTCAGCCTGGCGGCCCAGGACCCCAAGCTGTCGCGGATGTTCTACGACGCCGGGCCGCAGCGGGTGCTGAACGAGATGGAACACCTGCTGCGCCAGGCCGATGCCCGCGGCAAGCTGCGGGTTGCCGACCCGCAGAGCGCGGCGGATCAGTTCTTCTGCCTGATCAAGGGCGGTGCCCACTTCCGCCTGCTGATCGGCTGCGCCACGGCGCTTGAGGGCGAAGCCGCCGAGCGCCACGTGCAGGAAGCGGTGCAGATGTTTCTGCGCGCCTATCGGCCCTAAAGAGAGCTTCAAGCTTCAAGCTCTTCGCTTGCGGCTTGCAGCGGCTCTTAATCCGTAGGGTGCGCCGCGTGTTCCAGCAACCGGATGCCTGGTGCGCACAGCGCACCTACGCCCCTGTCAGCTTTTTCTTCGGGTAGATATCGTAGCGGCTGGACTTGCCCTCCAGCACATAGCCCGGCTGAGGGCCCTCGATGATCGGCGCCTTGCGCGGGCGCTTGACCACCACCCGGTGGCTGGCCAGGGCCAGGGCCGCCGCCAGCAGGGCCGGGGCATCCAGATCATCACCAACAAATGGGCGGAACAGGCGCATCTCCTTTTTCACCAGGGCGCTCTTGTCGCGATGGGGAAACATGGGGTCCAGGTAGATCACCTGGGGCGGCTCGCCCTGCCAGGCCGCCATCAGCTCGATGGCATTGCCGCAGCACAGTTGCATCCGTGCCGCGATGGGGGCCACCTCGGCATCCCGCGCGGCGCGGGCCAGGCCATCCTCCAGCAGCGCGGCAATCAGCGGCTGACGCTCGATCAGGGTCATGCTGCAGCCCAGGCTGGCCAGGACAAAGGCATCACGGCCCAGACCCGCCGTGGCGTCCAGCACCCGCGGCCGCACTCCGGGGGCGATACCCACGGCCTTGGCGATCATCTGCCCGCTGCCGCCGCCGAACTGACGACGATGAGCCACCGCGCCCTCGACAAAGTCCACCCGCACCGGCCCCGGTGCCTGGGGACCCAGTTCGACCAGCTGCAGGCCGGCGTCATCCAGTTGCAGGGCGAACTCGCTCTGCCCGTCCAGCGGCAGCCCCAGACGGGCGGCCCAGGCAGCGGCGGGCTGTTGCAGGTGGCTGGCCAGGGCCTGCACCCGCACGCGGGTTATATGCCGATCATCACTCATCAGAAAATATGCTCAAAAAACACTCAATTGACCGGCGCAGTGGCCGATAGCCTGTGCAGGCGGCATTTTGCCAGACCCGGCAGCCAAGAGCCGCAACGAGTTCGCCATGTTCGACGCCCTTTCCGCACCACGTCCCCATCCCGCGCCCAGCCACCCCGACAGCATCGAGCAGAGTCTGGATGAAGGCAAACGCGCCTCGCTGGACTACCAGATCCTGCGCCGCACCCTGATGATCGAGCAGGACGAGGCGCCGGCCAGGGCCGCCCCGCCGCCGCAAGACGCCCCCGAGCCACCGGCCATCAGCGCCCAGGCCAGCGCCTTCGAGCAGGTAGTGGCCCAGCGCGAGCTGGAGCTGAACATCAGCGCACCCACCACGCCGCAGAAAACCGATCCCCTGGTGCTGGACCTGGCCGGCAACGGCTTTAGCACCAGCGGCCTTACACGCCCGGTGCTGTTCGATCTGGACGCCGACGGTCGTCTCGACCAGATCAGCGTGCCCACCGGCGACGATGCCCTGCTGGCCTGGGACCGCAACGGCAATGGGCGCATCGATGACGGCCGCGAGCTGTTCGGCGACCAGCACGGCGCCGCCAATGGCTTTGCCGAACTGGCCAGGTTCGACGACAACGGCGACGGCCGCATCGACGCCGCCGATGCCATCTTCGATCAGCTCCTGCTGCTGCGCTTCGATGCCCAGGGCCGACAGAGCACCCAGAGTCTGCAGCAGGCCGGGGTCAGCGCCATTCACCTGGACGCCCGCGACGTCAGGATCGCCCTGGGCGCCTATGATGAGATCGCCCAAATGGGCCGCTTCGACTTCACCGATGGTCGCAGTGGTCAGGCGGCGGATCTGCTCCTGGCCCAACGTTAACGGGCATGCCGCGACGGCACCCCGAACGATGAAAGCCTGAACGGCATGCCCACCCTCATCCGGCGCTTCGCGCCACCTTCTCCCAGAGGGAGAAGGGCAGCAAGGAGGGCGTCGCTGCGCGACTTTCACACTAGCCGCCCTATAAAAGCCCCAGCTGCAGCTCTGCCGCAGGCTCGGGCCAGTCGGGTAGCGCCGGCAAGCCTGGCAGGCGCGTTACCAGTTGCTGGTGAAAACGCCGCGCCAGTTGCGCCGCCAGGCGATTGTCCGCGGTGTGCAAAAAGACATGGGGCGTACGCCCCTCCTCGATCCAGGCCGCCACCTTGTCCAGCCAGGGCGCCATAAAGGGGTCGTTGGCCGGCAACTCGGGGTGGCCGATAAAGCGCAGTTGCGGGGCCTGGCTAAAGGCCGTGGGGCGCGGCGGCAGGCGCGGCTTCTTGGCCTGGGCATGCAGCACTGCCGCGTCCGCCGAACGGCAGCTGAACAGCGCCCGGGCGTCCAGGCAGATGCGTTCGATGCCCCGCTCATGTAGCAGGCGATTGAGCCGGCGCTCCTCCTCGCCCCGGGCGAAAAACGCCGGATGACGCACCTCCACCGCCAACGTCCCCGCCGCCCAGGGTTCGACAAAGCTGCCTAGTTCCGCCAGACGCTGCGGGCCGAAGCTGGCCGGCAGCTGCAACCAGTAGGGGCTGACCCGCGCCCCCAGAGGCGCCAGCAAACGACGAAACCCCATGGCCTGATCCAGCTGCTCGCGCAGATCGCCGGCGTGACTGACAGTGCGCGGCAGCTTGGCACAGAAGCGAAAATGCGCCGGCATCTGCTGCGCCCAGCGCGCCACGCTGGCCGCCGAGGGCTCAGCATAAAAAGTGGTATTGCCCTCGACCGCATTGAACACGCGGGCGTAAAGGGCGAGAAACTCGTTCGAGTGACTGTCGACGGGATAGAGCTGGCCACGCCAGGCCGGCTCGCTCCAGGACGGGCAACCGAGAAAATAGGGCAGCATCGGCTCGGCAATCAGGCGTAGAGATCCAGCCCCAATACCTGCTGCGCTTCCAGATCGGGGGTAAAGGCGGCGGTGCTGCTGTAGCTGGCAATGGCCTGGGCGGCGCGGTTGTTCAGTTGCGGCTGGTACAGCTGATCCTGCGGCCGCGCCGGCAGGTTGTCGCTGCTGGCGGAACTGGCCTGTACGGTGCGCACCTGGGGGGCCTGCTCCAGGCCCTGGCTGCTGGCCGGGCTGGACGGCTGCTCGCGGCGCTCCTCGATCTCCCGCTGGGCCTCGCGAAAAGGCGTAACCGCCGCCCCACCCCGGGGGCTGCGATCAGGCAAATAGGCGGGGGTAAAGCCGTCGATACGCATCAGAGACTGCTCGGCAATGGCGCAACAGGAAAAGATTCAGGTACTGGCAATCTAGCCGCGCGCGAGTCGCTTGGCAATCGCCCTGCGCCATACCGGCGGTCGCATAGGACCAAAGGCACTACGGCGTTGCCTTGGGCGTGGCCACCTGATCGCGCAGGTACACCGGCTGCGCCTGATCGGCCGCCACGGCCTCGCCACGAGCCCAGGCAAAACGGGCCAGGGTCAGCAGGTCCTCGGCGTGGGGCAGCATGGCCGGCGCCTGAGCACTGACCACAATAGGTAACCGCGGGGCAAAGGTGCCCCAACCGGTACCCGCGCCAAACCACTCACCCGCCGCATCGCGGGGCAGGCTGGCCTGCTCGGGCGGCAATACGGCCTCCAGCCCCTGCAGGCGCATCTCGCCCTGTTCGGCGCGATAGCAGCCCCAGTACACCTCATCCATCCGCGCATCGATGGCCGCGGCCACCTGCTGCGCGCCATGCTCGCGCAAGCTGCGCTGGGCCAGCACCGCCAGGTTGGACACCGGCAGCACCGGGCGTTCCAGGGCAAAGGCCAGGCCCTGCACCACGCCGATGGCGATGCGCACACCGGTAAAGGCGCCAGGGCCGCGACCAAAGGCGATTGCATCCAGGGCGCTCAGGGGCACGCCGGCTTCGGCCAGCAGCTGCTGGATCATCGGCAACAGGCGCTGGGCGTGCAGCCGGGGTATCACTTCATAGTGGCAGGTGAGGCTGCCGTTATGCAGCAGGGCAACCGAGCAGGCTTCGGTGGCGGTATCCAGGGCCAGCAACGTGGTCATCGGGGCATCCGGGGGCGAAAAAGGCAGGCATTATAAACGCCAACGGCCCGCAAGCGGGCCGTTGAACGCACAGGGCTGAATCAGCTCAGGGCTGCCAGCACCTTGGCGGTGATCTCGTCCACCGAGCCCACACCGGGGATGGCACTGTACTTCGGCGTACCATCGGCGGCGGCCAGCTGCTGGTAGAAGTCCACCAGGGGCTTGGTCTGCGAGTGATAGACCGACAGGCGGTGACGCACGGTTTCTTCCTTGTCGTCGTCGCGCTGGATCAGCTCTTCGCCGGTCTCGTCATCCTTACCGGCGACTTTCGGCGGGTTGTGCTCGGTGTGGTAGACACGACCGGAAGCCGGGTGTACGCGACGACCGGCAATGCGGCCGACAATTTCCTCGTCGTCCACGGCGATTTCCACCACATGGTCGATGGCCACGCCGGCCTGCTTGAGCGCCTCGGCCTGGGGAATGGTGCGCGGGAAGCCGTCGAACAGGAAGCCATTGGCGCAGTCGGCCTGGGCAATGCGTTCCTTGACCAGATTGATGATCAGGTCATCAGATACCAGACCGCCGGCATCCATCACGCTCTTGGCCTGCAGGCCCAGCTCGGTGCCGGCCTTGACCGCAGCACGCAGCATGTCGCCGGTGGAAATTTGCGGAATGGCGAATTTCTTGGTGATGAAACCAGCCTGAGTACCTTTGCCGGCACCTGGCGCCCCCAGCAGAATCACGCGCATCTGATGTGCTCCTCAAGATTTGAATAAGAATCGTCGGACTCGCCTCGTGGGGCCAATCTCAGAATTGTTCTGGCAGCAGTGCCAATGGGGGCCAGGCTGCCGAAAGGTCGATCAAGATACACAGCGCACCCCGGGCGCACAAGCCACCAAAAGTCGGATAGGGGCAAGACCCAAGCAGGCTGGACAGGACCCCACCTGGCATGCCGCCAGGCCCGGGCAAAAGCGCGCCCGACAGCACCCCGGCAGGCCTTAGCCGGTGTTGCGCAAGCCTGCGGCAATACCGGCCACGCTGACCAGCAAGGCCTGTTCCAGAGGGCTGTCGGCCTGGTTTTCGCGCTGCCGACCGCGAGCCAGCAGCTCGGCCTGGAGCAGGTGCAAGGGGTCCAGGTAGGTGTTGCGCACACTGATAAATTCCAGGGTCTCCGGGCTATGGGCCAGCAACTGCGACTGCCCAGTCAGGCTCAATACCGCCGCCACCGCCTGCGACAATAGGCCGCGCAGATGTTCACCCAGCGGTCGCAACCCGGATTCCACCAGGCGCTCGTCATAGAGCCTGGCAATATTGCCGTCGGCCTTGGCCAGCACCATCTCCAGCATATCGATGCGGGTACGGAAGAACGGCCAGCGCTCGCGCATCTGGCTCAGCAACTCGCCCTCGCCACGCTGCAGGGCCGCCGCCAGGGCCTGCTCCCAGCCCAGCCAGGCCGGCAGCATCAGGCGGGTCTGGGTCCAGGCGAAGATCCAGGGAATGGCCCGCAGGCTTTCCACCCCGCCCTCGCGGCGCTTGGCCGGGCGGCTGCCCAGGGGCAGGCGGCCCAGTTCCAGCTCGGGGGTGGCCTGGCGGAAATAGTCGACGAACTGCGGATGCTCGCGCACCACCGCACGGTAGGCCGCCACGCCATCGCCAGCCAGCCTGTCCATCAGCGCACGCCAGGCAGGTTCCGGGGCCGGAGGTGGCAGCAGGGTGGCCTCCAGTACGGCGGCCAGGTACAGGTTGAGGTTCTGCTCGGCGATATCCGGCAGGCCGAACTTGAAGCGGATCATCTCGCCCTGCTCGGTGGTGCGGAAGCGCCCGGCCACCGAACCCGGGGGTTGCGAGAGAATGGCCGCATGGGCCGGGCCGCCGCCCCGCCCCACGGTACCGCCGCGCCCATGGAACAGCAGCAGTTCGACCTGATTGTCGCGGCACACCTGCACCAGGGTCTCCTGGGCGCGGTACTGCGCCCAGGCAGCGGCCGTGGTACCGGCATCCTTGGCCGAGTCGGAATAGCCGATCATCACCTCCTGGGGGCCGTGCAGCCGCGCCCGGTAACCGGGCAGGCCGAGCAGACACTGGATCACCGGCCCGGCGTTATCCAGATCGGCCAGGGTCTCGAACAGCGGCACCACGCGCATCGGCCGCTGCAGGCCGGCTTCCTTGAGCAACAGCTGTACCGCCAGCACATCGGAGGCGGCGCCGGCCATGGAGATCACATAGGAGCCCAGGGACGCCGCCGGGGCGGCTACCACCTCGCGACAGGTGGCCAGCACCTCCTCGGTCTCGGCGCTGGGGCGAAAATGCCCGGGCAACAGCGGCCGACGGTTTTCCAGCTCGGCCAGGAGGAACTGCAGACGACGCTCTTCGTCCCACTCGGCATAGCAGCCCAGCCCCAGGTAGTCGGTGATCTCGCTCAGGGCCGCGGCATGCCGGCCGGCGTCCTGGCGCACATCCAGGCGCACCAGAAACAGGCCGAAGGTGGCGGCGCGGCGCAGGCAGTCGAGCAGCGGACCATCGGCGATCACGCCCATGCCGCAGGCGTGCAGGGACTGGTAACAGAGGGTCAGGGGCTCCAACAGTTCGCGGTTGTCCTGCAGCACCGCCGCCGGAGCCTCCAGGCGCTCATGCAGGGCAGCCTCGGCCCAGCTGCGGGTGGCACGCAGGCGCTCACGCAACTGCTTGAGCAGTGCCCGATAAGGCTCGGCACAGGCGCCGACCTGGGCCAGCAACTCGGCGCTGGCCTGCTGCATGGACAGCTCGGCAGCCAGGCGGTCGATATCACGCAGGTACAGATCGGCGGCCATCCAGCGCGCCAGCAGCAGCACCTCGCGGGTCACCCGGGCAGTGACATTGGGATTGCCGTCACGGTCGCCGCCCATCCAGGAGGCGAAACGGATCGGCGCTGCATCCAGCGCCAGGTGCAGGCCGGTGGCGGCATGCAGGGCCTGATCGGCCTGGCGCAGCACATTGGGCACGGCATGCCAGAGCGAATGCTCGATCACCGCGAAGCCCCACTTGGCCTCATCCACAGGGCTCGGCCGGCTGCGGCGAATTTCCTCGGTATGCCAGGCCTCGGCGATCAGGCGCTGCAGGCGGGTGCGAATCTGCTCGCGCTCGACGGGCAGCAGGTCGCGATGATCACCGGCGGCCAACTGCTCGGCGATGGCATCGTATTTCTGGATCAGGGTGCGGCGCGCCACCTCGGTGGGGTGGGCGGTGAGTACCAGCTCGATATCCAGGCGAGCGAACTGGCGGGCCAGGGCCTCGCCGCCATGGCCATCGGTCAGCAGACGGGCCAGCAACTCGCTCAGCACACAGGCCTCGAAGGCCGCCGGCTCCTGGGGCTCACGACGGCGCACCCGGTGGTACTGCTCGGCGATATTGGCCAGATTGAGAAACTGGTTGAAGGCCCGCGCCACCGGCAGCAACTCGTCATCATCCAGTTGCGCCAGGCTGGCACTGAGCTGCTCGGCACCGCCAAGGGTGCCGCGCCGCGCGCCCTTGGCGCTCTTACGGATACCTTCGATCTTGTCGAGAAAAACCGGCCCCAGCTGGTTGCTGATGGTATGCCCCAGCAACTCGCCCAGTTCGTGCACATCCTCGCGCAAGCGCGCGTCTATCTCTGCCATGACCGCTGCTCCATGAGTCCTTCGCAGCCCTAGAGTGCCCAGCGCGGCGAGTTCTTACAAGAGCGCGACAAGACCCGCCGCAGTGCCCGCAAAGGGCTAGGCTTAAGGCATCGACCCGCACGCGCAATGGAGGCCACCATGAAGATTCGCGAACTGATCCCGCACTGGGAGCGCAACGCCAAGGGACGCCTGAGTGCCACGCCCTACCAGCTCCATCTGGAGCTGGAAGCGGCGGCGCGCCTGGCGGCATTGCAGGAGATGTACCCCAGACGCCAGGTCGAGGACCTGCTGGGCGAGCTGCTCGGGGCGGCGCTGGAGGAACTGGAAAGCAGCCTGCCCTACGTCAAGGGCAGCCGGGTGGTGGCCACCGACGAACAGGGCGACCCCATCCATGAGGATATCGGCCTGACCCCGCGCTTTCTCGCCCTGTCGCGCCAGCACCTGGCACGCCTGAGCGCGCAGCTCGATCAGGCCAGCTGAAGGTCACTCCTCGCCTGCGCCCTCGCCGGCCGTGCAGCGCACGGCGCGCTTCTTGTTGTCCACCAGCACGCCCGTCAGACCGCGCTGCTGCAGGTCGAACAGCACCAGCACGCCATCGATGCACTGGGCAACCTGGTCGGCCGGCTTCAGGGAAATGCGATAGTCCTCGCCGGGTAGGGTCTTGAGCATGGTGAAGTCAGCCAGCAGAAGGGCATCTTCCTCCTTGGCGAAATGCAGGTAGCCGTAGTAACCCAGGCTGGCCACCGTGGCGCATACCGTCACGATGGCGGTCAGAATCAGGGGAATGGGATTGAGGTCTTGCATGAGGCTGTTCTCGTCCAGGGTGGAAAGCTGCGCGATTCTATGTCGTTTTGCATGCCAGCGGGCAACCTGACCCCACCCCCAGCAAAAGTTAGGCGGCAGCGCCCGACCAGCCTGCTTAGATAGGCGGGTTACGCCACCTACAAGAGGTCTGCCCATGACCCTGCCCTGGTCCCCTGCCCTGCTGGAGCTGGCCCACACCCCGGCCGGCCTGACCGCCGGCTATATCGATTCCCTGCTGCCCGCCGCAGCCGACATGGGCCTGGATATCCCGCCCCTGCTGGCAGAGGTCGGCCTGAGCCTCGCGCAGCTGCGCTCGCCGCACTATCGGCTGTCGCTGTTCAAGGCCTTCGATCTGCTGTTGCGCGCCGAGCAGCAAAGCGGCGATGCCCTGCTGGCCCTGCGTCTGGCCCAGCAGGTGCAACCCCGCTCCTTCCAGTTGCTCGGCTATGCCTGCATCAGCTGCGCCACCCTGGGCGAGGCCCTGCAGCGCCTGCAACGCTTCGAGGCTCTGGTCTGGGATAGCGGCCATAGCGAACTGCATGATGAAGGCGCGTGGCTGGCCCTGACCTGGCAGGCCCCGACACTGCCCTGGATACCGCGCCAGGTGGTGGAAATGGCCATCGGCGGCTGGCTCGCCCTGGGCCGCCAGCTCTGCACCGAGACGACGGCACTGGGCGGCCTGCAGGTCGAGTTCCGCCACCGCCTGGCCGACACGCCCCAACGCTATCAGGAACTGCTGGGCTGCCCGGTCAGGGGCAATGCCCCGCGCAATGCCCTGCTGCTGCCCAAGGCGCTGCTGAGCATGCCCCTGCGCCAGGCCGACCCGCTGCTCAATCAGCTGATGGACGCCCAGGCCCAGCAGCAACTGAGCCAGCGCAGCAGCCTGGCCGAACAGGTACGTGGCCTGCTGCGGCAAAGCCTGCCCCACGCCGATTGCGACGCCGAACGCCTGGCCATGCAGCTGGGGCTGAGCCTGCGCACCCTGCGCCGACGCCTGCAGGCTGAAGGCCTGAGCCTGCAACTGCTGCTCGATGAGGTGCGTCACGACCTGGCCCTGGCCCATCTGCGCCACAGCTCCCGCTCGCTGCTGGAGATCGCCTGCCTGCTCGGCTTTGCCGACCAGGGTGCCTTTACCCGCGCTTTTCGCCGCTGGCAGTGCTGTGCGCCCAGTGCCTGGCGGCGCAGGCGCACGGCAAATTTGTCCTCGTCCACCGCAAACAGCGGTTACCCAGGCCAAGAGTCAAAACCCAGGACGCCATAAAGTCGGGGCTCTGACCCTGATAGGAGCGCCGCATATGCCCTGGTACCTGCAAGCCTTGATCTCTATTCCCCTGGGCCTGGCCCTGGGCAATTTCACCGAATGGTGGTTCCACCGCTGGGTGCTGCATGGCCTGGGCCGCAAACGCGGCACCTTCTGGAGCTTCCACTTCCACGAACACCACCGCAACGCGCGCCGGCATGGCTTCCACGACCCCAGCTACCAGCGCCCGCCCCTGGCCCTGCATGCCCAGGGCAAGGAAGCCTGGGCGCTGATCATCGCCAGCCTGCTGATCAGCCCGCTGCTGTTGTGGGCGCCCTGGCTGTGCCTGACCCTCTGGTATTGCGCCCTCAACTATTACCTGACCCACAAGAAGTCCCACGAACAGCCGCAATGGGCCATGCAGCACCTGCCCTGGCACTATGACCACCACATGGGCCCCAACCCCCACGCCAACTGGTGCGTGACCAAGCCCTGGAGCGACTGGCTGTTCGGCACCCGCGAACACTTCCTGAACAAGGCGGCCAACGACAGCCTGGCACCCCGCTGAGTCACGCACTGCGGCTGCGCGTCAGCCATGGTAATCTTGCCGGCTTTCGCGGGTGCCCCAGGCGTACCAGCCACCTCGGCACCCCCAGCCCACCCTGCGGCTAGCCGCCATGACGCGGCCCCGCATTGCCGAGCCCTTGTCAGCCAACGATGAGCAAGTCGACCGCAGACCTTTCCGCACACACTCCCATGATGCAGCAGTACTGGAAGCTGAAGAATCAGCATCCGAACGAGCTGATGTTCTATCGCATGGGCGATTTCTACGAAATTTTCTACGAAGATGCGAAAAAAGCCGCGAAACTGCTGGATATCA
>Ga0209207_1000596_pt1 | contig 20932 bp, 17 predicted proteins | sample SaghotsprinmetaG_FD_184140 | JGI IMG/M metagenome (GOLD analysis project Ga0209207, IMG submission 184140) | Hot spring microbial communities from South Africa to study Microbial Dark Matter (Phase II) - Sagole hot spring metaG (SPAdes) (version 3) | ecosystem: Environmental > Aquatic > Thermal...
GTGCGTGCTCTATCTTTTTTAAATCTTCTTTTCTCATTCGTATTGCCGGTTCATACATTAAAAAATGACTTAAGTCTAAGAATTAAGCCATCTTTCTATTTTCCGGATTTAACTTTAAGAATTCAAGCAGTTAAATCCTGAGTTATTTGTATTAATTTTACCACAGTTATATAATCTATATAAATGAGGTTACTATGAAAAACAAAGGATTACTAATATTTAATATCATATTTATCAGTATTGGAGTTATTGCTTTGATCTCTTCCATCTACGCTAGTAAACCAATGAATGTAAATGAAATACAATACTATGGTGTAGAACTGTCCACTACTCAATTTAAAATGATAATTAGTGGTTCTAATAATGCATCATACAAATTGGAAAAAGTTGAACAATCTATCATAAACGATACTCTATTCCTAACCTTTTATGAATCTATGTTTAATGGCGATCCGTATCCCTACACGTTAATAATTGATGGAGATTTCACAAATATAAAATCAATTAAACTAAATGATCGAAATAATATAAAAGAAATATATCCATAATTAATATATGTCAAAGAAAAAGGAATTCCTAAGTAGAATTCCTTTTATATTTAATAACTACTTCTTGATATTATAGAAAGTATTAGCACCTTCAAACTTCGCAACATTTTCCAATTCATCTTCAATACGGATTAATTGGTTGTACTTAGCGATTCTGTCTGTACGGCTCATAGAACCAGTCTTAATTTGACCAGCATTGAATGCAACAGCGATATCAGCGATTGTCGTATCTTCTGATTCTCCTGAACGATGTGATACAACAGTTGTATAACCATTACGTTTAGCCATTTCCATCGCATCGAATGTTTCAGTCAATGTACCAATTTGGTTAACTTTGATTAGGATAGAGTTCGCAATACCCTTTTCAATACCTTCTTTTAAGATTGCAGGGTTTGTAACGAATAGGTCATCCCCAACGATTTGGATACGTTTGCCTAAACGATCAGTTAGACGTTTCCATCCATCCCAGTCTCTTTCGCCTAAACCATCTTCGATTGAAACGATAGGATATTTGTTTACTAAGTTTTCATAGTAATCAATCATTTCATCTGAACTTAATACTTCTTTTGTGGATTTCTTGAATGTATAAACACCTTTTTCAACATCATAGAATTCAGAAGCCGCAACGTCCATTGCTAAAGCGATATCTTTACCAGGAACATAACCAGCAGCTTTAATCGCTTCGATAATAACTTCTAGAGGTTCTTCGTTGTTAGCTAAGTTAGGAGCGAAACCACCTTCATCCCCAACAGAAGTCACATGACCACGTCCTTTTAATACTTTCTTTAAAGCGTGGAACGTTTCAGCACCCATACGGATTGCTTCTTTAACGCTTGTAGCACCAACAGGCATAATCATGTATTCTTGGAAGTCAATCTTCGCATCAGAGTGAGCACCACCATTGATAACATTCATCATTGGTACTGGTAATTCTTTTGCATTGAATCCACCTAAATATTTGTATAAAGGTAAACCATAGAAATCAGCTGCAGCACGTGCACAAGCCATGGAAACACCTAGGATTGCATTAGCACCTAATTTTGATTTGTCATGAGTACCGTCTAGTTCAATCATTAATGCATCGATTTCATTTTGACGAGTCACATCCATACCTAATAATGCTTCACAAATAACGTCATTAACATTATCAACAGCCTTTAAAACACCTTTGCCTAAGAAACGAGTCTTATCGTCATCTCTTAATTCTAACGCTTCACGTTCACCAGTGGAAGCACCACTTGGAACGATTGCACGACCGAATGCACCAGATTCAGTTGTAACTTCTACTTCAATTGTTGGATTACCGCGGGAATCCATTACCTCACGAGCATATACATCTACAATATATGGCATACTAAATTTCTCCTTTTGTTTAGGCCTTTACGGCATCAATAATCGCTTTAAACGAGTCAACTTTTAATGAAGCACCACCAATGAGTGCACCATCAATATCCTTCTCAGAAAGATACGCTTTGATGTTCTCAGGTTTAACTGATCCACCATATTGAATACGAACTTTTTCAGCCGCATCGACTCCAAAATTAACTTCAACTTCATTACGAACAAGTGCACAAGTATTCTGAGCAATCTCTTGAGTTGCACTCTTACCTGTTCCAATTGCCCATACAGGTTCATATGCAATAACGATATTTGAAACTTGTTCAGCTGTTAAGCCAGCTAAAGCAGCTTTAGTTTGACGACGAACGACTTCTTCAGTCTTGCCAGCTTCAAATTCTTCAAGCAATTCACCAACACATACGATGGGAGTTAATCCATTTGCGACTGCTTTTAATGTTTTCGCATTAACAGACGCATCTGTTTCTCCATAATATTGACGACGTTCAGAGTGACCTAAGATAACCCATTTTACGCCAACTTCTTTTAACATACCCACACTGACTTCACCAGTGAAAGCACCACTATCATTTTCATTCACGTTTTGAGCCGCAATAATCAAGTTCTTAGCAGACGCTACAGAAGCTTGAAGAGCAAGGTATGAAGCCGCAACCCCAAAATCCGCATCATTATGCAATAGAGGTTCAACTGCTGTTACGAATTCAACTGCTTCTGCAATTGTCTTATTTAACTTCCAGTTTCCTACAATAATTGGTTTTCTCATTACTTTTCTTGAATTACCGCAATACCAGGTAATTCTTTTCCTTCCATGAATTCAAGTGAAGCACCACCGCCCGTTGAGATATGGCTGAAATCATCTTGGAAGCCATTTTCAATCGCAGCACGCGCAGAATCACCACCACCGATAACAGTATATGCACCAGGCAATGAGGAAATCGCTTTACATACTTCGATTGTACCAACCGCATAAGTCTTCATTTCAAATACACCCATAGGTCCATTCCAAACAACTGTCTTAGCACCTTGTAATGCATTTTTAAACAATTCAACGGATTTAGGTCCAATATCTAGACCCATATAATCACTAGGAATACTGTTTTCATCCGCAATGTAGTTATCACATTCTTCAGAGAATTCTTTCGCAACTCTAAAATCAACAGGTAACACTAATTTGTCAGAAGCTTTTGCCAAGAAATCCTTAGCCATTTCAATCTTATCTTCTTCACATAATGATGTTCCAATTTCTTTTCCTTGAGCCTTCAAGAAAGTATAAGCCATACCACCACCGATAATAACTTTATCTGCAGTAGTTAATAAGTTTTCAATTACATTAATCTTATCAGATACTTTAGCTCCACCCAAGATTGCCACAAATGGACGCTCTGGATTGTGAACAGCTTTAGACAACATTGTGACTTCTTTTTCCACCAAGAAGCCTAATGCGCTAGGAAGAATCTCAGCGATTCCAACTGTACTGGAGTGAGCTCTATGAACGGATCCAAATGCATCTGTTACAAATAAATCACCTAAACTTGCCCAATATTTAGACAATTCAGGATCATTTTTACTTTCACCTTTTTCATAACGCGTATTTTGCAATACAACGATTTCAGAATTCTTCATTTCACTGACTGCTTTTTCAAGTTCAGCACCACGAGTTTCATCCACAAATTTAACTGGAACTTTAACCAATTCTGCTAAACGAGCCGCAACCGGCGCCATGTTGTTTTTCTTTTTATCGGATGCTGTTTTCTCAGGATCCTTATGATCAACCTTACCTAAGTGAGACAATAAGATTACTTTCGCACCTTCATCCACTAAATAGTTAATAGTTGGAAGTGCTTGAACAATACGATTGTCATCCTTAATAACGCCATCCTTAATTGGTACGTTAAAGTCTACTCTTACAATGACTCTTTTACCACTGACATTCAAATCTTTGACTGTCTTTTTTGCCATACGTGTTCCTCCTTGAATACCCTAGTATTATAGCACTTAGACCATCTTCTATCAACGCAAAAGCGTTTAAATGTGAGTCATTTCACAAAATGAAAAGAGGATTTCTCCTCTTTATTTTAAACGAATATTAATAAGCTCAGCATATTCCTTAGCAGATTTTTGCCATGACACATCTTTGGTCATTGCTGACTTACGTAAAGCCTTAAAATCATCCATGCGATACGTAAATGTTTCAAGTGCTAACCATAAGACATGTTTAAAGTCATTCACATTCATAGGATAGAAAGTAAATCCTGTCCCATCTTTTGTAAATTGATTATAAGGAACAACCGTATCTTTTAAACCACCTGTTTCACGAACCAATGGTAAAGTACCATATCGCATCGCAATTAGCTGAGAAATACCGCAAGGTTCAAATGCACTTGGCATGAGTAGGACATCAGATCCCGCATAAATTCGATGTGCTAACGCTTCATTGTATCCACAATAGAACACCGCTCTTCTTGGATATCTAAACTCTATTGCTTTAAGATCGTTTTCTATATGTGCATCACCTGTCCCAAGCACAACTAATTGAATCTCCCAACCCATAATATCACCCATTGCTTGTAATAATAGATTAACACCTTTTTGATCGGTCAATCTAGAAACCATAGACACTAATAACACGTTTGGATCTTCACGCAACCCCAGTTCTTTTTGAATGGCTAATTTATTCGCTTTTTTACCTTTGGTAACGGTTTTTAAATCATAATTAGTACTTAGATAGGTATCCGTTTTTGGATCCCAAGAATCAACATCAATACCATTAACAATCCCAAACAAATCATCTCTTCTTAGCGACAATACATATTCCATCTTTTCACCAAATTCAGGTGTTAAAATTTCATTTGCATAAGTTTTAGAAACAGTTGTGACGATATCGGAATATAAAATACCAGCTTTCATAAAACTAATACCATCTTTAAAACGCAAATGACCATCATGATAATAGGACATCGGTAATCCAATGCAACTATCTAAGATAGAAGCAGGAAAATTCCCTTGGAATAATAAGTTATGAATGGTAAACAACGTTAAAGGTGTTTTAATTCGTTTTGCATACGTTGTCTTAGCCAACAACGAAATTAAACCCGCATGCCAATCATGACTATGAATTACATCAGGAATAAGCACTTTTTCTTCAATCATTCTTAATACAGCATGTTGGAAAAACGCAAAACGTTCTCCATCATCCCCATAACCATAATAGCCATCTCGTTCAAAATATGGCGCATGTTCAATTAAGTAATAGGTAATCCCGTCCACATCTTTTGAATAAATGGTCGCAATCGTACGAATGATTCCTACTTCTACATTAAATGTTTTTTCCTTCTTCAAAGTATGATGAATTGATTTAGCTGTCTTAAGATACAAAGGCATCACAACAGACACATCAAATCCCTCATCTTTTAATGCTTTAGGAAGAGAGCCAATAACGTCAGCCAATCCTCCAGTTTTAATAAATGGTAAACCTTCTGATGCGACAAACAGAATTTTTTTCATAATTACACCCTATCTTGTCTTTTTACATAGAGAATCTTAGTATCATCAGAGACAAGTTCTTTCACTTTAGAAACAACAGCGGACTTATCCACAACCACATTCTTTAAATGAACATCTTCTCCAATCACAGACCCTTCTAAAACGATAGAATTTTCAACTAAAGCACCTTTTTTAATCACAACACCACGACCAATAACAGAACCAATTACAGTCCCTTCAATAAAACATCCATTCGCAACAATCGAACAGTTTACTCTCGCAGTCGGTGTATATTGAGCAGGGCAAGAATCACTTGTACGAGTATGAATTGGCCATTCTTCATTAAATAATTCTTTACCAATATTGTAATCTGTTAACTCCATATTCACTCTAAAGTATTCATTGAGTGAGTTGATACAAGCCACATATCCTTTAACAGGGAATCCAATCATTTTTAGTAATGGTGCTTGTTCCTGAAGAACATCACGAAGTGTATAGAGCGATGAAATATTATCTGCTAAATGAACTAAATGAATAAATAATTCACGACTCATCATATAGGCCGCTAATGAAATATGGCGATTCTTATATTTGCCACGATTCATCTCTATTTCTAATACTTGTTTCTTATCGTCTAGTTTTAAAGTATCAACACCCATAAACGATTCATGTGCATTGTTAACTGTCTTATAAAGCACCGTTACATCCGCTTTAGTTTCAAGATGTTGCTTGTAAACCTCATTAAAATCAACTGTATAAATCATATGACTTGGCATAATCATGACATATTCTTGATTCGCATCTTCAATAAAACGCATGTTTTGTAAGAATGCAGTCACATCATGATTATAAGCTTCAGATTGAATTGAATTTTCACCTGTTAAAATACGTAATTTACCATGCTTAGAGTTAATGTTATACTGACGTCCACTTCCTAAATGTTCAATAATCGAACGAGGTTTTTGTTTAACATACACTTGTATACGTTTAATTCCTGAATTTGTCATATTTGATAATGCAAAATCAATTAAACGATAACGAGCAAGAAAAGAGAGAGATGGAATAGGTCGATAATTCTCTAACCCAGCCACATGAACAGACGCATCATCGTAATTAATAATCCCAAGTACGTTTATCATATTGATCTCCTAACAATTTTGCGAAATCAAATCAATTTCGCCACTTTCTTGTCCAACTTTTGAACCTTCTTCAATTACTACATCGTCTGCCACTATGACTCTTTGTACAAATGCATTACTCTTAACATGTGAGAAAGGCATTAAGACACTATCTTTTACAACAGCCCCTTTATCAACTTTTACACCTGTAAACAATACTGAGTTTATTACTGTTCCATCAACAACACACCCTTGATTAATATAGGCATTTTCAATCGAGGCATTAGGACCCATATATTGAGGTGGCACGGTAATATCTTCGGTATAAATCTTCCAACTTGGATCCGCCAAGTTCAATTCATCACGATTATAGATTAAATCCATATTCGCTTCCCATAAACTATCGATTGTACCGACATCCTTCCAATATCCTTTAAAACGATGTGTAAACAAACGTTTCCCACTGTTTAAGAAACTAGGAATAATATCTTTACCAAAGTCATGATTAGAATTTTCTACTGATAAATCATCAATTAAAGCTTGTTTTAAGAGAGGCCAACTAAAAATATAAATACCCATAGATGCTAAATTCGATTTAGGCTGTTTAGGCTTTTCTTCAAACTCATAAATACGACCATCCTCATGTGCATTCATAATCCCAAAACGAGACGCCTCTTTTAGTGGAACTTCCAATACCGCAATGGTCACATCCGCCTTATTACGCTTATGATCTTCTAACATCGCATCATAATCCATCTTATAGATATGATCCCCTGAAAGAATCAAAACATAATCTGGTTCATACTGGTCCACAAAATCAATATTCTGTGTAATCGCATCTGCAGTCCCACGATACAATCCAAATCCTTCACTCTTTTCACGAGGAGGTAGTACATAAATACCACTATCTTTCGCATCTAGTCCCCATCTCTGATCTTGAGCTACATAAGAATTCAATAATACTGATTCGTATTGTGTTAATACTCCAATAACTTGTATATTGGAATTTGCACAATTACTTAGGGGAAAGTCAATAATACGGTATTTCCCCCCAAAATAAACCGCTGGTTTTGCGACTTTATTAGTCAAGTCTAAAAGACGTGTTCCACGTCCACCTGCTAATATCATCGCGATCATATTATGTTTTCGCATGAATATCCTCCTAGTATTAGGTATCTATGTTTATTATACCTTTTTTTATATCTGTTCGCACTCTCAAACCGTCAATCTTGGCATAAAAATGATGTGATTTATCATGCCAAATAAAAATAAATATGTGTTATGAATATTGTATGAACATTATGCGTGTGAAATAAAAACAACGATTTCTCGTTGTTTAGTTTCTATTTATCTGTGGAATATAACGTTTAATAATGCGAAGTAACACATGACCTATAATTGTATTTAACAATATCATTAACACAGCTTTTACTAATCGAACAGATACACTAATAACAAAAGGTATTCCATACATAATATTAAGCCATAAAGGAGTCAACGTTAATTGAACTAACATTTCAACTAAGATAACTCCAATCACCCAATTTAATAGAAAAGCTTTATCATTCTGCTTCGTTATATAGCGTAAACCCAATACTAATGTGCTTACCAATAACAGAATAAACGCTGAAATAACCAACTGCATTTCCAATGTGATCGTCACACTTCCATCTGGCAAAGAAACACTTTGTGTTGAGAACACATAGAATAAAGCAGATATCGAAATAATACTTATTAATATATTAGGTAATTGCTTAGTGAAGCCATTATTCGTTTTCACGAATCGATACGTTAAACCAGGAATAACACCAATCAGAATTTTATTGAGAGTAAATCCAAAAAATGGAAATGCAATCGTTCCAGTTAAAAGCTCTAAAAGATCTTCAGTTAATCCCGCGATAAAACCCCAAGAAGGTCCAAATATGAATCCAACCAACATAATAGGCATTTGAGATAGCCCAACTTTTAATGAAGGAAAGCCAAAAAGTGGAATCATCCAAGAAAAGAGTGATAGAACTAAACTTAGTGCGACGAACAAACTAACAATCACAACCGTCTTTATTTTGATCTCTGGTTTATCCCATTTAAATGACATAAATCCAATAAGCAAAATTAGAAACCCTGTAAGGAATTGAGTAAATAAGACCATAAACTACCTCCCTAATATATGTGGAACGAGAACTTGTCTAACCTCACTAATGAAATAAAGTGATCCAGTTATCAAACATGTCCCATTAACTGATTTTCTTAATGCATATTCTATCGCATCCAAAGGCTTCCGAATTGCTGTAACTGGATTGTTCGAGCACAATATTTCTAAAGAAGCCGCCCGATAAAACTCAAACTCAGTTACGATAACCTCATCCGCAATCTCAACTAATGCATGAATCATCTTTTCAGTCTCTTTATCTCTTAGCGCTGAAAATACAATTATCAAAGGTTTTCTGCATAAACGAGTACTCTCAACTAATGCATCAATACCATGCATATTATGTGCACCATCAACAATAATAAGTGGTGAATTACTAATTATCTCGAATCGACCTTTCCATTGAGTATTTAATAGTCCAATTCGTATCGAATTATTTGTTATGGTGAATCCACATTCTCTTAAATAAAATGCTGACTCAATGGCTAGCGAAGCATTCTTTACTTGATAAAATGCAAGCGTATTTAATGTGATATCTAAATCACGATATGTAAACGAAATGTTATGATTTGCTCTAATATTCAAAGGTTGTTGAATTCTATAATAATCTGAATGTCTTTCTTCACAGACCGATTTAAACACAAATAAACAATTCTCTTTTTCCTCTGATGTGATTAATGGAACTTTTTGTTTAATAATTCCAGCTTTCTCAAAACTAATCTCCTCAAGTGTATTTCCTAAGATATCCATATGATCATATCCAATACTGGTAATAAGCGATACAAGTGGAGTAATGACATTCGTCGCATCTAATCTACCGCCTAATCCAACCTCAAACACGGCAATATCCACTTCATTTTCAATAAAATAATATATTGCAATAAGTGTGTCTATCTCAAACATGGACAATTCATTTTTTTCAATTAAGTCATAGAAGCGATTCCCATAACTTAATAAATCATCATCCGAAATAAAATGATTATTGATACGTATACGGTCATTATGCACTTCTAGATGTGGTGATGTAAAAGTTCCAACTTTATAACCTGCCGTTTGTAAAATACTTCTAAGATAATTTGTCGTACTTCCTTTACCATTTGTACCTGCAATATGCACCGTTTTTAGATTATATTGTGGATTTCCTAATTGATCTAATAGAGCTTTAAAATGATCAAGTGAAAATCGACCTTTGTTCATTCTGTGTGTACAGTATTCTATAAAATCATGAGCTGAATTAAACATGTTGGCTCCAATCAATAGGCTGACGACCATTACTCATCAAAAAATTGTTCGTTCTACTAAAGGGCTTTGACCCAAAGAACCCTTGATACGCAGATAAAGGTGAAGGATGAACCGATTTTAACACAAGATGAATTGGATTTGTGATTAATTTTTCTTTTGCTTGGGCTTGTTTACCCCATAATATAAAAACAATAGCTTGACTAGAGCGATTACATTCCTCAAGCACATGATCACAAAATATCTCCCAACCTAATCCTTGATGAGATAAAGGCTTACTTTCTTCAACGGTTAATATACTATTAAGTAATAAAACACCCTGTTTAGCCCAATGAATTAAACTTCCATTTTGAGGCATAGAACAATTTAAATCTTCACACATTTCCTTAAAAATATTCTTAAGACTTGGTGGTAAAGAACACTCAGGATTAACAGAGAAACATAATCCATGAGCTTGATTTGGTTGATGATAAGGATCTTGACCAAGTATAACAACCTTCATATCTTCATATTTCGTATAAGCAAAAGCATTAAAAACATCCTCACGCTTTGGATAGATTGTTCGCGTTGAATACGCTTCTTTTAAGAAATGCGAAAGTTGAGTGAAATATTCTTCTTTGAATTCGTTCTTTAAAAAGTTCTCCCAATACATACTAAATCCTCTTAACTAACTCTCTTTGCTTATGATATTTAAAGGCATATAAAACAATGAAAATTGCAAAGCTTGAACAAAATGTTACCGCAACAATCAATGAAAGTGGTTCTGGTATGAAAGTCGCAAAGACGATAATACTTGCCATACCTAACAAACGTCCTCCATTTAATGTAAACTCTTTAGAGATAATTCGTCCGAATATATTCTCCTCTTCAATGTAATCTTGTAAGGCATTCATCATGATAATATTAAATGTATTCACCATAAATGGATTACCCAATGCATTTACCAAACCAAAATAAATAGCTCCATAAATACTTGGAACAAGCACTAGAACCATCGTACTTGAAAATAATAGTACTGCACCAAAAGCATACATCATCAAACGATTGTTTCGTTTAATTAAACGGCGCGCCGCAAAATTTGCAATTAGATTTAATAGAGCGAACCCTGTTAGTAAATCTCCATATAAACTACCACTACCACCTGTTGCCTTATAAATTAAAATACTTGTAAGCACGATAAGCAAACTATCTCTGACACCAAACAAGAAGTGACTTACCATAACATAGCGCCATTGTAAATCATTCTTAAGATTAAACTTATCAAAAATGGTGTAAGGTTTATTCACATAAACATTTTCAACCTTACGAGAGATCAAAGCCGCAATTATCTGTAATACAATAACAATTTGGAAAATACGAATATAACCTGCCGCATCTGTGCTAGAGAATCGAACAATCATCGTAGCCACAAAAGGCGCCACAACCGTTGATGCAGAGTTGAAAATCGCCATGGTAGATATAAATGATGCACGCGTTTCTCTGGAAGACGATTGTAGGTTTAAACTATTTATGGAGAACCAATACAATCCTTCTCCTGAACCAAGGACTAATCCCACTAAAAAGATAAGATAATAATTATCATTAAACAAATGGTTAAATCCCAATAAGAACGCAAAAGCACTAATAATTATTAATAAACCAATCGATAATACGGTAGATAAAGACATCTTACGACTAAATAACCCTCCAACATAAAAGCCTAAGGGAATCATGGTAAAACGAACCATGGCATACATCGTCATTGAATATATTGAACCCGTAAATGCATATAAATAGACATTAACAAAAACAGCGGACATGGTTGCCGCTATGAAATATGTCGCATTGACTATGACTAATAATTTTTCATTCTTACTCATTTTTAAATTTACCCTCAAATAATTTAGAATGGCGCATAATCCAATCATCCGATTTTAACGCAATCTCTATTTGTGCTTCCTGAACATTCAGTTCTTTATTCCATAATTTTTGAACTGTTTTCTCAAGTTCAATTTCATAATACAACTTAGACGCAAGTTGAGAAGGATAATCTTCCATTGCGACCAATGATTCACTACTAGTATTTATAAAAGCATACGAAAATTGTTTGTGCAATTCGGAATTAAAAATCAATTGATCAAGCATATCTTTATCACTTAATACATAATCTCTATCAGAGTTAATCTTCGCTTGTAAACCCTCGGTTGAATAAATTAATCTGAGTAATTCGTGTGCTGCGCTCGGATATGACGTATTAATATTTAATGCATATCCTGATACTTTCGTTAATAACGTCTTGAGCGAATCCTTACTGGATTCATACGCTTTTGGAAAAGATGATATAATCCATTCACTTTCATGTAACAGATCCATTTCTTCGTAAAACATCCAAGTCGCAACTTGACTAAAAATAAAATTATCATGATATAAGACATCTGGATAATCCCAAGTATATGTATCAGCTACGTTACCCTCAGAATCATTCCAATTCACAGTCGATAGAAAATCAATAAACTTCAAGGACTCAAGAAAAGCCTCTTTTTCAAACCCTGGGAAATAACCTCTATAATCTTCAAATAGATTCCATCCAGATGCTGTGAAATAAGGATACAGTGTAAATGGCTCACTTAAACTCAAGACTAGTTTTCGACTATCAGTATTCCAGTCTTTTTGTGCATTCACAATAGATTCAAAGCTTTCAAAGGAATCATGGATATTGTTTTGATTACTATCTTTCCAAGATCCAACTAGTCTCTCCAACTCTGACTTATTCGTAATAAACGCAAAACCTTCACCAATTAAAGGTAGAAATCTAAGACCCTCAACATTTAATTCAGTTGATAAATCACTTCTTCGATTCTCTATATTTTTATCCAATGTATAGAGAGAATTAAATTTAAGCGCCATATCGTTCGCTGTCCCGAACATCAAATCAATTGTATCTGTTTCATTGATAAGCACATACCTTATTGAACCTTTATCTGGATGAACTTGGTTCCAAAGTTGTAAAATTGCTTCTCCATATTCAATACTATTTACTTCTATAGTTATCGTCGCATTTTCTTCTATTTGATATTGATTTAGTTCTTTATCAAAACAAACTTGATCAAGCTCTAAATCACATGTTCTGAACCCATTATTGCTCGCAAACACATATAAAAATGACACAAGAATAAATACAATTAAGCTTACAATAATCACTGGTTTTTTCATCCATATAAGTGTACCAAATCCCCCTCTTAAACTCAAACAATATCGGTTGTTATTTATTTAGTAAGTGGTTGATTTGTAATTGTTATTACAATACCTTATAATTCACTTAATAGCCCACTTAATAGTTATGAACTCCATCCAACCAATATAATCTAGGAGTCACATGAAAAACAGTTTTAAGCATATCTTAAATAAACTTATTCAACAATCAAACTATAAATTCTTAGGCTTGATTGTTTTGATATTTTTAAGTTTAATTATCTTTTTTACCCTATTTAATCCATTTGAAGACACAAAAAACTCAAGTTCTACCTATGTTGAACCAGAAACCATTTTGTATCAAGTCGATTCTAACTATCCACCTTTTTCATTTGCGAACGAAGGCGATTTAATTGGATTTGATTTCGCTCTAACCAATATCATTTTCCCTTCTTACCAATACAAGCTAGATTATTCTACCGATACTTGGGATAGTGTTTATCAAAGAATTGTTAATCGCGAAATAGATTTAGCTGGTGTAATCGGCGTTACTGATGAACGCAAGAAGGATGTTCTTTACACACATACTCTATTTAATTCCTATGTATCCTTGTTTACACTTCATAATTTTGGATCAATCAAAGTTGATAATTTGAAGGATCTTAGAATCGCTGTTGGAAAAGGTTATTATACAGAAGCTATTTTGAGAGATGAACTTAAATTGGAGTACATTGCTTATACAAACATACATGACGCTATCAATGATTTACAGAATGGAAATATTGATGTAATTTTTGAGAATTCGTACTTAATTCGAAATATCTTAATTAAAGAAAATTTGAGTGGTTTAATTATTGATAACGTTTCCAATCTTTACCCTCGCGAACACGCTTATGCAGTAAGTAAAGATCGACCTGATTTAGTTGTGTTTATGAATAAAAGAATTGATGAACTTAAGGCAAATGGAACATTTGAAACAATCTATCAAAGTTATTTCTTTGAACATAGTAATGTTTACTATGAAGAACTCGAAAGAGAGCGCTGGGCTATTGGACTATTAACTCTATTTGGATTATTTGTCATTATTATTGGATTAGCCGAGATTATCAAACGACTTAAAGCTAAATTAAGTTTAAAGGTATATCAACTTGAAGAAACCAATAAAGAACTTCAAGAAAAATATGTTGAGATAAGAACTTTAGCCTACATCAACTTGGTAACTGGTTTACCAAATCGCAATCAACTAAGGCATGATATCTCTGAGTTAATTAAGGAATCGCATACTAAAGCTGTAATGATGTCCATTGATATTGATCACTTTAATGAAATAAATGATGCATTTGGCCATTCTATAGGAGATATTGTACTTAGAGAGGTTTCAGAACGATTTAAAAAAATAATTCCACCAGAAGGAAAACTTTATAATGTAAATGGGGAAGAATTCGTCTTTGTTGGTCGACCAATAAACCGTGATATATTCAAGCACAAGGCAAAAGAAGTTATCAATGAACTTCGAAAACCTATTATTGCAAGCGACAATGAAATACGTCTTAATGGAGGAATTGGAGTTGTCATGTATCCTGAACATGGATCAAATTTCGATGAATTGATGCGTAATCTAGATATCGCAATGATGCAGGCAAAACGCTCAAAAAATGAGATGATTGTGTATGAAGATAAAATGGGACATGAGTTTGAAGAACGAACAGAACTTCATAAAAGTTTACGCCTTGCAATAGAAAACAAAGAATTCATCCTTAATTATCAGCCAATTATTGAGCTCAAAACTCAATCGATAAAAGGGTTTGAAGCCCTTATTCGATGGATCCATCCAGTAAAAGGTCTACAATCTCCAAGTGTATTTATACCCGCAGCGGAAGAAAGCCATTTAATCATTCCAATAACTTATTGGGTTTTCGAAGAATCCTTTGCGTTTATTAAACAAGTAAATGAGATGTTTAATTCAAACTATTCTATTTCAATCAATATTTCAAGTATACATATTATTCAAGATGACTTTATCGATGTGATTAAGGATATATTGAATCGAATTGGATTAGAACCAAAGTATGTTGAATTTGAAATTACTGAATCTGTATTCTTAAGTGATTCTGATTTAGCAATTGATCAACTAAGTAAACTTAGAGAATATGGTATTAAGATTTCTATCGATGATTTCGGAACGGGTTATTCATCCTTAAGTTATTTAAAGGATCTTCCAATCGACATACTCAAAATAGATAAATCATTTATTGATAATATCCAAGAATCAAACAAGAATCTTTGCTTAGCAGAATCGATTGTGACATTAGGTCATACATTACAATTAAAATTAGTTGCGGAAGGCGTAGAAAACGAAGATCAACTTAAACTATTGAAGCAATTAAAATGCGAGTATATACAAGGATATCTCATTAGTAGACCTTTGCATTCAATCGATTTAATAAAATTTATCCAAGAAAAGACTTAATAGTCTTTTTCTTTATCCCATTAACTTGATATAATGATTCAAATTAGGGAGGTCCCTATGAAAACTAGACTATCTAACACCAGTGATATTAAATCAATCATGGATATAATTAAACAGGCTCAAAGCTATTTTAAACAATCAGGTATAAACCAATGGCAGAATAATTATCCCAATGATTCTGTTATAGAAAATGATATTCGATTAAATGAAAGTTATGTCATTGAGATGGATGAAAAGATTGTTGGAACCTATGTTCTCTCATTTAGAAACGAAGATACATATGACCTTATTTATGAAGGTTCTTGGCTAAGTAATGATAAGTATGCCGTTATCCATAGAATTGCATTTGACCAAGGAATAAAGGGTAAAGGGCTATCAAAAGAAGTATTAGATATTATTTATTCTCAATGCACCAGTAATCAAATATTTAGCATCAAAATTGACACACATGAAGATAATAAAGTAATGAAGAAAATGTTAGTGTCGAATGGATTTGTACATTGTGGAACAATTTTCCTTAGAGATGGTAATAAACGATTAGCTTATGAGAAATCCTTAAAATGAAATCGATTTCATTTATACCTGTTTGTGAATGTAAGCCATTACATTATTGTTTATGCTAAAATAAAAATGGAGGATTTATATGAGTACTAATCTAAAAAAACTAGTTGATGCGTTAGAAAAACAATCTAAAAATCAACACGAATTGTTTAACTATGCGATACCGGATACTTGGTTGTCATTTGATTATAAGGGTCAACAAATCAAGGTACATGACGGGCATGTATTAATAAATCCATATCGTTTTTATCAAGATTTAATTGAAGAAGTCTTCTTAAAAAAAGAACAAAATGAACTAAAAAGTTATTTTCTAGATCATCCTGTTGAAAAGAGTTTAGCCAATGGAGATTGGATTAAGAAGAGTAGTGTTTACTCCATGATGGTACGTACAACGGGTAGTTATGATCATGATCGTACTGGCCGATTAGAAGATTCAAATTTATACCATTTAAAAGATACAGGTACATTTCTAAAAACATTAGCCTATTTACCATTACTAAAACGAATGGGAATAGATGTCTTATATATGTTACCGATCGCAAAATATTCACTTAAAGATAAAAAAGGTGAGTTAGGATCTCCTTATGGTGTATCAAATTTCTATGCCTTGGATGAAGGTTTAAAAGATCCTATGACAGGTGATTTAACCAATGTAAATGATGAATTTAAAGCCTTTGTCGAAGCTGCTCATGCCCTTGATATGAAGGTTATTATTGATATCATTCCACGTACAAACTCAGTCAACTCTGATTTGATTATTGATCATCCTGATTGGTTCTATTGGATAGATCATAAAGATTTAGAGGACTATCGCCCTCCAATGGTCGAAGGATTAAAAACAACTCTTCCTGCTAAAAAAGAATACTTCAAAGAACTTTTCTCTTCACCAAGTGTAGAAGAACATCTTCATAAATTTAGAAAGAATCCAAAAGAGATTAATAAAGATAAGTGGAAGATTCTTGTAAAGGAATATAAGTCAAAATCCAATAAGAAAGAAATCCTAGATTTAGTTCAAGAACACTTTAACATGACAGTTGCCCCAGCTTTCTCAGATCATATTAATGATCCTCAACCTGCTTGGAGTGATGTCACCTTCTTTAGAATGTATTTAGATCATCCAATTAACTCTCAACCATTCTTAGATGAATTAGGTGCATTTGAACCTTATATCTTATTTGATGTGGCTAAGTGTAGTTTAAATCCTGGTGCTAAACCAAATATGCCATTATGGGATATGTTAAGTGGCATTATTCCTTTCTACCAAACTGAGTTTGGAATTGACGGGGCTCGTATTGATATGGGCCATGCATTACCAGTTGAACTAATTAATATGATCATTTCAAAAGCTAAAGCTATTGATCCTAACTTCTGTTTTATCGCAGAAGAGTTAGATATTGAAAATGCTCAAGCATCCATCGATAAAGGTTATAACATGATCATTGGTGATGGCTTCATCAAAGAACCGAGAGTTCAAGAAGGTATGTTCAATGCATTTGCATATAGTGCGATGAATCTTCCTTCACCTCTATTCGCGTGTGGAGAAACACATGATACACCTCGATTAGCTGCGAGACCTGGCAAAGATGTCTTAGCAAAAATGTTAACTGTATTTAATCACTTTATTCCTAACGCAATCCCATTCCTTAATTCTGGCCAAGAGTTCTTTGAGCTTCAACCCATGAATACAGGATTAGATTGTAAACCAAATGAAGCTGAAATTCTTCCAAAAGATGATCCTTATTTTGGTAAACTTGCCCTATTTGATCGATACAATTTACATTATTTACACCCTAGACGTTGGGAAATGATTGAAGTTATTGAAAAAGCCAGCAAGATTCGCAATTCACTCATAGACAGTATGTTAAATCCTGATAAAGTCTATCCTCTAGGATTCAGTGCACCTTGGGATACAGCCGCAGGCTTTGGCTATAAAGGTAGAAATAAAATTACCCTAGTTATTACAAACACCGATGTATACAACGATAAGGAGCACTGGGTAAAATTAGATAATATCCCTGATGATTTCAATCGTGAAGGTACCGTTCTTAAACAACTATTCTCTTCTGAAAATGAAGTGAGTGAAGCAGATGTTGTGATTGATTCTACATCGAATGTACGTATTTGGTTTAAGAAAGGTGAAGTTAAAGTATTTGAGATTAAAACATAAATCCCGAAAGGGATTTTTTCTTTTCAATCATTCTTTTGTCATAATTAACATAAGTGTTTCAAATGATAGAATAAAACTAAATATGAATTATACTAAAAGAGAGGACAAGCTATGAAAAAGATAATTGAAGTATGTTGCGGTAGTGTAGAAGATGTCATAAATGCCGAAAAAGGTGGTGCAGATCGTGTTGAGTTTAACAGTGCACTTTATTTAGGTGGACTAACCCCTTCACTCGCAAGTTTAATTTATCTCAAAGAAAGAGTACAAATTCCTATCATATGTATGGTGCGTACTAGAGGGGCTGGGTTTACATATAGCGAAGAAGATATCGAAGTTATGTGTACAGATGCCGAACTCTTACTCAAACATGGTGCGAATGGAATTGCGTTTGGAGCACTTAATGAAGATAGAAGTATCGATATCCAAACCAACAAAAAAATTATTGATATCTGTCATAAATATAATAAAGAGTTTGTTTTTCATCGAGCCATAGATTGTGTCGATCATCCAATTCTAAGTATTGAGACACTAATCAATCTAAAAGTTGATCGTATTTTAACCAGTGGATTTAGATCTACCGCATTAGAAGGAATTAATAATTTAAAAGAACTAGAATCGAAATATAGCCATCAAATCGAATTCTTAATGGGTGGTAAAGTCAATTCAAGCAATGCGAATCAACTAATCGATGAGACCGGTATTAACCAAATACATTCTTCATGTAAAACTTGGGTAATTGATCCTTCTACCCATAATGAATATGTCTCATACGCCTATGGTGATTATGATTCACATTATGAGTGTGTTGATATCAACTTAGTTAGACAACTTGTAAGAACAGTAAAAGGCGATTAAATCGCCTTTTTGATTATATTATTATTACTTAAGTTAAATTAATTAAATGGTTGAATATAGTTCAGACTTTGCGTACTTGAATAATTATTTAACCTAAAATAGACTTCTTCTAATTCTTCTTCACTGATATCTAATGTTGTATCATACATGATATTACTTATATATTCAGAATATTTATCCAAATAACCTCGATTCTTATACGAATCAATTAATTCCTTATCGACACTAATTAATACAAAGCGATTGTCGATAAAAAAGTACTCCAAGGTTTTGTAATACATATCTCTATATCGTACATTAAAGAAATCTTCTTCATCCATTGATCCATCAAACCAAAATCCTATTTTGATGGACGCAGTTTCTTTATTCAATTGTACTGTTTCAGGATTTAATGGGATATCTGATTCAAATATTCGTGTTAGATACCTTCTAACACTCTCATTTTCTTTAAACTCAGATTCATTTAATACATAGTCTGAAAAACTTGTATAAACTAAGAGTTTCCCATTACTATCAACCTTATAAAACTCACCCTTCGATTTATTATAGAAATCAAAAAAAACCATATCTCCCTCATTATCAGGATCATAGGGTAATAGAATTTCATTATTTCTATCTAAAACAGATCTTAAATTAACATAACCTGCATCACTTATCAATTTCTGTCCTTCATCATGCATAAGAAACTGATACAAATGTTCAACATACTCTTTTACTAGACTATTATTCTTGTCATAGAACATATAGTTATATATAACAATTGGGTAACTATCATCCAATATTGTCTTATCGTTTGGCTGAATCCCATTCACTTCTAACATTACTACATCATTGTTTAAATACTGTTTCTCAGTAAAAGTGTACATATTATACCCAATGGAATATTTCCCCATATCGTAGTTCGCAATCGATTCTATGATGTCACCCATTCCGGAGAAATATGTAACTTCTATATCCATAAGTTTAGTATCCCCCATGAATTTGACCATTCTCATTTGAGACCCAGAATCACTATTTCTTTGAAATGCTTTAACTGGCTCATCATCTCCGCCCACTTGATTCCAATTTGTAATCTCTCCACTATAAATATCTTTAATCTGTTCAATCGTTAAACTCTTAACTGGATTATTTTTATTGATTAAAAACACAAAAGCTTCTTTCGTAATTTCAACTTTACCTAAATCAACACCGTTATCCTTCGCAACCTTTAATAGTTCATCACTATAATCAACACCCATCAATATATCGTTCTCCCCCATAATAAGTTTATTAAACGCATCAACTGTTTTACTATGTTGTATTTCGGATCGTTTTAAACTTAGCGTATTTCTAATTGCGGTATGTAAAGGTATCGTCGATGTAGAACCATCTATTACAAATTGATCATAGTTTTCCTTTAAATACGTTTTTAGTTCTTTAAACTCTTTTTCTTTCATTTTTTCTTCATTTATATCTATTACTTTAATTATTCCAATAATAAGAAAAAGGGCTATAATGCTAGCCCATATAAAATGTGTCTTATTTCTCTTACCCATTTAAAAATCCCCCATTAAACTTATTTTATCGTTTACCCTAACTATAATCAATCATTAATAATCTAACTACCGAATTATTAAAGTTAATTCTGTTTTAAAAAATTAACAGAATTTAGTGCGAGAAATTTAAAGTGATACGATTAAAGTGTTTCCTGTAGAAGAAAGGAGAATAATTTTATGTCGCATTGGAAACATTTAAATGAGAATCAACGGAAATTAATTGCGAGTATGTTATCTAAGAAATTGAAGTTGATTGAAATCGCAGATTTTCTTGAGATGG
>Ga0209207_1000597_pt1 | contig 20900 bp, 19 predicted proteins | sample SaghotsprinmetaG_FD_184140 | JGI IMG/M metagenome (GOLD analysis project Ga0209207, IMG submission 184140) | Hot spring microbial communities from South Africa to study Microbial Dark Matter (Phase II) - Sagole hot spring metaG (SPAdes) (version 3) | ecosystem: Environmental > Aquatic > Thermal...
AGATTCGAGCCCCATTCACCGCTGCAAGAAGAGATTCTTTCTTGATGAGGAGATGAGGGGAAGGAGAGATGGGAAGATGATTTTCGAGAGAATCGACCAATCTGGTTAGAACTTCTTCTCCTTCCCCAACAATTCCAAAATCAACATCAAAATGTTCAAGGAGTTCCCGTGGAGCAAGCGAATAACCCGATCCCCCCATCACCAGTTTTGAACGAGAGTATTGCCGACAATTCGAAATGACCTCTTCGACCTCCGGCAGATAAGAAATCGAAGCAGGAAAACTCAAATTGTCTAAATTTCTTAAAGAGAGCCCAATGAGCTCGGGCTGAAATTGAAGTAGGACTTCTTTTAAATCCCTCCGGACATCTTTTGAAAAACAGAGGTCCATCACCTCAATGGAATGGCCTTTTTTACCCAAAGCGTCTGCAAGATAAGCCAACCCCAACGGAAAAACAGGAGCAGGCATGCGCTCACGATTGATCGAAATGAGAAGGATCTTCATAAATTAAACACCAAAATTTCAAACTCCAAATAAGCTCCACTAACCGATGAATCAATGTAAACAAAAAACCTTTGGGGTTATTGGTCCTTGGATGATGGGCGATGATCTAACTATTGGGATTTGGACATTGGGATTGCTTCCTTTTTAATCCTTCGAATCACATCCATCTGGGCCCCGCGAAGAGCAAAGTTAGACATCAGAAAGTAGAAGAAGTGATTTCGGGGACCCCTCAAAAGACGCTTGAAAATAGACCGGGGGGCACAGATATATTTCTGTGCCCAGAGATATCCCTCCTGAAGTTGGCGAACACTCATCCCTTTGGGCTGGAAGACGACATGGCTCATGTCGTAATGAGACCAATCGTTGTCAATAATTCTTCCTTCCTCCTCCAGACGTTTTCTAAGTTGAGTTCCGGGGAAAGGGGTGAGGATAGAAAAAGAAGGAATTTCAATACAATGTTTCTGTACAAAATCGACCGTCCTGTTAAAGACCGTGGGATCATCCCCGTCAAATCCAAAAATGAAAGAACCATGAATGCCGATTCGGTGTCTCTGGATGGTTTGGATGAGATGGATCAGCTCCTTAACATCTACAAATCGTTTTGAGACATTGTCCAAATTCGCTTGGAGTAAGGATTCGAATCCAATGAAAAGGGAGAGGCATCCACTCTCTTGAGCCTTTTGCAGGAGCATTTCGTTCGCCGCAATTTTAATCGTTGAAAAAGCCATCCATTTAACTTTATGCCGTTTGAAGATGTCAAACAGCCCGAGTGCATAATCTTCTTGGGCGATAATGTTGTCGTCGGTAATAAACAGATATTCCCCCTTCTTTTGGATGATGGTTGAAATCTCCTGATCAACCTCCTCAAGGGGTCGCATCCGGTAACGTCTTCCATTGATCACCGGAACGGAGCAGAAATCGCATCGATGAGGGCATCCTCGGGTGGTTTCAATCGCTTTAAAAAAGGGGCTGTAACGACGACTTAAGAGATCCCGCCTGGCAAGAGGCATCTCTTTGAGGTCAGACCAACTTCGATTTTTATAAAAAGGTTTGAGATTCCCCTCCTCAAAATCTTTCACCACCAGATCGAGCAACCCCTCGGCCTCACCGATAAAAACCGAATCCGCATGCTCTTTTGCCTCCTCGGGCAGAAGACTGGGATGCACCCCTCCCAAAATCACCTTCACCCCTCTTCGGCGAAATTGATCAGCCACTTCATAAGCCCTTTTGGCCACACAGGTCAATCCCGTAATCCCAACCAGATCGACGTCTATATCAAAATTGATGGTATCGATGGCTTCATTGACGATCTTGATCTCATAATGCTTGGGGAATTGGGCGGCCAGCAGGGTGAGCCCGAGGATGGGAAAAGGATAAAGGGTATCGTTAGAAAACTTCACCCCTTTTTCCCGAGGAAAGATGAGAAGAACCTTCCTCGACCCCTGGGTTCGGGGTTCGGAGTTCGGAGTTCGGAGAAAAAACCTTAGATTTTTGTCTTTTGCTTGCTCCATATCACTTCTGCCTATCTTTCTTCTTTTTTTTGATATTAAACGCCGAACTACGAACTCATTAATTCGAACGATTCATCCAGATTCGGTTGCCTCCAGGGCCTCTTCGTTGCGTTCTCCCAGACATACCGGAGGATAAGCCGGTAAGCCATCCGCTTAAAAGGGTTGGGGTTGAAGAACCCTCCCAGAAGGATTCGCGGTTGCGTATAATATTTCTTCAAATAGGTCTGATGAAGATGCTGAACCTCTTTGGCGGTTAAGAATTTCGTATCCATAATGGGATGCATGAAATCATATTTTCCAAAATCCTTTTCCCGGATTCTTCCCAATCGTTCCGCTTCCTCAAAATATTTCGTTCCGGGAAGAGGCGTGGTCATTGTGAGGACGAGAAAATCGCTCTGTTTTTTCACGAACTGAAAAACTTCTTTCAACGTCTCTTCAGAATCGTTCCAGTCCCCGAACATGACATTGGCCATGACCATGATATCATTCTTCTTCAAAATATCGATCGCCCGCTGGGCCATCTCGCGCGACTGCTGTTTCTCATACCGGTCGAGCACCCCCGGATGGATGCTCTCTATTCCGAGCATCACCTCATAGAGGCCAAGCCGTTTCATCTCGGGGATGAGATCCTCATCCCGGAGGATGTCTCTGAGTCGGGACTGAAACCAGAAGTGAATGCGGAGGCCCGACTTTCCCAGTTCGTCAAGAAATTCTTCCATCCGTCTCCGGCTCCAGTTGAAGGTATTCTCGTTAAAGACAAACAGGGTCTTTCCATATCGCTGGTAAAGATAGTTAATCTCCTCCACCACTGCCCTTCCACTTCGACCCCTCCAGACCCCCTCCCAGAACCTCGATTCTGAACAGTAGGCGCAGTGATCGCCACAGCCACGGCTGGTGGAAAGGCCAAAGGTTCTTCTCCCCATCCCGTGCCAGTAATAAGCTTCTTTCTCCATATCAATGAGATGGTAAGCAGGAAGAGGAAGGGAATCCAGATTCGGAATGATGGGCTGCCTTCCATTCCGAATCACTTTCCCATCCTCTCGGTAAGCAACCCCTTTCACGTCTCGCCCGTCTCCTCCGCCGGATAAATTTCCCAGAAGTTCCAGGAAAGCAATCTCTCCTTCGCCCAGAACAATGTAATCCAGTTCCACAATCTCCTGGAGAATCTGTTCCGCCATCAATGTGAAATGGGTTCCTCCAGCAACGATCATGGAGCCAGGGGAAAGTTGGCGGCAAAGTTGAATCGTCTGAAGCGCTTCTGGGGAAAGGCAGGTGGCTGAGCAGGTGATCCCGATCACCTCTGCCTTTGATGAAGAAATGAATAAGGATAGATCTTTCCAGGAATTTGTAAAGGCAGTAGCATCCGCAATCTGGACTTCCATCCCCTCCCTTTCAAGATAAGCGGCTAACTGGAGAAGGCCAAAAGAGGGAGTCCACATTCGAAGCCCAGGAAAGAGTTGATGAGGAGGATCAATCAGAAGAACCTTCATAGGATTTTTGGATGTAGATTTGCGAATCTGAACTCTGAACTCACAACTCCGAACAATGATTACACTTCAAGATACTTCCTCATCGCCTCAATCTTTTCGAGGACATCCGCTGGAACGCGATAGAGGAGCGTCCCTTTTAGATCGGTGAGGACATGGGTGGTGGAACCCGTGGCCAATACCTTCCCTTGTTGGAGTGAGACAACCCGGTAGTGGAAGATCAGTTTTGCCACTTCGGTTCTTTCCATGGTCGTCTGAAGGAGGAGCGTCTCCCCATAGGTTGCCGGCAGTTTATATTCGCAATTCAATTCCACCACGGGCGCCAGAAGGTTCTTTTCCTTGAGTTGAAGGGGCCCCAGTCCAAACCTTTCGGTCAGTTCATTCCTGCCCACCTCAAACCAGCCCACATAGTGTCCATGCCAGACCACACCGTAGGCATCCACCTCATAGAACCGAACCTGAATCGTGGTTTCGTGATATTTCATGGTCTCCCTATGTCTATTTAAAAAATTTTTTAATCAAAAGTATTCAAAATAGGTTGTCACTCCGGCAAAAGTCGGAATCCAGCATTTTCAATCCCGCCAAACGGGGGACTGGATGCCGGATCAAGTCCGGCATGAAGATATAACGAGTTGACGTGCAGATTCTAACTCAGTATCGCCTAAAACCGGTCTCCTGCTGAGAAGGACTCTACATCCCGATTGATCCATCGGATTAATTTCGTCAGAGTAACCCCGTGTCCCACTTCAATGAATCGGTCCACCCCTTCCCGTATCAGTTTCTCCACACACCGGTCCCAGTAAACCGGCTGTCCTATCTCTTCTGAGAGAAACTCTTTCACCTCCTCTTTCTTCAAAGGTCGGATGGTCCAGTGATTCAGAATGGGAAATTTAGGGTCCTGGACTTCAATCTCCTCCAACAGATCCCGTATTTCCTCCCGCAACCCAGATAGGCTGGGAGAATGAAGCCCTATGTTGAAAGTGAGCCGGGTGGCAGAGATGGCCTTTCTTGAAAGAGCAAGAGCCAGGGCTTTTTCTATTCCTTTTTCTTCTCCGGATAGGACAAAATGCATCGAACCGTTATAATTGGCTATGGAGAGATGAAATCCGTTCAGCTCCTGCCGGATCTTTTCGACCTCTCCGAATGGAAGCCCTACAATGCTCCCCATGGCTCCTCCGGAGAAATTTCCCTCTCTTTCAAGAATCCTTCCGATTGCCTCCGTGATCCATAACCCTTCCTCAAAGGTAATCGCTTCAGAGGCGGCCAATGCGGCATAGATTCCCATGCTATGTTCTGTGAGAATATCCGGAACCCACCCCTCGGCACGGAGACGGAAAAAGTGGATCATCGAGAGAAGATAGGTGGCGACTTGAAGCCTCAGATTGACTCCAGTCTCCTCTTCCTTAAATGAAAATCTGAAGAGGTCAAAAGTCGTCTGGCGAGAAGCCCTCTCGATACATTCTTTAAAATGGGGATCTTCCCGCAAGGGATGATCCTCTTTTAGGACTGGCTTTTCCTGAAGTTGACCGGGGAAACAGAAGGTTACTCTTCCCATCAGGTTGTCTCTTTTTGATCCATCACATACTGAGCCATGGTTCTGACGGATTGGAAGACTTTTCTTCCCACCTCTGCATCCGGAATGACAACTCCGAATTCCTTCTCCAGGCCCAGGACCAGTTCAAGGGCATCAATCGAATCCAGCCCGAGACCCTCACCAAAAAGGGGAGCGTTGGTTTCGATCATATCCGGTGTTAAATCCGTAAGTTTCAATCTTGTAATGATCAATTGTTTTAGCTTCTCGATCAGTTCGTTGTCCACTTCAACCATGTATCTCCTCTTTTAACGATCGTTCAGAGTTGTGAGTTCGTAGTTCGGAGTATGGACCATGATTTCTCCGAGCTCTGATCTCCGACCTCATAACTAAGAAAAACTTTTTTTGTCAATCCTTCCAATAAGAATAAAAATTATACCATTGATCCGGGTATTTTTCGATATAGGCTTCAAATTTCTTAATCAATGCTTCCATCCCTTTTCGAATGACGATTTCCCGGTCTTCTCTTGAAGCCGCATCGAAATAGATGGGGGGCTCGATGATCCCTCGATATTTTCGGCTCTTTTCCAGTACCACAAACACCGGGAGCACGGGGGCCCCCGTTGCCATCGCAAGGATGGCAACCCCGATTGGAAACGGAGTTTCTCTCCCAAAAAAATCAAAGCGCATCGTCTTCTGGGTCTCGATGCGATCCCCTAACATGGCCACGATCTCATTGGCCTTCAGCGCCTTGACCGCATCAATCACGGCCATCGGAGAGTCCTCCTTCGGGTCAAGATAGATATTTCTGATCCCTCTTCTCCTTCTCATCTCCTCCCGAAATGATTTCATACCGAGATCTCTTTCATCCAGCGTGAGCACATTGAGTCTACCCCCTTTGAACGAGAAGAGCAACCCTCCCATTTCCCAGTTACCAAGATGGGGTGTAATACAGATCACCCCTTTGCCCCTCTTGAGGGCTTCAACCATGTATTCTCCCCCAACCTCTTCTTCCACCCAGTTCTTTTTATTAGAAGGACGGATGCGATGCATCACCATATAGTCCAAAAGATACTGGCCATAATTCTGAAAGGTCTTCTTCGTGAGGAGGTCTATTTTTTTCTCAGACCATCTTCCTCGGCTGATTCCCTTGAGATTTTTTCGGACATGGGCTCTTGTCTGTCTCATGAGGAAACAGAACAGGTTACCCACGACGACGCTGAAGAATTTCTGCGCCGACCGGGGTATGAGCGTCGAAAAGAACTGAAAGAGAAAAAGGTAGATATACCGATGCACCGAAGAAGGATACCGCTCTTCCATCCTATCCCCTGAAGTATTCCCTTAAAAAATTGAACAATGTTCGGATGCCTAAATGGTGTTTCTTAATATGGTGCCACAAATCCTGAATCGCTTTTCTCGATCGGGTATAATAAAGGAGGTATGCTTTAAACAGAAGCCACTCCATTCGAATAAAAGAGAGATGATCATGTTTAAAAACCAAGTGTTGCATGTCGAAAAAAGACCAGGGCGACCTCCACTTAAAGATTCGGTCCTTGACCTGTTCATAGATGGCTGTCCCTGGATAAGGGGTGAGAATGGAAAATTGGGCCACACTGGTATCGAGTGTCTTGGCAAATTGGATGGTTTCATAAATCTCTTTCGCCGTCTCATGAGGTTCGCCGATAATGTAGGAGGCGTGGATCTCCAGACCATTTCGTTTAAGCATGCCTACCGCCTGAATCGTATCTTCCAAATCAATCCCTTTTCTAAATTGATCAAGGGTCCTCGAATTGGAGGATTCCACGCCAATAAAAATTGACTTGGCCCCTGCGCTGACCATCGTCTTCACCATCTCCTCATGCTGATACAAAAGATCAATCCTGGACAGACACCACCACCAAAGGTCAAGCTTTCTCTCAAGAATCCGATGGCAGATCTCAAGGACCCTTTTGGATTGAAGGGTAAAAGTATCATCCAAAAAGGCAACCGCATTAAAATGATATCGGTGGTGAATCTCTTCAAGTTCTTTTAATACATTGGCAACACTTCTTGTCCTTACCTTCTTACCCCAAAAACGAGAGGATGCGCAAAAAGCGCACTGGTAGGGACATCCACGGCTGGTCACCAAAGGAGTGATGGAACGGTCTCCCAATTTGGTCCGCCGATAATCATCCATACAGACAAGGTGCCTGGCGGGAAAAGGAAGAGAATCAAGATCTTCAATGAAGGCCCTAGGAGCCGTTCGTACCAACTTGCCATTGGAAAAAAAACTGATCCCCGGTATGGAGTGCAACGCACCACTCTTTCTCTCCAAAGCAGAAATTAATTCTGAGAAAGTGATCTCTCCCTCGCCGTGGACGATGAAATCGACTTTTCGAGTAGAAAGGATCTCTTCATCAACATACCCAGGGTGAGGTCCTCCAAGGACGACCGTGCAACCCCTGCTCTTTGCTTGGCCGGCTAATCGGAGAGCCTCGCGATGTCGGGTCGTATCTGTGGAAATTCCCACCACATCAAACTTTTTAAAACCGGTCGCATCCCGTTTCTTCTGAACAGCAAGGTCCTCGATCTCAACCGCATGGCCTTCTCGCTCCACATAGGCAGCAAGGTAAAGAAGACCGAGAGGAGGAAAGAGAACCCCTGTTGCCTTCAACGTTCCGGATGGCGCAGGATTGATCAAGAGGATCTTCATCGCCCCATAGTCTTCCTGAATCTTTGTGAAAGGAATAGAATATCAAGATCTGGAAGCCATTTCGACTTTTATTCTAAAAATTTTTTCTATGCTCGGTATTACGGTATCTCTCGCAGAGGTCGCCCCAGCAGGCCACCACTTCTTGATCGACCAGAAGCTCAATCACTTCACATTGATTCCCACATTCATTGCATTCAAATCCCCGAGTTGAACAGGATCTCTTGGTTAGTTCAAAGCCCTTAAATTGCGTCTGTTGAGGTTTGGCACGTTTTGCCAGTTTTGCTGCGCCCAAAGCTCCCATCAGCCCAAAATGCTCTGGGACAATCAAATCGGTTTCCAATTCGCTCTCAAGCGCTTTTCGGATGCCGGGGTTCGCCGCCACACCTCCTTGAAAAACCATCGGAGGAAGGAGTTCTTTCCCGCGGCAGACGTTGTTCAGATAATTCTTCACCAGCGAGTCGCAGAGTCCTCCAATGATATCCTCCACAGAATGGCCAATCTGCTGTTTATGAATCATATCCGTTTCAGCAAATACTGTACAACGTCCCGCAACCCGAACAGGATGTTTGGCTTTGAGGGCAAGCCTTCCAAATTCTTCAATCGAGAGGCCAAGCCTGGCGGCCTGCTGGTCCAAGAATGAGCCGGTACCTGCCGCGCAAACCGTGTTCATGGCAAAATCGACCACCACACCCGATCTCAAAACAATCACCTTCGAATCTTGCCCTCCGATTTCGAAGATGGTCTTTGCCTCTGGAAAGAGATCGATCACAGCAATGGAATGGGCAGTAATCTCATTCTTGACAAGATCGGCTCCCACGAAATAGGCGGCTAAATGCCGTGCGCTGCCGGTGGCTGCTACGCCATCGATGGAATCTCCTCTTCCCAATTGAGAGGAAAGGATTTCCAACCCCTGTTGTATCGCCTCGAGGGGACGACCGTTATTTCGGAGATAGACCTTCTCTAAAACCTCATCTGCCTCGTCCATCACAACCATCTTCGTCGTAATGGATCCAACATCGATACCGAGATAATTAGCCATAATATAAAACCGTCAAGTTCAAAGCTCAAAATCCAAATATCAAATTAAGCCCAAATTAGAAATAACAAAAAAATGGTTCATCTTGGAATTGAGTGGGTAACCTCCCCTTAGGTTAAGGGGAGGTGGGGAGGGGTTACTTGTCTCGGAGATGCGATGCCTTTTTTCCACCCGTCTGATTCCCTTCCACTCCTTTTAAACGTTGCTTTCAAGATAAATTATTTCGAAAGGTCTCAATGATCTTCCTAACCCCCCTTCATCCCCCCTTAAGCTAAGAAGGGAATACAAGAGGGGGAAATCACCCACACAAAACCCGGAAGAATCAAAAAAAATAAAGGAATTGAATAAATTTTGTCATTTGTCATTCATTTGAACTTTGTGTTTTGACATTCCTTTTTCTCTCTTCCATCACATCCTTAAAGGCTTCCAGCCTTGTCATGAGGCCTTCTCTCCGGAATGCTCATCGAGTGTGAGGATAAGAAAAGGAACCGAAGCGCCTCCCCTGATCGTCAACCTCCTCTTGATGAACTCCTGAAGAAGGGCATCGATGCCGCACTTAAAGGAGGTGAGAAAGACGGCTCCATCCACCCCTCCTGAAAGGAAATGGAATAGGGAACCCGCAATCTCCCTACCTGAAGCCCAGTAGATCTCCTTTGAAAGATCCGAAACCTGTGCACGGATCTCTTTCTCAGAAAGACCCTCCGGCGTAATGATTCGCATCCCAAGACTTTTTGCAAAAGAGAGCAGATCCTTGTTCACATCGATATCATACAGGTTGTAAGGGTGACCGATGAAGGCCACCTTTAAATGGCTCTTTTTCTCTTGCGCTGACACAGGAATGTCCATCTGATAAATCTGGTTTAAAGGAAGTTGATTGATCCGCTCCTCCCATCCCTTCTGAAAATTTAGGAAGAGCTGCTCGGCCATTTGAAAGGCACGCTTTCCCTCCGGATGGTTGGCGCCCAAACGACTGCTCATCTTCACGAAAGATCGAAGCATCGAATATTCCCGGGTGCGGAGATCAATCGTCTCATCGAGGATTGGAATCGTTCCATCGGTGGCTAATCGAACAATATCCGGAGCCCCACGAAACTTGGGGCACATGATATAATGCCGGTGGAGGCTGACCAGCCTTGGAACAAAGAGGTAGTCCACCTTTCCCTTTAAATGCATCGCATGGGTGACAAGGAGTTTCATGGGAAGGCAGCTATCCTCAAAATAGATAAGATTCCCCCTTTTGCCCACGCCATCGGAAACAATCACCCTCCAACCTAACTCCTCAAAAAAAACCTTCCAGAGGGGAAAATAACGGTAAAACATCAGAGCTCTTGGAATGCCTATGCGGCCCTTTTCTTCCATTGTAACATCTCGACAAAGGCTTCGAGCAGAGTCTGAATTCGACCTTCAATCTCTTGCTCATCAAGGATAAGGGTGAGGATGGGGATGTCCCAATCTCTTCCGGTACGGGTCAAAATTCCTGAGGCAGTGGTCTCGGGCATACAGGCAAAGGGCATCAGATGGACCACTCCATCAAACCCTTCTTGGGACCTTACAATCGCCTCTCCAATGGAGAGATTACACTCGGCACCCACATCATAACCGAGATAGGCCTTCGATGCCTCAAAGAACCGAATCCTCTCTGAGGATTGATCTGCCTTGTTCTTTCTTAGGCTCCTCAGGATGTGAGTGGAGAACCAAGAGGTACGGGTTACCTCGGCCCCTAACTCACCCAATCTCTGTTCCACTCCACGATTGATATGGGGGTCCATCACCGTATAGAGCTCACCCACGATGGCCACTTTAAGTGGGATACGGGAGAGATCCTGCTCTGTCTCCCGAAGCAAGCTCATCCCTTTCTGCAACTCATCCTCAAGCGTCCGAAGGGTCCGTGCCCCATCCACCCATGAGAGAGCCCTTTTCAATCGCCTCTCTGTCTCTCCCTTCTGAACCTCTCTTGGCCTCACCTTCATTGCCAATTTTTCCAATGCCTCGCAGGCCATCATCTTCCTCCATCCCATTCGGAGTCCATGAGGAAAGAGAAGGATATTCTTCCAGGTCAACTCTTTCTTCAACTCCTTCGTCTCCTCATAATTCTTCCAGATCGCCTGCCAAGTCAATCGGGGTGGAATCGTTAGCCACCGATAATGAAGCCCCATATCTTCGAGGATCACTTTCTGAACGAGATCGTAGAGTCCCAAACGGCAAGGAGGACCACTGCCGACCATCACGATCGTATCCGCTCCCATCTGGAGGGCCTCGATAAAATTTCCAAGGATGATTTTGAAAGGTAGACAGATGCACTCATTCGAGTGTTGAACGCCAAGGGTGAGTGTTCTTCGGCTGGTTTCAGGTGGAACGATATAGGGGATTCCAGAAGTCTCTGCAATCGCCTTGCAGAAGATGTGCATGGTACCCAGGTGAGGAAAGGTAACTTTCATCCATGTCTACCCCCAGTTGTATTAGACCTTTGTCCTTAAAATGTCATAACCTCTTTCATTGATGGAGAGGAGGAATACCCATTCAACAACGGGGTGAACCTGCAACCTTCTTCTCTTTGGAAGAAACCGGGATATTCTGACTGCGGCTTTTGAGCTTCTCCTCCCATGCTTCTTCCGCCATCTTTCGGTAGGTTTTTGAATAGGCTTCAATGGCTGGAGCCAATTCCGTAAAAAACCCTTCTGCCCCTTTATGCGTGAAGTACTTTGCAAATTTGAGGGCAAACTCTTTTCCATGCTCGGGATGATCGATTAAGGGACAGTTGATAAAAAGGTTTTCTGAAAAGGGCTGTCTTGAACGGATCTCTTGAAAAAGAGGCGAGTTGAGAGCCTCCATCAAAGGTTTCTCTTTAATGTTATCATAAGCGAAGTGGCAAAAGACGCAGGGTTCCACATCACCTTGGGCATTGACATGGAAATATTTTCTCCCTCCGGCAATGCATCCCTCGGTGAGACATCCGTCATTCCAAAAGTCCACCATGAGGAGCGGTTTGGTCGCCCTGAAATGGGCAAAACGTTCTCGTATCCATGCCCTCTGCTCCGGCGTTGCCATTAGACTGAGGTCCGCATCGCGACCAATGGGGATATAATGAAAATTCCAGAGCAAGATACATCCCTTCTCAACAAGAAAATCGACAAAAGCATCGCTTCCGATCGTCTCCGAATTTCGGATGGTTTGGGTGGTGGAGATGGCGAAGAAGATACCCGCTCTCTTGAGCAGGTCCATTACGTAAACCACATGGTCGAACTGGCCTTTGCCTCTTCGTGCGTCGGTCTCCTCTTTGAGGCCCTCGAGACTGATTGCTGGAACGACATTTCCTAATTCCACAAACCACTCAACCATTGCCTCATCGATTAGAGAACCATTGGTATAGACCTGAAAGATGGCATCCGGGTGTCTCTCAAAGAGATCGAAGAGATCCTTTCTCAAAAAAGGCTCTCCACCAGTGATGATGACCAGATAGATGCCCATCTCCTTACACTCTCGGACGAGACGATCGATCACCTCAAAAGAAAGCTCTTCTTGGGTCGAATAAGATCCTGAATAACAGCCAAAGCAGTTGAGGTTACATCGCATCGTGGGACTGATCAGCATCGCATTGGGCGGTTTAAATCCCTTCTCCTCCTCGAAAGCTTTTCGGCGGTTCGTTCCGACCAGAAGCTGATTGATGAGGAAGTTGGTGATGATCTTCTTCCGGTGGAGAGGATGGGTTTCATTCAGAACTCTTCTGGCAATGGTCAGCGCTGGATGATCGGTTTGAAAGAGCGTCCGGATCCACCGGATCTTTTCACGATAGGACTCTTTCTTTGGAATCTTTTCGGCCAGGTGGGTAAGTTGGATCAAGTTATCCTTGGAAGCGCTCGCGAGAAGAGAGAGGGCAACCATCGTAAATTTTGAAATGGAATAGAATTTTGCTTGCTGATAAATACCCATCTTTTACCAGAACAGGCTGCGCAGATAGAGTTTGCAGACGAGCCAGGTATCGGCTACAGGTCTGAAATGGCTGGAACGTGAACCATCCACCTTCGGGACATTTATAAAAATGGATAACACACCAAACCCCTTTTTGCAAGCCTTGATCAGAAGCTCAAGCTCCGTCTCAAAACCAGTGGTGTTGAGTGGAATGTTCCTTAAGAGCTCCGCTCGGAATAACCGGAACCCGGATTGGCTATCGGTGATATCGGCATGGCAGAGTCGCGAAACCGCCTTGACTCCAAGACGATTCCAGAACCGCCGAAGAAAGGTCATCCGATCGAATTCCATCGCCCTCGAACCAATCAGGAGATCAGCTTGAACGGTACGGAAAACTTTGAGAAGGAATGGAATCTCTGAAGGATCGTGCTGTCCGTCCGCATCAAGGGTGACGACGACCTCATAATCTCTTTGAAGAATATATTGAAAGCCTCTACGCAGAGCAGCCCCTTTCCCAAGATTGCGGCTATGTCTTACGAGAGGCACCCCATAGGCTTCGACGACCTTTTGCGTCCCATCTGTTGACCCATCATCCACAACGATCGTATGGAAACCAAGCGATCGCACCTCTTCCAGAACAGGGCCAATCGTTTTTTCGGCATTATAGGCAGGGATGAGCACACAGACCTTATCCAAAAAGAACCTCCTTCACCGTTGTAAACTCAAAATCATTGAGGAGTCGAATCATTCGCTCTTCCGTTGTCCGAATCTTCCCGTAACAGACAAATCGTTTGATCCAGGGAAGGGGAATTCTGGGGATATCCGAGTCGAAGTCCGAAGGATGACAGAAGATGACTCCAGGGGAACCTTGAGAGTTATGTTGAAGAATCTTTCGATGAAGCCACCAATAGGGAAAGATTCTCAATCCCCATCCTCCTCCAATGGGGAGATTTCCAAGATAGGAGGGTATGACGAGAGGTGGGTATTCCCTAATGGGACCATGTGAAGTCGAGACGGTGTAGGGTAAGGTGGGAGCATCCGGAATTCCAATAAATCGAAGCGGAGCAATGCTTGAATCGTAGAGGAATCCATTCTGAGCCAGAAGGTCAAGTGCCCAGTAGGAATCCCTTCTCCCTTTACAGATTGACCATTCGGGCGCCCGATATCCAATCACTCTTTCGCCTGTCATCTCTTCCAGCAGACTTTTCGATCTTAACAAATCTTTAAGAAACTCCTCTTCCGTCTGTTTGTACACCTGAAGGTGGCCATAACCATGGGAGGCAATCTCATGGCCTTCGCCATGGATCATCCGGACCGCTTCGGGCGTCCTCTCAGCCACATATCCGAGGACGAAGAAAGTCGCTCGGACATTGAATCGACTCAACAGCGTTAGAATCTTCTCCAGATTGGGAAGGATCCGGCTCTCACATCGGTCCCAGGAGGAGCGTGGAAGAATCGGCTCAATATCACAGATATGATACCAATCCTCAACATCCACGGTAAGTATATTTTTCATCGTTCGAATTGAAAACAGGGACACTTCCCTATTTTCCTAACCCCTCAATCATTATCTCATCGTTCTAAATCTCTTTTTAAGATTAATAAAAAATAGGGAAGTGTCCCTATTTTATCTTCTTTCTAAGAACCGCTTCATCTCCGGGTCGTAGAGAAAGGTGAAAAAGGTGGCCATGGCACCAAGAACCGGAAGTGGGTCATCTTTTGACAGGATATCATCACACGTTTCCGGATCAAAAAATCTGAAAAAAGATGGATTTAGCCTAAACCTTCCTGGATTGTCGACAAAATGGAGGATATCTCCGAAGAGAAGCCACCTCGCCCGCCTCCCAACTCGATATCGAAGAACAGGATCGAATTTTTCCCCCTTTGCCAATTTGAAGATGAGATATGGAAAATCAACCCCTGAAAAGATGGCTAACTGCAAGGAGCCCCAGAAGCGGGGATTGATCTCCATCAATTTGGGAAACCCATCTCTTGGATCCACCTTAAACTCCACCATGGCAACTCCAATCCAATTCAATGCCTTCAGGAGCGAAAGTCCAAGCTCCATGACCTGAGGATGCTCTACCCCTTCACGCAGGGTGCTGGGTCCTCCCTGAACCGGATACATCCTCAATTTCTTATGAACAAAAGCCGCTCTCACATTCGACGCCTCATCAAAAAGGGCAGAAACGCCAAATGTCCCTCCACCGTCTGGAATATACTCCTGAATCAGAGGAAATGGATAACGTTGATGGACCTTATTATAGGAAGAGGCAAGATCTTCTTTCTTCTTGACATAGGCAATACCAAACGATCCTGAACTGATCCTGGGCTTGACCACATACCCCTCACTGACCCCTCCCACCTGGTGGGGGAGGGCGAAAGTGGAGGGGAGTTCTCCCAGAGGAAACTCATAGCTCTTTGGTACTGGAATCCCGTGGGCTTCTGCAAATCGAATCAGCTTCCCCTTGTCGCGAACAAATGCGATCTTTTCAAGCTCAGGAATGAGAAGGTAGGTATATTGTGAAATTTCGGAGCGATATTGGGCGACCAGAAGAAGGGTCTCCTCCTCCATTGGAAAAAGACAATCTGTACCATTCTTTTTTAACTCTGTAAGTAACCACTCAATGAAACGATCCGGATATCGCCTGGGTGAAGGATAGATGAGACGCCTCGAACAATATTTTGAAAAGAAGCAGGTATTGAGCAAAGTCCTTTCCCCAACTGTGACATGAACCCCTTTTTGCCCAAGAGATCGAACCACAGCAAGTGTCTTTCGAAAATGCCCATCGGTGACCAGAACACGCATATCGAGTTAGGAGTTCAGAGTAATGAGTTCGAAGTAAAAGATTTAAACGAGGTCCTCCGAACCCTGAACTAACAACTCTAAACCAATTTTAAATAAGGCCGTCATCGGCCAGGCTACGATATTCATCTCCACCTAAGATGATATGATCATAAACCTTAATCCCCATCACCTTGCCGGCTTCCACCAACTGCTTGGTGATTCGGATATCCTCTTCGCTTGGATTTGGATTGCCGCTCGGATGGTTGTGAAGGAGAATAACCCCTGCTGCCAACTCAAACAGGGCCTCCCGGAAGACCTCCCTAGGATGGACGATACTCGCATCGAGTGTTCCTTCAGAAATGGTCACTTCCCGGATGAGCCGGTTGGCACGGTTGAGGAGTAGAACCCGGAAGATCTCCTTTCTTAAATCCTTCATTAATGGGAGATAATGATCGGCTACATCCCTCGCCCGTTTAAAAATGGGCTGTTTGTTACTTCTTCGTGATTGAACACGTCTCACCAGCTGGAAGGCTGCCGAAAGAATGGCCGCTTTAGCAGACCCGATGCCCTTGATCTTCATCAATTCTGCAGGTGAACGGCTGAAGAGATTCTCAAGGGATTCATATCGGTCGAGAAGCTCCCTTGCCAAATCAATGGCTGTCCTCCTCTTTGTCCCCTTTCCGATCAGAATTCCCAACAGTTCTGCCTCGGTCAGATGCTGGGCTCCCTGCTCAAGCAACCTCTCTCTCGGCCTCTCCTTCTTCGGCCAATGTGAAATCTTATAATGCGATTCCACCATATGTTACGAATCAAGGGATGAATTGGCTTTCTTCTTCTTTCCGAAAATTTTTGAAAGAAGAATGCTCAGTTCGTAAAGCCCCATAAGGGGGATAGCCATCAATAACTGGGAAATGATGTCCGGTGGGGTCATCACCGCCGCAAAGATAAAGATCAGGAGAATGGCATATTTCCGGTGTCGGGCCATAGTCTTTGCATCAACTATTCCGATCCGTGCCAGAAGGACCAGGACCACTGGAAATTCGAACACCAGACCAAAGGCTAACAGGAATTTGATGCTGAAGGAAAGGTACTCCTTCATACTCGGCATCGGTTTAATGAAATCGGTGGCATATCCCAAAAGAAATCTAAACCCAACAGGAATGGCAACAAAATAGGCGAAGAGAATGCCCAAGACGAAGAAGAAAGAGCCAGCCGTGACAAAAGGGATCACATACTGTTTTTCATGACGATAAAGTCCGGGCGCCACAAAAGCCCAAATCTGGTAGAGCACAAATGGAGAGGCTACCATGATACCTGCGATGAAGGCCACCTTCATATAGGTAAAGAAAGCTTCGGCCACACTGGTGAAGATGAGAGAGCTTCCCTCGGGCATCATTTTGAGAAGGGGTTTCGAAAGGATATCGAAAAGGTGTTGGGAAAAGGCATAACAGATGACAAAACCAGCGCCAACTGCAAGAAAAGAGAGGATGAGACGTTTCCTAAGTTCCTGGAGGTGAGAGGTCAAGGGTTGTTTCTTTTCATCCATGGGAGGGAATCCCCTCTTTTTTCTCCTCAAATCCCTCTTCTTTCTTATCCTCGTTGCTTCTCCCTTCTGGAGAAGTCACAGGCACTTCCGCCGAGGAAGTCTCTGTTGGAACCGTACCCTCTGGTGCCACTTCTTCCAACCTTTCGTTCTCCGCAGGAACCTCCTTGAGGGTGGATATCTCTCTGGCTAAATCTTCCAAGGGATTCCCTGTTGTAATGGCACTCCTTAATTCCTCAAGATCCCTGGTCTCAGCCTCGAAACTCTCCTTCACTTCATCGGTCGCTTTCTTAAATTCCCTCATCGCTCGGCCAAAAGCTCTGGCCAACTCTGGAAGTTTATTCGGTCCAAAAACGATCAGAGCAATTGCTCCGATGATCAGGAGTTCTGGCAACCCGATATTAAACATCCTTCCACCTCAATGCTTTTATATCATAATCGCTCTCAATCTTGCAATGGTTCCGTACCTCGTCCTCCTGGGACAATATTGGACAAGAAAAAACAACTCGCTCCTCAGAGGTTGATAAAAGAGGCACGAATTGGGTTATAATACAGACCTGGGTAAAACGGATGGATCTCGGATTCTTAAAAACGCTTGTGATCATTTTCGGAGTATCGGCCTCGGTGATCTTCCTGCTTCATAAGCTGAGGATTCCCTCCGTCGTGGGCTTTCTGACAGCTGGAGTCCTTCTTGGTCCCCATGGGTTTGGTTTGATCCAAAACATCCATGAGGTGGAACTCCTTGCCGAAATCGGTATCATCCTTCTCCTCTTTACCGTAGGGCTGGAGATCTCTCTTAAAAACCTCAAAAGGATTCGCTCCGCAGTCTTGGGAGGAGGCTTCTCCCAGGTCTTCCTCACCTTTCTCGCCACCACAGCCATTGCCTATCCTTTTCTACAGAAATGGAATGCATCTCTTTTTGCAGGATTCCTCATCGCCTTAAGCAGTACGGCCATTGTCATGAAGATGCTCTTTGATCGAGGTGAGATTGATTCTCCCCATGGACGCCTCGCCATCGGCATCCTCATCTTTCAGGACCTCTGTGTCGTTCCCCTGATGCTTCTGGTTCCCATCCTTTCTGGAGCGACTGGTAGCCCCTATGAACTGTTGGGGACACTACTAAAATCTGCTGCTATCATCTTTGTCGTCATCTTTGGTGCCAGATGGCTGGTCCCTCACCTCCTTCATCAGATCGTCCACACCCGTAGCCGTGAACTCTTTGTCATCACGATCATCCTCCTCTGCCTCGGAACAGCCCTCTTCACCTCCTGGCTTGGCCTCTCCCTGGCCCTGGGAGCCTTTCTGGCAGGACTCATCATCTCCGAATCAGAATATGCTTATCAGGCAATCTCGGATATTCTCCCTTTCAAAGACAGTTTCAACGGACTCTTCTTCATCTCCATCGGGATGTTGATGGACCTCCGTTACCTCAGCGAACATGTGCTTTTGATTCTCATGGGCGTACCTATCCTCATCGTCTTGAAGACCTTCACAGGCTTCTTAGCAATCCAGCTGATCGGTCATCCCCCGCGAATCTCGCTACAGACAGGAATCCATCTGGCCCAGATTGGAGAATTCTCCTTCGTCCTCGCCATTGCCGGAAAATCGGCAGGACTCATTACAGAGAGCCACTATCAGCTCTTTCTATCGGCTTCGGTCATCACGATGATTCTGACCCCATTTCTCATCCAAGCCTCTCCAACACTTTCGGCATGGATGAGTTCGAGAAAGCTTCTCGACCGGCTGGACAGGATGAGAAAATATGCGGAAAGGGAGAGCATCTTTACGGGAAAAGCGGACCATGTCATCATTGTTGGTTTTGGTTTAAACGGAAGGAATCTGGCGGAGGTTTTGAAAGAGACCTCCATCCCTTATGTCGTTCTGGATCTCAACAGCGAGACAGTAAGGGAAATGAGAAAAAAAGGGGAACCGATCTTCTACGGAGATGGAACCCGACCAGAGATCCTTCATAAGCTGGGGCTTACTCATGCGAGAATGCTGGTCGTCGTCATCTCTGATCCTGCCTCGACCAGAAGGATCGTCCGGCTTGCACGAAAAGAGAATCCGAAAGTTTACATCATCGTCAGAACCCGATACACCGCTGAGGTAGAGGATCTCCTCCAATTAGGGGCCAATGAGGTCATCCCTGAAGAGTTCGAGACATCGATTGAGATCTTCGCCAAAGTGCTCCACCGTTACCAGGTTCCGCGAAACCTTCTCTTCGAACAGATCGAAAAGATCCGAAGCGGAAGTTATGAGGTTCTTCGAAGGGTGGAGCTTCCTGTAAAGAACCTTCCTGAAAAATGTGAGATCATGACTGATATAGAGACCGAAACCTACCTGATCGGCGAAGAAACCCCAGCCAAAGGTCATTCCATAAGAGATCTGAAGATACGATCCACTACAGGCGCTACTGTCATCGCCATAAGAAGGGATGGAGAAATCCTCCCCAGCCCGGATCCGGGCTTCGTCTTCAGAGCCGGAGATGTCGTCTATCTGATCGGAGAGAGAGAAAAGGTTCTGAGGGCAATTGAACTCTTGGAGTCCTTTTCCTGAGAGGTTAGAGGTTGAATCCAAATATCGGAGAACAAAAATGGTACCCGTCCATATCAATGTCCCTTACACCATGCTTCTTAAGAGAACCGAATTCGTCATTGAACACCAATTCTATCCTGAGATCTATTTCAGCGGAGATGATCTCGATACCTGCCATGAAGAAGAGGCCCGCCAGCTTGCCGAAACTCTTCTCGGAAATGATCTCCTCTGCACGATTCATGGTCCCTTTATGGATTTGAGCCCTGGTGGAGTGGACCGGAGGATCAAAGAGGTAACGTTTGATCGCTTTTCGAGGACCATTGAGCTGGGGTCTCTATTCAAACCGAGGGCTGTTGTCTTCCATCCCGGGTATGAGAAATGGAAATTTGATGGAAATGTAAACATCTGGCTCGAAAGTAGCCTCTCCACCTGGCTCCCTCTAGTAAAAGAAGCAAAAGAGCGGGGACTGATTCTGGCTATTGAAAACGTCTTTGAGGAGAACCCCGATCCCCTGCGGATGCTTCTCCAGAAGATCGGCTCACCGAACTTCCGCTTCTGCTTTGATTCTGGGCACTGCCACGTCTTTAGTAAATCGCCACTCTCCCAGTGGATCGAAACATTAGGGGAATATCTCGTTGAGGTTCATCTCCACGACAATCAAGGCGAGATGGACGATCATCTGCCCATAGGTGAGGGAAGGTTCGATTTCAAAGAACTCTTCAAACTCCTCGCTTTCCAGGGTATAAAACCCATCTATACGATCGAACCCCACGAAGAGGACCACCTCTGGAGAAGCCTAAAAGCAATAAAACGATATATCGATCCAATAGTCGAATAGCCCCATTCTCTCAGAATCTTATAACCATTCGATGGATTGATGATCTGGCCAAACCGCACAGGAATTATGCCGTCATATTTAAAATCCTTGACAAATCAATGAAACTTATCATAATATTACCATTCACAATAAGGAAGAAGCTCTTGCAATAGATCTCTAACTCTACCCTTTAATTCATTTTGAATTTTTGAGAAGGAGGTGATCGGCCTGATAAAAGTCAAACGCTGGGGATAGGCACCGGCATAAATGACGAATAATTAACTTTTTAAAAGGAGGGTTCTATGAAAAAGATTTTTATTTTTTCCATCGTCGTTGTAGTGGCTATCTGCCTATTGGCCGTTTCCGCACAGGCCCAGGCAAAAAAAGAAACCTTCAAATACGAAGACCCGATCGGTGTCGTGAAGATTAAAAAAGGCTCACCCATCCACATCGCCTGCTGGATGGTCGTTGCAGGACCCGATGCCTCTCTGGGAACCGATACGAAGCGAGGGGTCGAACTTGCTATTGAAGACAAGGGGGGAAAGATTC
>Ga0209207_1000601_pt1 | contig 20812 bp, 19 predicted proteins | sample SaghotsprinmetaG_FD_184140 | JGI IMG/M metagenome (GOLD analysis project Ga0209207, IMG submission 184140) | Hot spring microbial communities from South Africa to study Microbial Dark Matter (Phase II) - Sagole hot spring metaG (SPAdes) (version 3) | ecosystem: Environmental > Aquatic > Thermal...
AGGGCTACTGGATACACCCCTCCCCCGCAGGCGGGGCAGGCTCCGGGGCAGAGGGCGGACGCTTAATCGTCGCCGTCGACCCGCGCTACTTCCGCCCCACCGAGGTGGAGACCCTGCTCGGCGACCCGTCCAAGGCGCGCGAGAAGCTGGCCTGGAGGCCGCGCATCGGCTTTCAGGAACTGGTGGCCGAGATGGTGCGCGAGGACTTGAAGGCCGCCGAGCGCGACGAACTCGTCAAGCGTCACGGCTACAAGGCCATGGACTACCACGAGTAAACCCATGCCGGAGATAAGCCGCTTTCTCGGAATCGTGATCAGCATGTATTTCGACGATTACAATCCGCCGCACTGCCACGTTCGCTACAACGAATACCGTGCGGTTGTGGACATCCAAACCCTGAATGTTCTGGGAGGCAGCCTGCCTGCCCGGGTGAGGGGTCTGGTGGAGGAGTGGGCGGAACTGCATCAGGGTGAATTGTTATCCATGTGGGAATCCAAGGATTTTCATCGCATCCCCCCTTGGTCTGAGGAGCCTGATCATGGTGATCAAAATTTCAGAAGCGCGTTATCTGGACGGCTACCGGATATGGTTGCGCTTCAACACGGACGAGGAAGGTGTCGTTGACCTCACCGATGTGCTTGAACGCTTTCCCGCCGCCAAGCCGCTCAAGGACAAAGCCGTATTCGCCAACTTCTTTCTGGATGATTGGCCCACGCTGGCATGGCCGTGCGGGTTCGATTTTTCACCGGAAGCCCTTTACGAGCGGGCTACAGGGAAACAAATCCAATGGTTGAGACGCACACCGGCCGAGGTGTCATGAGCCAGCACGGTGTGGTCACAGACTGTGACCACATGCCCTGGAATGACTACCCTTCGCACCCCCATGCCAATGCCGGATCCTGATCAAACCGAACAATCAATCCATAAATGAACCCCGCCGACAAAATCTGCATCGCCGGCCACCGCGGCCTGGTTGGGTCGGCCCTCATGCGCCGCCTATCCACCCCCTCCCCCTCGACGGGGGAGGACAGGGGTGGGGGTGGAAGTGAGCGTAAGAGCGAAGGCCAGACTGCAAGCAAGGACCGCCCTGAGGATAAAGAAGACTACATCCCCCCCTCGTCAACATCGGCGTCGGCCACGACCTCACCATCCGCGAACTGGCCGAAACCGTACAACAGGTTGCCGGCTACGCAGGCGACATCGTCCTCGACTCCACCAAGCCCGACGGCATACCCAGGAAGCTCATGGACGTCTCCCGCCTGCAAGCCATGGCTTGGACAACCACCCACCAACATGAATGCGGGCCTGGCCGCCGCCCATCACGAATTCGTGGAGCGAGCCACAGGACGGGAAAATCCTATGCTCTCCCCGGACACAACCACCCAAATGGCGACATCCCGTATGGCATGCTGGTGCGCGTATCCAGCATCAGCCGCGACCCCGCGCAGGCCTATCGCGGCAGGAAGCCTTCATCCAGGCCATGCTCGGCGCCCTCAGCCCGAAGGCCAGGGCAAGGCTGGCCTGCTTGCCGGAGTAAACCAGGCATGACCCACGCGAACGTCCTCGGCAAGCCTGCCCTCCCAAGCGTACTGGCGCAGTTGGTCTTCAGCCTGATTGATCTCGCCACAGTCGTGGTATCTCCATAATGCTGAACAATTCTTCCTGTGTGACCTCATGAGCGTCGGCCATGTCGCGGATCGAAGCATCGCCGCAGCAGGCTGGATGTCTGCGGGCACTTTTCTGCGCGCCATACTACAGGTGGCGGCCCAAGTCACCTTCGCACGGGTGTTGGGCCCTGATCATTTCGGTGTCTTTCTGCTTGCCAGTCTGGCCGTAAGTCTTTCCGCGCTGTTCGCCGACATTGGCATGTCGTACGCACTCATCCAGAAAAAAGAAATCACCGCGTGCGACATACGGCTGTCCTTTACCTGGCATGTGATGGTTGCCAGCGTTGTCGCAACATTGCTGGCCACGCTGGCCCCGTACTTGGCAGATTGGTTCAATGACCCCAGGGTCGGCCCAGTCTTGGCTGTGCTTGCCACCACTTTGCTGATCAACGCGGCAGGCATACCTGCCATGAATTTGTTACGTCGCGATCTCAATTTCAAGGCAATCCAGTTAGCCCTGATTTCCAGCTATTTCGTCGGTTACATTGTTGTGGGCATACCGGCTCTCATGTTGGGTGCTGGCATCTGGGCTCCGGTTTTAGCATGGCTAACACAAGCCGGTATCAACACCACATTGCTATACATTCAAAAACCCCATGCCATTCGCCCACTATTGCTCATTGACGACAACTATGAATTTCTGCGCTATTCGGCAACATTTCTTGCAACCAACCTGACTAATTGGACCTTGATGAATATCGACAGAGTCCTGCTTGGTAGGTTGGCGGGCACAACTGAAGTGGGGCTCTATGCCACACCCTACAATTTGTTGAACAATCCCACGCTGCAAATCCTTAATACCACGCAATCCATCTTGTTCGCGGCATCCTCGCGTTTACAGGAAAACCTGCCCGACATGCGCCGGGCCTATCTGGCTGTCCTTGCGGCCGTGGCACTGCTGGTGGCGCCGGTATTTGCAGGCATTTCCGCAGCCGCGCCAACGCTCATTGAAGTCATCTACGGCCCGGTATGGGCGCCCGCAGCAGAGGTGATGCGTGCATTGGCCTTGGCCATGCCGATCTATCTTGTATGGGCGTTATCCACGCCCATACTTTGGAATACTGGGCAAAAAACACGCGAGTATCGCCTGCAAATGCCATTGATACCGGTGTGGGGCGTGGCGGTATGGTTTGCCGCGCAAACAAGCATTGTGGTTTTGGCTTACGCACTGATCTTCATGCAATGCGTGCGCGCGTTTTCCACCACCTACCCAGCCGCCAAAGCCTTGGGTCTTCGATTGCGAGACTATGCCAATGTACTGGGGGACGGCATTTTCATCAGCCTCGCAGTGGCGCTTGTGGTATGGGGCGCTGATTTCGCTCTGCATGAGCTTGCACTCCCCGTGTTCATGATCATGATTCTGGATGTCGTCGCGGCAGCCGTGACTTGGCTGGTCCTGTTGCGTATGATGGGGCGCAGGGTTCATCCTGAATTCAACAGGCTTGTGCTGCATACCACGTCCAAGCTCCCGGCGTGGGTCTCGCGGATTTTGACAACCACCTTATTCCCTCAATTACCAAGATGAGTGCTGCCGAAGTAATTCAATACACATTCCTGATCGGCATCCTGATCGTGCTGCTCTTGGGTATGGTGCTTGGCATTGGCCTGACTGCCCATGCAGGCCGTCATTACAAAAAGAGTTTGTTTCCGTGGGTGTTCGTGGCCATTGGCCTAGGGATGATCTGGACACCTATTGCCGCCCGGCGCGATCTCAGTTCCGGCGCGGCAGAGTTTTTTGCCACGGCGGGTGAATACGGCTCGGCACTCTGGCTTTCCCGTCTGTTGACACTCGCTGTTGTATTTATTGCCGCATCGCGTATCGTTGGCTGGCTTTTTGCGGAGAACAGGCGCCGTCATCCCGGCGTGGGGCTTTTTGTGGCTCTGCTTCTGGTACTGGTTACGCACAATTTTATCGCCGGCGCCTTGGGTACCAAACCCGTGTTTATTCATAACAGCATCTACCCCGTGCTTCTGTTTACTGCCGCATATTTCAGCGTGCAGTATGAGTACGAACGAACGTTGCGTTTCGCTAAAGTCACACTGTTCGTTTTTCTTCTGATTGGCGCGTTGGCGGCCTTTCTCTACCCTGGCATTGCGGTACAGAAGGGGTACACGGCCGGCCTGATGCCTGGTATCGATTTCCGTTACTGGGGCCTGGGCAGTCATGCCAATACGCTGGGACCGCTTGCATTGCTGTTCATCCTGCTTGCCTGGCACCAACCGTTCGCCAACCGTATGCTGCAGTTGTTTGCCATCGGACTCGCGGTGGTCTCCCTGATACTGACCCAGTCCAAGACCGCCTGGGCGGGTGGACTCATTGCCATTGCCACGCTGGCGCTGGCCCGTTACTGGCCGCGCCTCATGCAGGAGTGGCGCCATGGCCAGATAAATTGGGGAATGGCATCGCTCATGGTGGGCGCAGTCGTTACCACTCTTGCATTTACGGCCGTCCTGCTTAATCCGGACACCGGACGTGGGTTGCGCGGGTTCGCAGCCAGTCCAACAGGTGCAAGCCTTTTGAGCTTGACAGGAAGGGTGGATATTTGGGCACTTGCCTTGGAGGACTGGTCCAGAAACCCACTTTTCGGTTATGGACCATCCTGGGGTGACCTGGAATATCGGTTCTCGGTGGGTTTGACTTCCGCCGTACACGCTCACAATCAGTTTATTCAGTCCATGGCGATGGCGGGCACGGTGGGGCTGCTGGCCACGGTGTTTTATGTGCTGCTGCTCGCACGCTATGCAATTCGTGGCTTCCACGCTTCGCGCGGCCTCACTGCCGGTTTACTGGCCATGGCGCTGACGCGCGCCATTACCGAGGCGCCCTTGACCATCAACAACTGGGGCGGGGCGGAAGTATTCATTCAGCTTGTGACGTTTACCGTCATGCTCGCCTATGGCTCGCCCAGAGCAGGGGTGGACGCGCCTGCCACCACGCTGTCGCCCGCCAGCGGCACTCCCGCCCTGCGCTAAACCAGTACCTACCATGTCCCCCACCATTTCAGTCGTCATCCCCCTCTACAACAAGGCCGCCTACATCGCCGAAGCGGTACGGTCGGCCTGTGAACAGACTTGCCCGCCCCTGGAAGTCATCGTCGTCAACGATGGTTCTACCGACGGCGGTGATGAGATCGTGCGCGCACTGCCCTACGCCAACCTACGGCTCATCTCCATCCCAAATTCAGGTGTTTCCGTGGCGCGCAACACTGCCATCGACGCCGCACAAGGCGAATATGTCGCCTTTCTGGATGCGGATGACTGGTGGTCGCCCCATTTCCTATGCGCCACTCGGCATATGATCGCGCAGCAACCAGGCTGCAGTATCTACGGCACTGGATCAATCGAAGTGCCCGACGGACACCCCCTGCCGGATTGCCCGGCAGAGAAGATACGCACCACCCCTGTTGAAATCATCGACAACTTTTTCCGGGAGCGCGCAAAACGCTCCTTGTTCAACAACTCGACCCTCTGTGTGCCCCGCGCCCTACTCCAAGACAAAGGCATTCGTTTTCCCCCCGGTGAGGCCCACGGCGAAGACCATGACTTCTGGTTCCAGTTGGCGGAATGCGGCCCAGTGGCTTATCTGCATCTGCCGCTTGGCGCCTACCGGCGCGGGGTGGCCAACAGCCTGACACAGGTGTTCGCCTGGCAAGATTTGGAACCGGCATACCAGCGCCTGTGGCAGCGTGCCAGCAAACCTACCTTCCCCGCACACCTGCGAAGTGCCGCCAAGCACCTAGTGCACCGGCGGCAGACCGCCTTTGCGCGTAACCGACTGGTCAAGGCAGGGGATGTTTGGGGGGCGATGCGCCTGCTGTTCTTGCACAACCACCGACCAGCCACCTCCATGTTCTGGTGGGGCACATTGGTGGGCTGCCTGCTGCCTGGGGCAATTCGCAAGCGTCTACTGACACCCGGAAGGGGCTGGAAAGATACCCATTTGTTTGCCCTGCTGAAGGGGAAAACTCACTCGCCATGAAGAATATGGGCACCTTGAACATTTACACAACGGATCGCGCACCTCGCGCCAACGGGATGTCGAGCAGTGCACAGAAGAGTTCAGGTGTGGCAGATACCGAAACATCGACCAAAAGGCCCGTTGTTCATTTGAATCAATCTGACAGGAGACCTTCTTTATGAAGGTCATGCTTTGGGCGTTGCACTTTGCCGAATATGCAAGTCTGCTTGCCAGCGCCTTGCGTAAGCACGCGGATGTCCTGCTAGTTGTATATGCCGATAATGCGGCCAACGAGCTTGGACCCGACTTCCGTTCACGCATCTCCGATACTGGTGTGGCCCTTGAAGTTCTTCAACGTCCGCGAACCCCGATCGACGTCTTGCGGAATGGGACGGCATTGGTCCGACTTGTCAGGCGGTTTCGACCCGATATCTTGCATATCCAGGAGGATGGCCGGGATGAACTGGTGCTGGCATTGTCAGGCCTGGGGAGATTGCCGGTTGCCCTGACTGTGCATGACCCCACGCCTCACTCAGGTCGTGATGCGCAGCGCTATCGATTTTCGCGCGGGCGCCTGTATCACATGATCCTGCGACACAGAGCAAACAGTGCCATCACCCATGGGCAGGCATTGAGTCAGGCACTCGCACAAGTGGTGCCCAGGCTGAGCTCCAAGACATATGTCATCCCTCACGGCCCACTCGGATTGTTGCATGGTGCCCCACCGTCCCGTCACCAGCCTGGGACTCCCGCCCGCCTTCTCTTTTTTGGCCGCATCCATGCTTACAAAGGTTTGCGGTACTTCGTTGAAGCCGTGCGCACCCTGTATGAGCAGGGTATGCAGGTAATTGGCATTGTGGCCGGACGGGGCTCTGATTTAGATCAATATCGCGATGAAATGCTGGCAGCCGGTTGTTTTGAAATTCGTGACCGTTACATCGATGCCGGGGAAGTTGTTGAACTGTTCCGCCAGTCAGATTTGGTCGTACTGCCCTACACAGATGCCACACAGAGTGGTGTGGCCGCCATGGCACTCGGCTATGGCATACCTGTTATTGCTACCGCGGTTGGATCTATACCAGAGTTTGTACGTCATGACTTCAATGGTCGATTGGTCCCTCGAAAAGACGTGACAGCATTGGTTCAGGCAATTCAGCAGGTCCTAGATAAACCAGGTGAATACGAACGGCTTAGCCATAACGCCATCGACCTACGTGACGGTGAGCTTTCCTGGCGCCACATCGCCGAACTTACAATGATCTGCTACCTGCGTACTTGCTCAAGCACGCCCAGAAAAAAGCACTGATCAAATTGAATGGGTGGCATGTACTCAAGCGCGCTCTACAGAAAGGCTCCCATCCCGCTACAAAGCGGAATGATCTCGCTGCGCGCCTTGGCCAGGAAATTGATGCGGGAGGGGCGTCAATTTAAAGGCTTTCTGAAAGAAATCGAACAAACGAAATATCTTACGGCCGCTGGTTTGGCCACGTTGCGCGACGCGATGCTTGGGAAGGTGCTGTCGCATGCCGTGCAACATGTGGCCTTTTACCGTGACCTTGACTTGGCAGGCATGCTTGCGGATTCGCGACCAACCGATGCGCTGTCCGCTTTTCCAGTCATAGATAAGGCAATCGTCCGTGAACAGGGCTCCAGATTCATGGCCGACAATGCCCGTCACCCACTGTTCAAGGGCAGCACAAGTGGCACAACGGGAACCCCCTTGGTTTTGCATCAGGATTTGGCCGCCATCAACCGGGAGAACGCATTCATCTGGCGTCAGCTCCAATGGGCAGGCTTGAAGCCCGGCGCGCGACGCGCCTGGATACGCGGCGACCTGATTGTGCCTGTCACAGTCTGCTCACCGCCCTTCTGGCGGATGAATCACGCGGAAAACATGTTGATGTTTTCCTCTTATCACCTCTCGGACAGCAATGCTGCCGCCTATGTCGCGGCACTGGAGAAATTCGATCCGGTAGTCATACAAGCGTATCCCTCCTCGGTCGCCTTCCTGGCGAGGTGGCTCGACGCGAATGGCCGTGAATACTCTGGTGCCGCGCTCAAGGGCATCGTGACCTCCTCGGAAACGCTGGATGCGGAACAAAAAACCTTGATCGAGCAGCGCTTTGGCTGCCGGGTGTTCGATTGGTATGGCCAGTTCGAGCGCGTGGCGGCAATCGGCACCTGTGAGCATGGCCGTCAACACATCATCAGCGACTATTCCTTTGTGGAATTGCTGCCGGCCGAGGATGGCCTGTACGAAATCGTGGGCACGGGCTTCAACAACTTCGCGATGCCCTTGATCCGCTATCGCACTGGGGACTTCATTCGGCTTGAAGCCACTGACAGCCAATGTGAATGCGGCCGACATTTCCCGCTGGTGGCATCGATCCAGGGACGTGCGGACGACGTGGTGAAACTTCCCGATGGCCGGCATGTCGGCCGGCTCGACCATATCTTCAAGGGTGTGGATGGCATTCTGGAAGCCCAAATCCGGCAGGACCAGATCGACCGTATCGATATATTCGTCGTCCCTACCGCCGGGTACAGCACGGCTGTGGAGACCAAGTTGCGCACGAACGCGAGCGATCGGCTAGGTGGTGGGGTATTGATCCATGTGCAGGCGGTAAACGCGATCCCCCGAACCAGAAACGGTAAATTGCGAGGCGTGGTCTGCAATGTCTGAGACCGCAAGGGACCATGCCCGCATGGTGATGCTCGGCACCGCCATCGATACGCAGGGGGGGGTTTCCGCAGTCGTGAATGTGCTAAAGGATGCGGGCCTGTGCGATCGCTGTGACGTGATCTACCTCCCCACCCATCGGGATGGAGGGGCAATCACCAAGCTCTTGACATTGGCGTCTGCTTGGCTTCGTTATGCGGGTCTGCTGCTTGGCGGCAAGGTCGCCTTGGTGCACGCCCATACCGCCTCCCGGGCCAGTTTTTGGCGCAAATCCCTGTTTATCCTACCGGCCTTTATGGCACGCGTACCTGTGATACTCCACCTGCATGGTGGGGAGTTTCAGGTGTTTTATGGCAAGGAGTGCTCGGCTTGGGCACGGCGGTTCGTGCGTTGGGTGTTCCAGCAGGTTAGCCAGGTCGTGGTGTTGTCCGGGAGCTGGGAACGTTGGGTGCGATCGTCATTCCCCGCAGCCAAGGTCAGGGTCATTGCCAACCCCATCCTGATACCAGAACTCGCCACAAACACCGTACGTTCGTCCCGCACTCTTTTGTTTCTTGGTCGGCTTGGTGAGCGTAAGGGGGTCTATGACCTGCTAAGTGCTGTGGCGGCCCTGGCACCTGCTTACCCGGATCTACGTGTGTTATTGGGGGGTGACGGCGAGCTGGATGCCGTCCGTGCCCAAGCGGATGCGCTTGGGATTGGTGATCATGTGGAGTTGCTTGGCTGGGTCAAGGGCGCGGATAAAGCGCGATTGCTCAACGAGGCGAGTGTTTATGTGCTGCCCTCATACAACGAGGGTCTTCCCATGAGCGTGCTGGAAGCGATGGCGCATGGCCTGCCTGTGGTTTCGACTCCCGTGGGCGGCATACCCGAAGCCGTGCGCGATGGGGAGGAAGGTTTCCTGGTGCCGCCAGGGGATGTTCAGGCTCTCACGGACCGCTTAGGGCATCTCCTCGCCAACCCGGAATTGCGGGCGCGCATGGGGGAAGCCGCCCGTGCGCGGGCGGTGTCGAATTTTGGCGCGACGGGCATCGTGGAACACTGGGTTGCGCTTTACCGCGAGTTGGGGTGGTCATGCCGAAACCCAGGCTAAAAGTTAGTGGCAAGTTGGTTCAGGGCTGGTTTCGCCGGATATCGCAGTTCGGGTTCATGGGTTTGTGTGTGACGACCTGGCTCGCCATCGGCTTCGCCCATGCCTCCCACGAGCCCATGCCCTTGCGTCCGGCCCAAGACGATCGGCCAAGGACCAATCCGCCCGTATTCACGTGGCCTGGTGGAAAAGGACCATTCTATGTGGAGATCGAGGCTGCCACGGGAGATCGCATCGTAAGACGTACGGACCGCAACTGGCTGACGCTGGATCAAGTCCTGCCCGATGGGCAATACCGTTGGCGCTGGCAGGGCCCGGGAACGCAGTCCACACCCTGGATAGGCTTCCGCTTGGATCAAGGCGCGGTAGCGTTCCCGATCCCGAATGCGGGCGCCTTATTGGAGCGAGCACGCAGCAAATCCCATCCCCGATCGGTTTCCGTGGATGTTTTGCGCCGCCAGGCTTCACCGCAGGCAATCGCCAACCTGCGACATGCGGTAGGCAAGTGGCGAGGTGAGCCGCTGCCGCCTGAACTGCCTGTGCCAGATCGCCAGCTTTCGGCAGCAGCACTGAATGAATTGCATGCGGAGAACCGCCGTCTTGTATTCGGAGAGGAATACCGCGTGCTTGCCTCGGCCTGGCTCTGGCTCGTAACTGGGGAGGAGACAGCCCTGGCCGAGGCCAAGCGTAGGGCTTTGCATGTCGCGGCATGGGATGCCACAGGCATGACATCGTTCGATCGCCATGACCAAGCCGGGCGTTCCGTGGCCTGGATACTTGCGCTGGCCTATGACTGGCTCCATGAACGGTTGACCAATGAAGAGCGACAAGTCTTGCTGAATGCCATCAAACCGCGCCTGGCTGGCATGTTGGGGCGGGGTGCCTTCGGGATCGATGGTTCCCGCCATCTAGATCGAAACCCCTTCGATTCCCACGGCGTCACCGCAATCGCCCGCTCATCGTTGATCTGCGCGGCATTGGCAGGCCAGGACGCGCTGTACGACCGTTGCTTCCTGGATGTAGTACCCCGCTACCTGGCCTGGCCGGTGGCATGGGGGTGGGATCAGGGCGGTTTTGCCAATGGCACCGCCTATGCCCACTGGCAGGTGCTGGATACACAACTGCCGGTCTTCAACCTGCTGGGTCACACGTTGGGAATGGACCTGACGCGGCACCCCTGGATGCAGGAATATGGCAAGTACCTCGCTTATTTCCTGCCTCCCGGCGCCCCCAGTGGCTTGTTTGGTAGCGAAACGGAGAGAGCTTATCCAAACGTTTGGGCAACCCAGGGGAAGGCCTATGCTGCCGCCTTCCCTTCTCCGCTTGCGGATTGGTATGCGCGCAACCAGTCTGGTGAGCATGCTACGCACCTGGCATTATTGCTTGCCCCGTTTCGTGAGTGGAGTTCGCTGCCCGGCCATCTGCCTCCCGGCACACCGCATGCCATTCATCTAGCCGATATCGGCTGGGTGGCCATGCATAGCGACCTGGGCGACCGCTCGCGCACTTCGGTGTATTTCAAGTCCAGCCCCTATGGCTCTTACAACCATAGCCACGCCGACCAGAATTCCTTCGTGATCCATGCGCGCAGGCGTGTGCTGGCCGCCGATTCCGGTTATTACGACTACTATGGCTCGCCGCACTGGAAGGATTGGTACAAGCAGACGCGAGCGCATAACGCCATCACCTTCGATGGGGGGCAGGGGCAACTGCACGACACCATGAAGGCCAAGGGGCGGATCACGCACTTCGAGCACAACGCCGAGTACGACATTGCCACGGGGGATGCCACCGAGGCCTATGGGGGTGCCTTGACCAAGGCTATTCGGACGCTGGTGTTTCTCCGCCCGAACACCGTGCTCGTGTACGACGTATTGGAGTCCGCCACCCCGCGTACCTGGGAATGGAATCTGCATGCGCTCTCGCGCATGAAGGAGCAAGGCGCACGTGAGTTGGAGATTGAACAGGATGGTGTGCGTTTATGTGTGAAGCTGCTTTCCGCGCCACCGGGAACATTCAGTCAGACGGACCAGTTCACCACACCACCGCAGGGGAGTTACCCCCGCCAATGGCATGCGCGCCTCGCGACCAGGGACAAGGCCATGCGTGGTGTTTTCCTGGCATGGCTGGATGTGGGTTGTGGCAATTCTGATATCCGATACAGTCAGTCAGGTGACCAGCACCTTGTGAATATTGGTGAGGTGCAGTTCGCCTTTTCCGCTGATGGCGATGTGAAGAGGGTGAAGTGAGCGGGCTCATTTGAAAGCTCAAGCGCCTTCGCGCCATGAGCGGGAGGGAAGTCGCCTACCGCTTGCGCCATGCCGCCCAGGCTCAGTGGAAGCGGTGGGGCTTGGGATTGGCCGGCCGTGAGCGCCTGGTGGGACATACCGTGGGCATGGTGAGCGCTTTTCCTGGTGCCATGGTTTACACCCCCATTTTGGGGGTTAAAATCCCCAATATGGATCCTGATCAATTCACGATGGCCAACGCTCTGTTCACCCTTAGCCAGCAGAAGGTGCTGGGCCTGTTGTTCGCCAATGCGCACCGGCAGTTCCACGTGAACGAGATGCTGCGGCTGACAGGCGCGGGCAAGGGTGCCTTGCAGCGGGAATTGGCGCGGCTGGAGTCGGCCGGCTTGGTTCGGGTGGCACGGGTGGGCAACCAGAGGCGCTATCAGGCCAACCGGGAGGCGCCGATCTTCGAGGAGCTGCGCGGCATCGTGCTCAAGACCTTCGGTCTCGCGGTGGTATTGCGGGAGGCCTTGTCGCCGTTGGCGGACCGTATCCGCGCGGCTTTCGTGTTCGGCTCCGTGGCCAAAGGCGAAGACCGGGCCGACAGCGACGTGGATGTGCTGGTGATTGCAGATGATCTGGGCTACGGCGAGCTGATTGCCGCGTTGGAGGCGGCGGAAGCGAGGCTTGGACGCAAGGTGAATCCCGCGATTTACTCGCGGGAGGACTGGCGCAAGCGCGGCGCCGAGGGCAATGCCTTCGTGCACCGTGTACAGGCTGGCCCGAAGATTTGGTTGCTGGGGGATGAGGATGCCCTCCGATAACCTGGAGAACCCCGCCCGCATCGGCACGCTCAGGCGGGAGGCGCCGGACAGGCTTGAGTTCCTGGGCCTGCTGCATTCCGGTCGGGTGCGGCTCGCCGATGCGAAGCGGTCTGACTTGTCTGCCGAGAGCCGCTTCGATCTTGCCTATAACGCGGCGCATGCCTTGGCGCTGGCGGCTATGCGCTGGCACGGCTATCGTTCGGACAACCGTTATCTGGTGTTCCAGGTGCTGGAATTCACGGCGGGTCTGCCTGCTTCGGCGTGGCGGATCCTGGCGCTATGCCATGAGCGGCGCAATCTGGCCGAGTACGAGGGGCATCGGGAGGTTGACGAACGTCTCTTGCAGGATTTGATCTCCACCACGGATGACCTGCTGGCGCGTATCGAGGCGCTAGCAACGCCGGGGGATGAGCGGTGAGCAGTTTGGTCTGGAAGCTGAACCGCTTGCGCGTGATGGGCGTTCCGGAAATTGCCTACCGCTTGCGCCATGCCGCCCAGGCCCAGTGGGAGCGGCGCGGCCTTGGACTGGCCCGGCCGGGGGCGCCTGGCGAGACATGCGGGCGGGCATGGCTGGCGGAGTTGCCGCGCGATTTCGACGTGTCCGTGTATCGCGCGGCGGCGGACCGCGTGCTGGCGGGGCGTTTCGATGTGTTCGCCATGAAAGATGCGGCGCTGGGCTTCCCGCCGGATTGGAACCGTGATCCGAAGACGGGCACGGTGGCGCCGCTCACGTTCGGCAAGACGCTGAATTACCGCGACGAGCGCATCGTCGGCGACATCAAGTATCTGTGGGAGCCGAACCGTCACGCGGAGCTGGTGACGCTGGCGCAAGCCTGGCATTTGACGGGGGATGAGCAATACGCCGAAGGGTGCCGGACCTTGCTGGAGTCGTGGTTCGAGCAGTGTCCGTATCCGCTGGGGGTGAACTGGACGAGTTCGCTGGAGCATGGGGTACGGTTGGTGAGCTGGGCGGTGGCGTGGGGGTTGCTGGCTGGTAAACCCCCCGGCCCTGCGGGCCACCCCCCTTGTCAGGGGGGCATGAGCAGCCCCCTTGATAAAGGGGGTGGTCGCGCAAGCGACCGGGGGATTTCAGAGGGCTGTGTGAGCGGGACGGTGGTGGGGGTGGACTTGAACCCCCCGGCCGCTACACGGCCACCCCCATTGTCAGGGGGGCGCCCCCCCGGCGCTGCGGACCACTCCTCTTCTCAGGGAGTCGATACCCTGGCCTGCTTACACCCCCTTGATCAGCCTGGCAAAGCCAGCGGATTTGACGGTCTCGTCGGTCTGCAGGAACTGCTGGGCCGGGATTTCGTGGGGCAGTGGCTGGATGCGATTTATCGGCATTGCCATTTCATCGCCGGGCATTTTTCACGGCATTCGTCGGCGAACAATCATCTGCTGGGCGAGTTGATGGGTTTGTTCGTGGCCTCGCTGACCTGGCCGTGCTGGCCGGAGTCGGCGCGCTGGCGGGCGCGGGCGCGGACGGAGTTCGAGGCGGAGGCGCTCAAGCAGACCGCGCCGGATGGGGTGAACCGGGAGCAGGCAATCTGGTACCACCACGAGGTGGCGGACATGATGCTGCTGGTGGGGCTGTTCGGGCGGGCGAACGGGGTGGAGTTTTCCCCGGCCTTTTGGGAACGGCTGGAGAGGATGCTGGATTTCATTGCCGCGTTGATGGATGTGGGGGGCAATGTGCCGATGATCGGGGATGCGGATGATGCGCAGATGGTGCGGTGGGTGCCGGAGGCTTTCTCACCCTCACCTCCCGCCTCACCCCGGCCCTCCCCCCTCGAGGGGGAGGGGGAAATGCGCGTACCCGGACCCTCGCCCTTGGACGTGTACGGAGGAGTACGTGTTTATCGCTCCCTGCTGGCCACCGGGGCCGTGCTGTTTGATCGGCCCGACCTTGCGGCCAAGGCGGGGTGGTTCGACGACAAAAGCCGCTGGCTGCTGGGGGACGGGGCGCAGGCGCGCTTCGAGGCGCTTGTCCGGCAGGGGGGGGAGACGCGGTGGGCGCGGGCTTACCCGGAAGGGGGGTACTACGTGCTGGGGGCGGACTTGGATACCCCCGCTGAAATCCGTCTGGTGGCGGACGCGGCGCCGCTGGGGTATCTGTCCATCGCCGCGCACGGGCATGCGGATGCGCTGGCGTTCACGCTGTCGGTGGCGGGGCGGGAGATGCTGATCGATCCGGGGACTTATACATATAACACCCAGCGTAAGTGGCGCGACTACTTCAAAGGTACATGTGCACATAATACGGTCAGGGTTGATGGTGTGGATCAGTCCGTATCCGGCGGCAACTTTCTGTGGGTCAAGCATGCGAACGCGAGGTGTGAACACTGGGAATGTGGGTCGAACCGGGATGTGTTGGTGGGTGCCCACGACGGATATCTTCGCTTAGGTGATCCCGTGCGTCACAGGCGCACACTGATGCTGGACAAAGCCACTCGGAAGCTACATGTGACGGACAGGCTGGAATGCACGGGTCGTCATAGGATTGAAGTGCTGTTTCACGTGGGAGAAACCTGCCTCGTCGAGAATGCGGAGAGCTTTGTGCGCATCCAGAATGGGCCGGTACAGATCAGACTGCGTAATCAGTTTCCAGGCTGGCAAGCTGAGGTCGTAAATGGTCAGGAATCACCACCATTGGGATGGGTGTCACGGCGGTTCGACGAAAAACTTCCTACTCATACGATTGTTTGGACCGGGGAAATTTTCGGGACAACGGAGTTACGGACTGAACTGGAAATTGAGATAGAGGGAGGTTCATTGCAGCGGCAATGAGCGTGTCTCTTGTTGTTTGTGGTTTGCGTAAGTGCGTCTGGGAGTGTTTGAACAATGAAAACCATCTACCTTGTGGCCGGCGCCCGCCCCAACTTCATGAAGATCGCGCCCATCGTACGTGCCATCCAGGCGCACGGCGGCCTTGCCTACAAAATCATCCATACCGGCCAGCACTACGATCGGGAAATGAACGATGTGTTTTTTGAGGAGTTGGGCATACCCGCACCGGATGTGTTCATGTCGGCGGGGGGCGGCAGCCATGCGCAGCAGACCGGGAAGATCATGGTGGCCTTCGAGGGGTACTGTCAAGAACAACGGCCCGATGCGGTGCTGGTGGTGGGGGATGTGAATTCGACCCTAGCCTGCTCCATTGTGGCGAAGAAGTTGTGCATTCCGGTTGCCCATGTTGAGGCGGGTTTGCGCAGTAGGGACATGGCAATGCCGGAAGAGATCAACCGGCTTGTCACCGACAGCATTTCCGACTGGTTTTTCGTCACCGAGCCCAGCGGTGTGGAGCATTTGCGCAGGGAGGGTAAGGCGGATTCCGCGATTCATTACGTGGGACACGTCATGGTGGATAACCTGTTGTACCAGGCGGAGAAACTCGCACATGTCGATACTACGGGATATGAAACGTCGGGGTTCAAGACGACAAACAAGGACATGGGGTACGGCGTAATTACGTTGCACAGGCCGAGCAATGTAGACAGTGCAGGGACGATGTCGGGCATTGCGGTGGCCTTGCGGGAAATTGCCGAGGAAGTGCCGTTGATCTTTCCAGTGCACCCCCGCACGCGCAAGAGCCTTGAGTCGTTTGGTATCGACCTGGGGCCGAATATCACGCTGGTGGGGCCGCAGGCCTATATGCCGTTTCTAGATCTATGGAAAGACGCGAAGGTCGTGTTGACCGACAGCGGTGGGCTGCAAGAGGAAACCACGGCGCTTGGAGTGCCCTGCATCACAATTCGCGAAAACACCGAGCGGCCGGTTACGGTGGATGAAGGGACGAACGTGCTGGCTGGTACCGATCCGGTTCGCATTGTTGCTGAGGCTCGCAGGGTTCTGCGTGGTGATGGGAAGCGGGGCAGAAGGCCGCACTTGTGGGATGGCAGGGCGGCGGAACGCATTGTCGACGTGCTGGCGAAGGAGTTGTCGTGACACAACGGATTGAGATGATGGGTTGTCAGATCGACAACCTGACCATGGAAGAGACCCTGCAAACCATCGAGGGCTTCATCAAGTCTGGCCGGCCGCATCAGCATGTGGTTGTGAACGTGGACAAGCTGGTGAAGGCGAGCCGCGATCCAGAATTGCGCCGCATCATCAATGAGTGCGCGCTGATCAACGTGGATGGCATGCCGGTGGTGTGGGCTTCGCGGCTGATCGGCAAGCCGTTGAAGGAGCGCGTTGCCGGGGTGGATTTGTTCGAGGCGCTGATGCGCCGATCCGCCGAGAAGGGCTGGCGGGTCTTTCTGCTGGGGGCACGGGAGGAGGTGGTGTCCGGCGTCAAGCAGCTTTATGAGGTGAAGTACCCAGGTTTGACCGTGGCGGGCTACCGCAACGGCTATTGGACACCCGAGGAAGAGGCGGGGGTGGTGGAGCAGGTCAAGCAGGCGCGGGCCGATTTGCTGTTCGTGGCCATCAGTTCGCCCAAGAAGGAACACTTTCTGGGGCGGTACCAGGCGGAGATGAGGATTCCCTTTGCCATGGGCGTGGGCGGCACATTCGATGTAGCCGTGGGCAAGGTGAAACGGGCACCGGTGTGGATGCAGAAGGTGGGGCTGGAGTGGTTTTACCGGTTTCTGCAAGAGCCGACGCGGATGTTCAAGCGCTACTTCGTCGATGACATGGCGTTTTTCTGGTTGCTGGCGAAAGAGATGGTGAAACGGTGATTCATTCGCAAAAGGTAATCTCTGTAGAAGGTTGATTTCTATTGCATGGTTCCCTGTGGGGTTAAGGTTCAGCCGGTCCTATGAGGTGGGCGCGGCGCTTGCCTAAGATTGCGACGGGCCTGTCGACCCTCGCGATGACAGGGATGAGCTAAGGGCTCGCGATCACAGTTGTTTGGACGGCCCTCGCGATGACAGGGATGAGGTGAGGGCGCGCGAGGACGGCATGGTTTGTCATTGCGAGGAGGCGGAGCCGACGTGGCAATCCTGGGCTTGCCGTTGTGGCTTGGCATGCGGACTGCGTGCCTGAGATCGCCACGCCCTTCGGGCTCGCGATGACAGATGTTTGGTGCCATCGTTTACACCCCCATTCCGGGGGTTACAATCCCCAATATGGGTCCTGATCAATACACGATGGCCGACGCCCTGTTCACGCTTAGCCAGCAGAGGGTGTTGGGCCTGTTGTTCGCCAATGCGGACCGGCAGTTCCACGTGAACGAGATGCTGCGGCTGACAGGCGCGGGCAAAGGCGCCTTGCAGCGGGAATTGACGCGGCTGGAGTCGGCCGGCTTGGTTCGGGTGGCGCGGATGGGCAACCAGAAGCGTTATCAGGCCAACCGGGAGGCGCCGATTTACGAGAAGCTGCGCGGCATCGTGCTCAAGACCTTCGGTCTGGCATTTGTGTTGCGAGAGGCCTTGTCGCCATTGGCGGATCGTATCCGGGCGGCATTCGTATTCGGCTCGATCGCAAAGGGCACCGAGCATGCCGATAGCGATGTGGACGTGCTGGTGATTTCAGATACGCTCAGCTACGGCGATGTGCTCGCGGCGCTGGAACCCGCCGAGGCACGTCTGGGGCGCAAGGTGAGTCCGGTCATTTATACGTTTGCGGACTGGTTGAGAAAGATCGGGGAGTCCAACGCATTTGTGGATCGGGTGACGAAAGGCGGGAAGATCTGGTTGGTGGGGGGAGATGGTGACCTCGGATCACCTCGATAATCTCGTCCGTATCGGCAAGCTGAAGCGCGAAGCTTCGGATGCGCGTGAGTTTGCCGGTTTGTTGCATTCGGGCCGGGTGAGGGTGGCCGATGCCCGAATCCCCGGGTTGTCCGCCGCAAGCCGCTTCGACCTGGCCTACAACGCGGCCCATGCTCCCGCGCTGGCCGCATTGCGCTGGCATGGCTATCGCTCGGATAACCGTTACTTGGTCCTGAATCCGTGTTGCTGCCGACAAACACCAGGTCGGGCTTAAGCCCGACATCCAACCTGTCGGACTGAAGTCCGACCTACAAGGGCCGCCGCAAGAGCCGGTAATTCCAAAGCACTTCACTAGTGTGCTGCTTCGTAATCGACGGAACTAACCGTTCATGGCCCAATGGCCGCCCCTGCCGATGAAAGGCGCAGGCGAGGGCCATGAACGGTCCCTCTCCCCCGCCCCTCCCCCGAGGGGGAGGGGAGCGTCGTGAGTCGGCTGCGCGACTTTCACGATAAATAAGCCTGTATCAGTGATCCGAAACACGGGCACATGAAACCCCTCCCCCTCGGGGGGAGGGGCAGGGGAGAGGGAAGTCCCGCCGGAGCGTAAAGCCGCTTCGCACTCTCCCGGCTTCGCCACCCTACCCAGGAACCTGCCCCCTGCGTCTTTCATGGCAGGGGCCGCCATTCGGCCATGAACGGTTATGGAGCATGGCGGGGAATGCATGTGACGCCTTGCCAGCGATCGCGTTGCGGCGGGACATCACCCGAAAATGATCAGGGTTGAACCCCCCGGCCCTGCGGGCCACCCCCCTTGTCAGGGGGGCGTGGAGTTACAGGGTGCCAGGGCCGCAGGGTGTGATGACTTCGACGTTGACCGCCAGCGGATAGGGTTCGGCGACCGGGGCGACTATGTAGGCACGGTCGACGCCGAGGTCTTCGCAGGCATTCCAGAAGCCGCGCGTCGGTTTCGGCGCGGTGGAGAGCTTGATCTCATAGCCGACACGGCGGCCGGCATGTTCCAGGACCAGGTCGAGTTCGGCGCCGGCGGCGGTGCGGTAGAAGCCGCTCGCCGAAAGGGGCGGGGCGGCGGCCAGTATCTGTTCGATGATGAAGCCTTCCCACGACAGGCCCGAGACCGGGTGGGCAAGCAGGTCGTCCAGGTTGCCGATGCCGAGCAGCGCATGCAGGATGCCGCTGTCACGCACATAGACCTTGGGGGTCTTGACCAGACGCTTGCCGACATTGGCGTGATAGGGGGGCAGGCGGCGCAGCATCATGGCATCGACCAGCAGATCGAGATAGCGGCCGACCGTGCTGTGCGCGACGCCGCCCAGAGCGATGCCGAGTTGCGATGCGTTGAAGGGCTGGCCGTGCAGGTGGGCGGTCATGCGCCAGAACCGGCGCAGGGTTTCGGCCGGAATGCCTAGGCCGAGCTGGGGCAGGTCCCGTGCGAGGAAGGTCGTGATGAAATCGGTGCGCCAGGCCATGGAGGCCTCGTCGTCAGCGGCGAGGAAGCTGCGGGGAAAGCCGCCGCGCAGCCAAAGCTGGTTGGCTCGAGCGGTGGCAGCCGCGTCCTGCGCGGCGTTGATTTCCCGCAGCAGGAAAGGTGTGAGCTCCAGGTAGGCGATGCGTCCGGCCAGCGACTCGGCGGTCTGTTTCAGGAGGTTGCCGCTGGCCGATCCGAGCACGAGGAAGCGCCCCGGCCGGCGGTCCGCGTCGATTTCGGGCCTCAATGCGGCGAACAGACCGGGCATGGCCTGGACTTCGTCGAGGATCACCAGGCGGTCTCTATGCCTGGCGAAATAGAGATCCGCGTTTCCCAGCGGCCTGCGGTCGGCCTCCATTTCGAGGTCGAGAAACCGGGCGTCGACGTGGGTCGCAGCGATCTGCCGGGCAAGCGTCGTCTTGCCGACCTGCCTCGGTCCGAGAAGGGCAACGGCCGGCTGCTGGCTCAGCCTACGCAGGATCAACGGGAGGATGGCACGGTAGAGCATGCTTGCATATTGTGCGATGGATGCACAGAATGCAAGGTCGACGCTGCAGAAGCAAGGTGGGATGGACGCGGGGCATGCTCAAAACCCCCGCCCCTCGGGGCCCCTTTTGCGGCTTCGGCAGCACGCCCGCGGCGGGCTTGACCTTGGCTGCGCAAAGGTTGGCCTACGCCGAAACGGCAGCGCCGTTTTCAGGAGGGCTGCACCCCTGCCCCCTTGATAAAGGGGGTGGTGGCGTAGCCGCCGGGGGATTACGCCCCCTTGACAAAGGGGGTGGTGGCGTAGCCGCCGGGGGATTACGCCCCCTTGACAAAGGGGGTGGTGGTGTAGCCGCCGGGGGATTACGCCCCCTTGACAAAGGGGGTGGTGGTGTAGCCGCCGGGGGATTTCGCCCCCTTGACAAAGGGGGTGGTGGCGTAGCCGCCGGGGGATTACGCCCCCTTGACAAAGGGGGTGGTGGTGTAGCCACCGGGGGATTTCGCCCCCTTGACAAAGGAGGTGGTCGCGCCAGCCGCCAAGGGTCGGCAGTTGCTGGCGGTGAGGACGAGATACGCGGAGGTGTTCACTTGGGAGCGGGGCCAGGGGAGTACGGGCGCTCGCTGGTGGGAGGGGGTGGCCCGGACAGCGCACTGAGTGCTCTACTTTTGCATGGGGCGGCAAGCTCGACCCTGTGGGCCGCCCATGGCGAGGTTGAGTACAATGCACAGCTTCCTGGCG
>Ga0209207_1000602_pt1 | contig 20804 bp, 19 predicted proteins | sample SaghotsprinmetaG_FD_184140 | JGI IMG/M metagenome (GOLD analysis project Ga0209207, IMG submission 184140) | Hot spring microbial communities from South Africa to study Microbial Dark Matter (Phase II) - Sagole hot spring metaG (SPAdes) (version 3) | ecosystem: Environmental > Aquatic > Thermal...
ACCGTCTCGCCGACAAGCGCGTCGTGCACAAGAACAAGGCGGCCCGCCAGAAGAGCCGGCTGTCCGCCGCCATCAAGGCGATGGTCTGATCCTGCCCCCCCTCTGCGGGGGGTCAGTTCTCGCGCGGCCGGACGCGGCCTTCGGTCACCTGGAGGTCGTTTTCCCGTGCAAAGTCGAGCAGGAAACGGTAGATCTCGGGGGCCTGGGTTTCCAGCTCACGGCGGATCACGACGCAGCGCAGCCCGGACCGGAACACCGGCTGGACGCAGGCGGCATAATGCATGCGGTGATCCTGCCCCATGCTGGAAAACACCCCCGCGAGACGTTCGGCCCAGTCGCTGGGGCGAAAGGTCTTGCCGGCGTGGGTCATGCCCATGATGACGATTTCCGGTGATTCATTGGTTTGCATGGCGACTTCCCAAGGTTGCTTGCTCCGATCCCTATAGTACAGGCGCGCCCGCTTGCCGAGGCGCTTTTATCGCGGAGTCTCGCATGAATCTCGATCGCGTTCCTTCCGGTTCCGACATCCCCAACGATTTCAACGTCATCGTCGAGATTCCAGCGCATGGCGAGCCGATCAAGTACGAGGTCGACAAGGCCACCGGCGCCATGTTCGTCGACCGCTTCATGGCCACGGCCATGCATTATCCCTGCAACTACGGCTACATTCCGCACACCCTGTCGGACGACGGCGATCCGGTCGATGTGCTGGTGATCACGCCCATCCCCCTGTTGACCGGCGTGGTGGTGCGTTGCCGTCCGGTGGGCATGCTGAAGATGGAAGACGAGGCCGGCGAGGATGCGAAGCTGCTCGCCGTGCCCATCGACCGGCTCACCAGCCTGTACCGTGACGTCGAATCGCCGCGCGACCTGCCGGAGTCCGTGCTAAACCAGATCAGTCATTTCTTTGCCCACTACAAGGACCTCGAGGCCGGAAAGTGGGCCAAGGTCAAGGGCTGGGTCGGCGCCGAAGAGGCCAAGGCGGAGATCTTGGCCGGCGTGCGTCGCTACAACGAAGCCGCCGATAAACCCATGTTTTAACACAGATTGTCCATGAGGACGCGAGAGGATGGCGAGGCGGTTCGGGCGGTTGGGAGGAAGCCATCGCCGAGCCTATGGCCGACGAGCAAGCGCCCGAAATGGCCGCGATCCGTCCGCCAGCGCGCGTGTGGACCCAAAGGGCCGCCGAATGGACAATCTGGGTTTAAGAAGGGTGACGGATGGCGCGTGACGGGGGCCGTCGCGGGCGTTGTCACTCCGTCACAGAAGTGAAGATCTGCATCGTCTCCGACTCCCACGACAACCGTCGCCTGCTCGAACAGGCCGTCGCCGATGCGTGTGCGCAAGGCGCCGAGGCGGTGTTGCACTGTGGCGATGTGGTGGCGCCCACCACATTGCGGGTGTTGAAGAAATTCGGCCTACCGGTGCATGTCATTCACGGCAACAATACCGGCGACATGCATGCCATGCACCAGCTCGCGCACGAGGCCGACAGCCCCATCCGCTACCACGGTCAGGACGCCAGCATCCATCTCGGCGGCCGCGCACTGTTCATGGTGCACTATCCCCATTACGCCGCGGCCCTGGCCCTGACCGGCGACTACGACATTGTGTGTTGCGGTCATGACCATCGTGCCGACGTGCGCGAGATCAAGACCGTGCGCGGCGGCAGCACTTGGTTGGTCAATCCGGGCACGGTGGGCGGGGTGGGCAAGGCGCCGACATATATCCTGGCCGACCTGGAACGCCTCCGCTTCGAGATCCTCGACGTGCCGACCCAGCCCGGCGAGGCCTGCAATGCCCGCCCGGCCAGCGTGCATGTCGAGCCGGCTCGCTGAGGGGGCGCCGCCACGCGCCGCTTTAACAGCCTGTTAACCCAGATTGTCCATGAGGGCGCGAAAGGATGGCGAGGCGGAGCGCGAGGCCGTTCGGGCGGTTGGGAGGAAGCCGTCGCCGAGCCTATGGCCGACGAGCAAGCGCCCGAAAGGGCCGCGATCCGTCCGCCAGCGCGCGCGTAGGCCCAAGGGCCGCCGAATGAATAATCCGGGTTCAATTTAGTCCGTCTATTCGCACATAAGAACTTTCGATTGCGGCGGGGCGCAGTGGCCCGGCCTTTGCGGGTATCATTCGGGGCTATTTTTGCAGACTTTCCTGTCTGTGTTGGCTTCACCCGGTCGCCAGCCGGGTGTGGAACGAAACGGAGGCGATTCATGACGTCTGTTGTGGCGACAAACCAGACCATTCTGGTCGTGGGCGGCGGCATCTCCGGGATGACGGCGGCGCTGGAGGCCGCAGAAACCGGAAAGCAGGTCGTTCTGGTGGAGAAGAATCCCTATCTGGGCGGGCGCACCGTGCAGTTGTACCGGTATTTCCCGAAGATGTGCCATCCCACCTGCGGTCTGGAGATCAACCTGCGTCGGCTCAAGGCCAATCCGCGCATCCAGGTGCTGACCCTGGCCGAGGTGATGGGCATTTCCGGGTCCAAAGGCAATTACAGCGTCACGGTCAAGCTCGCGCCCCGGTTCGTGAACGAAAACTGCACGGCATGTGGCGAGTGTGCCAAGGCCGCCACGACCGAAATCGCCGACGCATTCAATTACAACCTGGGCAAGACCAAGGCCGCCTACCTGCCCACCGCCATGGCCTATCCGCAGCGCTATGTGATCGATCCTTCCGTGGTTGGCGCCGACGAAGGTGAGGCCATCAAGGCGGCCTGCAAGTACGGTGCCATCGACCTCGACATGAAGGAAGAGACCGTGACGCTCAACGCCGGCGCCATCGTCTGGGCCACCGGCTGGCAGCCTTACGACGCCCGCAAGATCACGCCCTACCGCTACGGCGAATTCAAGAACGTCATCACCAACGTCGAGTTCGAGCGCCTCGCCGATCCGCATGGTCCCACCGGCGGCCGTATCCTGCGCCCCTCCGATGGCAAGGAGGCGAAGAACATCGCCTTCATCCAGTGCGCCGGTTCGCGTGACGAGAACCACCTGCGCCACTGTTCCCGTTTCTGCTGCATGGGCTCGCTCAAGCAGACCCGCTATGTGCAGGAAAAGTACGGTGACGAGGGCAAATCCACCCTCTACTACATCGACATCCGCGCCATCGACCGCTTCGAAGATTTCTATCAGGAAGTGAAGGCCAATCCGAACGTGAAGTTCGTCAAGTCGAAGGTGGCCCGCATCTCCGAGGACAAGAACGGCGATCCGCGCCTGTGGGGCGTGAATACCGAAGGCTACAAGCGCTATTCCGAACCGCATGACCTGGTGGTGTTGGCGGTCGGGATGGAGCCCTCGGTGAAGGGGGTCGACATTCCCGCCGAGGTGATGGCCGACTCCTCCGGCTTCATCATGGCCGACCCGGCCAACGCCGGCATCTTCGGCGCCGGCTGCGCCACCAATGCCCTGGACGTGAACCGTGCCGTGCAGAGCGCCACCGCCGCCGCCCTGCGCGCGGTCCAGGTCGTCAACAAAGTTGCCCGTGCGGAGGCTTGATCAACATGGCTGATACTAAAACCGCTGCATACATCTGCAAGGGCTGCGAGCTGGGCAGCCGCCTCGACACCGCCGCACTGGCCAAGGTGGCCGCCAAGGAAGGCAAGATGAACTTGGTGCGCGAGCACGATTTCCTGTGTTCCGCCGACGGCGTGGCGATGATCCGGAACGACATCGACAACGAAGGCGTCACCCATGTCGCCCTCTGCGCCTGCTCGCGCCGGGCCAAGACCGAGGCATTCAATTTCCAAACCGTGGCGGTGAGCCGCGGCAACCTGCGCGAAGGCGTGATCTGGATCCGTCCCGACAGCGACGAGGCGCGCGAGACCACCCAGGAGATGGCCGAGGACTACGTCCGCATGGCCTGCGCTGAGGTCAAGGCCATGCAGGCGCCCAAGGGCAACCCCAACACCGGCGTGAGCAAGACCCTGCTGGTGGTTGGTGGCGGCGTATCCGGCATGACCTCCGCCCTGGAGGCCTCGAAGGCCGGCTACAAGGTGGTGCTGGTGGAAAAAACCGGCGCGCTCGGTGGCTGGGCCGCCTGCCTGTGGAAACGGGTGCCCAATCGCGAACCCTTCAAGGCGCCGATGGACAACGGCGTGGCCGATCTCATCGCCCAGATCGAGGCCGATGCCAACATCAAGGTCTATCTCAATGCGGTGGTCAGCAAGACCGCCGGCGCGCCCGGTCGCTTCAAGGTCGATATCGCCGTCGAGAGCGGCCCGACCGTCACCGAGGACATTGGCGCCATCATCCAGGCCACCGGTTTCGAGCTCTATGACGCGAGCAAGATCGCCGGATTCGGCTATGACAATGCCAAGGTGATCGACCAGGCCGGCCTCGAGGCCCTCGCCCGCGCCGCCAACGGCGGCGTGATCAAGCGCGCCGACGGCAAGGAAGTGAAATCCGTGGTGTTCGTGCAGTGCGCCGGCCAGCGCGACGCCAGCAAAGAGCATCTGGAATACTGCTCCGGCCATTGTTGCGCCACCAGCGTCAAGCAGGCCATGTACTTCAAGGACGCCAATCCGGATGTAGACACCCTGGTGCTCTACACCGATCTGCGCATGCCAGGCAACAACGAAGACTTCTATCGCGCCGCCCAGAACAAGGGCGTGATCTTCTCCAAGGGCGTGGTGTCGCGGGTCGAATCCAGCGGCGACGGCTGCCGGGTGAACTTCAAGGACCTGATCCTCGATGAGGAGACCGCCGCCGAAGCCGATCTGGTGGTGCTTGCCACCGGCATGGTGCCCACCACCGGCCCGGACCTCGACCAGCTCGCCGAGGCCAACCGGCTCGCCGAGGGCGGAGACGAGGCCGCCAAGGCGCAGGTCATCCAGATGAAGGCCAAGTCGGTGCTCAACCTGGACTACCGCCAGGGACCGGACATGCCGCAATTCAAGCATGGCTTCAACGACAGCCACTTCATCTGCTTCCCCTACGAGACTCGCCGCACCGCCATCTATGCGGCCGGCCCGGTGCGTCGCCCGATGGACATCGCCCAGACCATGGAAGACGCCACCGGCGCGGCCATGAAGGCGATCCAGGCCATGGAGAACGCCGGCCTAGGCCGCGCCGCCCACCCGCGTGCCGGCGACCTATCCTTCCCGACCGCCCGTCTCGAGGGGTGCACCCAGTGCAAGCGCTGCACGGTGGAGTGCCCGTTTGGCGCCATCGATGAGGACGAGAAGCGCTTCCCGCTGTTCAATGAATCGCGCTGCCGCCGTTGCGGCACCTGCATGGGCGCCTGCCCGGTGCGCGTGATCTCGTTCGAGAACTACTCGGTGAATACGGTGGGCGCGCAGATCAAGGCCGTCGACATCCCCGACGAGTTCTCCGAGAAGCCGCGCGTGCTGATCCTCGCCTGCGAGAACGACGCCTACCCGGCACTCGACATGGCCGGCATGAACCGTCTGGAGTACGACCCCTTCGTGCGCATCATCCCGGTGCGCTGCCTCGGTTCGGTCAACACCATTTGGATCACCGATGCGCTGAACTCCGGCTATGACGGCGTCATGCTGATGGGCTGCAAGCACGGCGAGCAATACCAGTGCCACTTCGTCAAGGGCTCCGAGCTGGGCCGTTACCGTATGTCCAAGGTGTACGACACCCTCAAGGGCATGAACCTGGAGACCGAGCGCCTGATGGATCTCGAAGTCGCCATCACCGATATCGAGACTCTGCCACAGAAGATCAACGAATACGCCGCGAAGATCGTCGAAATGGGCATGTCCCCGTTCAAGGGTCTGTAAGAGGAGATCAGCATGAGCGATATGAATCAGCAGATGGCGGCCAAGTACCGAAACAACTTCCTCAAGGAGATCGAGGAACAGGCCGAGATGGGCGAATGGGTCAAGATGTGCATGCAGTGCGGCGTATGTTCCGGCTCTTGCCCGACCAACTTCCACCCTGGCTGGGACCATCCGCCCCAGGAGATCTTCATGATGATCCGCGCCGGCAAGCGCGACGAAGTGCTCAATTCAAACTCCATGTGGAATTGCGTCTCGTGCTACAACTGCTACGTGCGCTGCCCGCGCAAGGTGCCGATCACCCACATCATGCATGGCATTGCCGAGTACGCGTACCGCATCGGCCGCGCCCCAAAAAACCAGCCCACCCTGCACCTTTCCCAGACCTTCTGGAACAACGCCACCAAGACCGGCCGCGTCAATGAAGTCCAGCTCACCCAGAGCCTGTACTTCAAGAACGGCATCGGCGACGGCATCAAGCAGGCCCTGGCGATGCAGGACGTCGCCCTGGGACTCGTCAAGGCCGGCCGACTCAACCCCCTCGAAGCCTTGGGCATGGGCCACAAGTGCAAGGACATCAAGGGTATCCACGCCATGCTGGCCAAGGCACGCGAACTGGAAGCCAAGCGCAAGGGCCGCGCGGCCTAAGGAGAGAATGAAGATGGCTAAGAAAGAATATGCGTTCTACCCCGGCTGCTCGTCGCAGAAGGGCGCATCCGCATCCAACTACCTCACGTCGGTGGAGTCCATGTGCAAGACCCTGGACATCAAGATCACCGAGATTCCCGACTGGAACTGCTGCGGCGCATCGATCAGCTATGCCGAGGCCGGTGAGCTACCACGCCACGTCATGAATGCCCGCAACTTTGCCCTGGCCGAGCAGAATCTGCCTGGCCAGGACATCGTCGCCACCTGCGCCGCATGCTGGTTGGGCGCGCGTGAATCCAAGGAGCGTCTGGAACACAACTCCGTGCTCATGGCCGACACCCAGGAAGCCCTCAAGGAGGCCGGTCTCAACATCAAGGTCATCCCCGAGGTGCGCCACATGGTCGAGGTGCTGATCGAGGACCTCGGTTACGGCGAACTGGCCAGCCATGTGAAGAAACCGCTCGAAGGCATGAAATTCGCTGGCTACGTCGGCTGCCAGACGAACCGTCCGTTCGGCATCTCCGGCGAGTCGTTCGAGAACCCGATGTACCTCGACAAACTGATCGAGACCGTAGGTGGCGAGGCGGTGAAGTACGACCAGAAGGTGACCTGCTGCGGCGGCGCGCTCGCCTTCTCCGAGCCGGACAAGGCCCAGGCCCAGATCAAGGACATCATCGAGGCCGCCTACGATTCCGGCGCCGAGATGCTGGTCACCCCCTGCCCGCTGTGCCAGGCCAACACCGAGGTCTATCAGGGCCAGATCAACAAGAAGTACGGCACCAAGTTCAATCTTCCAGTGCTGTACTACTCGCAGCTGATGGTGCTGGCCTACGGTGGTTCTGCCAAGGATGCCGGCCTCAATGGCCAGGTCATCAAGGCGCGCAAACTGGAAGAATTCGCATCCAAGTAAAGCCTGGATCAAACGGGAAATAGAAACGGAGGCAGCGGCCTCCGTTTTGATTTGTGCGCCAAGATGGGTCGCGGCGTGGCGGGGTCCAGAGTTGCTTTTGCAAGGTCTGTCGGTATAATCGAATTCTTTCGGGGTGTAGCGCAGCCCGGTAGCGCGCTTGCTTTGGGAGCAAGATGTCGGAGGTTCGAATCCTCTCACCCCGACCAGCGTTACCGGATAAAACCTCAACCCGATGCCCGCGGGACTGCCCGTAGCTCAATCGGATAGAGCACCAGCCTTCTAAGCTGGGGGTTACAGGTTCGATCCCTGTCGGGCAGACCAGATCAATGGCGGTGGTAGCTCAGTTGGTAGAGCACTGGATTGTGGCTCCAGGTGTCGTGGGTTCGATCCCCATCCATCGCCCCATTTTCACGTCGGGCGCTTCGTCCCAATCCATTTCATTGCGGCTGAAACCGCGCTTCAGCGCGACCGCGATCCGGTTCCATCCGCAGCCCGCGCATCATGGATTCAACCCGGATTTTCCATGAGGACACGTGAGGATGGCGAGGCGATTTCGGAGCGGATTTTGGCGCCCCCCGAGGGGGACAAGAAAACTCGGGATGGCCCTTCGTTTTCTTGAGAAGACGGGCGACGCGCCCATCGCCATGCCAGGGCGATGCGCACGGACTCGAAACCGCCCGAAAACGGCCGCCCGCGCGCGTGTAGGCCGTCAGGCCGCCGAATGGACAATCCGGGTTCAAGTCGTTCCCAGACCGATGCATGAAAATGGCGCCCTCGACAGGAATCGAACCTGTAACTGGCCCTTAGGAGGGGCCCGTTATATCCATTTAACTACAAGGGCAGGGGGGCGCGATTTTACCCCAATCGAGTGCCGCGTTCCGAATCAACCTAACAGGCTGTTGAAAAACGCCGCGAGGCTGGCCCGATGCAAGGCGCACGGCGCGCAGCGACCGAGAAAACGAGCGAAGCGCGTTTCAGCGAAGGCCAACCTTCAGGTCATGCCGGGGCTCCATCTCAAATCGATCGGCGAGGGCGCGCAAACGAAGTTTTAGCTTGCGCTGAAACTTCGTTTGGCGAAGGCTCACAGCGGCGCAGCCGATGAAGCTACGCGGCCGGAGCCAACACCGCGCAACAGATTATTCGAGGCGCCCCTCCGCTCTGTGGTTGAACTGAGGTTTTCAGAATCAATTCAGGACAATGCGCCGGCCCTCGCCAGTCAGTAACGCCATCGATATTCATGGCCTCGTGCAGTTTGCCCCGAACGTTCCATCTCGCACCGCAGGATGCGCCATTCGGCATGATCGATCTGGCCATCGGCCAGGAAGATGCGCTCCAGCTGATGCACACGATCGGCGGGCCGATGAGGTGGCCCATGACGGTAGGCGGTGACTGGGACGTGGTATGGGCGTAGGTCGTGTCCACGGTAGGGGTATACGACGGTTCGATATTCCAGCATCTGCGCAGGTGCGCTGTGCTGTACATGCAGGCGCCATTCGAAGCCGCCCCCTGCCTGGACCGGCACGGCCGCAAACAGGGCTTCAGCGCACATCAATGTCGCCGTAATACTCGAAAGACGAAAGTTTTTCATGACGCACTCCTTTGACTGAGGTGACCACGCCATGACGTCTATGGCGTGGTAGAGCTCAGGCTATGCGTCGCATGTAAGGATGGGGTGAGCGGCGGGTTTCAGTGTGTAATGGGATGTTACAAAGACAGGGGGGCGTCAATCCAGCCAGCGGATCAGGTAATAAAGGCGAAAACCCTCCGAAGACCTCGATGGACCGCTGGCCAGGGCGGCATGGTAGCCTTCGGCAGGTCGTGCGGCAGAACGCGCCGCAGCCTCATCCCTATGCACTACAACGCAGTTTTCCGGAAACCGTTTGCGCGATTTCCCGGAGGGGCTGTAGATGACCACCGCCTGCGTGGCAACGACCTGCGACTCGGGATCTCCGACCAGGCTGGTGATCGTTTCCGCCATCAGTTGAGCTTCTTGCCGCCGGGCATGAAATTCAGCCGGTCCATGGCGGGCGGCGAGTCGGCATAGAATGGACGCTCGTTCCGCGAAAGACCCAGGGTCTCGGCCAGTTCGGCCTCACGCGCAGCGATCAAGCCCAGGCACATGCGCACATTCTCCACGGTGGCCTCGGACAACGGGCTGGGCTGTCCATCTCGAGGCGCACAATCGCGCACTACCGAAGTCAGGGTCTTGCGCATCGCACGCATGATTTGCTGCTCTTTGCTCAGGGCATCCTTGCCCACCTCGTCCTGTTCCACGGCTTGACTCCAATTGATCGAAGCACGATTGTATTCCGCCAGGAAATGTGGTCAACCGCACGGATAAAATGGGTTTGTCAGGCCTCCGTTGGCCACCCCAACTGACCCACTTTTGACCGGTCAAACGGCTCCAGGCAGGACGATCGGATTATCCGGCTGCTGAAAAACGTCGCGAGGGTGATCCGATCCCAGGCGCACGGAGCACAGCGACCGAGAAAACGAGCCAAGCGAGTTTCAGCGCAGGCTGACATCGGCGCAGCCATCGAGCTGCGCGGCCGAAGCCAACACCGCGCAACGCAGCGATGCGCCCGCGCAGCAATTTATTCAGCGTTTCCTGAAAGACCCGTCTTGTCCCGCATCGGGCAAACGCACTACAAGCGGCATCCCCGCATAAGCCCTGCATCTTTCGTTAGAATGCGCACTCCATGCGCGCCCGCGATTGCAGCGCGGTGACGTTCATCCAGGTTTCAGGGTCTTCCTTCGTGCTTACCGTATCCAATCTCACCATGCAGTTCGGGGCCAAGCCCCTGTTCGAAAACGTGTCCGTCAAGTTCGGGGACGGTAATCGCTACGGCCTGATCGGTGCCAACGGTTGCGGCAAGTCGACCTTCATGAAGATCCTCTCCGGCGTGCTGGAGCCCTCCGCCGGCAACGTTTCCAAGGATCCGCACGAGCGCATGGCCTATCTGCGCCAGGACCAGTTCGCCTACGAAGACATGCGCGTGCTCGATGTGGTGATGATGGGCCATGAGGAGATGTGGGCCTGCATGCAGGAGAAGGACGCCATCTACATGAACCCGGAGGCGAGCGAGGACGACTACATGCGCGCCGCCGAACTGGAGACCAAGTTCGGCGAGCTGGGCGGCTATGACGCCGAGGCGCGGGCCGGCGAACTGCTGCTCGGGGTCGACATCCCGGTGGACAAGCACAACGGACCGATGCGCGAGGTGGCCCCCGGCTGGAAGCTGCGCGTGCTGCTCTGCCAGGCCCTGTTCGCCGCCCCCGACATCCTGCTGCTCGACGAGCCGACCAACAACCTCGACATCAACACCATCCGCTGGCTGGAGAACGTGCTCAACGAGCGCGACTCCACCATGATCATCATCTCGCACGACCGCCATTTCCTGAATCAGGTATGCACCCACATGGCGGACCTCGATTACCAGACCCTGCGCGTCTATCCCGGCAACTACGACGACTACATGGAGGCTTCCACCCTGGCGCGCGAGCGCCAGCAGGCGGCCAACGCCAAGGCCAAGGAGCGGGTGGCGGAATTGCAGGAGTTCGTGCGCCGCTTCTCGGCCAACAAGTCCAAGGCGCGCCAGGCCACCAGCCGCCTGAAGCTGATCGACAAGATCAAGCCGGAGGACATCAAGCCCTCGTCGCGCCAGTATCCCTGGATCCGCTTCGAATACGACGACAAGGACAAGCTGCATCGTCTCGCCTGCGAAGTGGAAAGACTCAGCTTCGGCTATGCGCCGGACGTGTCGGTGATCCGCGATCTGAGCTTCAATGTCGCCGCCGGCGACAAGGTGGCCATCATCGGCGAGAATGGGGTGGGCAAGACCACCCTGTTGCGCCTGCTGATGGGCGAGCTGACGCCCCAGACGGGGCAGCTGAAATGGGCCGAAAAGGCCCGGCTGGGGTACTTCGCCCAGGATCATGCCGCCGATTTCGCCGACGACGTGCCGCTCACCGAATGGATCACCGGCTGGGTGCGCGCCGGCGGCTACGATGGCAACGACGTCGAGACCCTGATCCGCGGCACACTCGGCCGACTGCTGTTTTCGGGCGACGAGGCGAAGAAATCGGTGAAGGTGATCTCCGGCGGCGAGCAGGGCCGCATGCTGTTCGGCAAGCTGATGCTGCTGCGCACCAATGTGCTGCTCATGGACGAGCCCACCAACCACCTCGACATGGAATCGATCGAGTCGCTCAACACCGCGCTCGACAAGTACACCGGCACCCTGGTGTTCGTGTCGCACGACCGCGAGTTCGTGTCCTCGCTGGCCAACAAGATCATCGAGCTCAAGCTGGATGGCTCGCATGTGGTCTACGATGGCAGTTACGAGGAGTACCTTGCCAGCCAGGGTCTGAATTGATGCCGGGCTGGATGCAGTAACGCCCATTCGTTTCGGAGTTCAAGTCATGCCCGCGATACCGCGCCGAATCCAGTCGTCCCTGGCCGCCCTGATCGCATTGTCCGGCCTGACCGGCTGCGTCCACGACAGTGCCAGCTATGCCATGGACGAGGCACGCGACCGGGTCATCACCCTGCAGCGCAGCCAGACCTGGTTTTGGGACAAACGCGCGCAAGTCGCGGTGCAGGTGCTCGGCAAGCCGGCCTGCATCGGCGGCGGCGAGATCGATGCGGTGCCGCTCGATGCGGAGATGGAGCTGTTCCGGCCGCCGGAGATCTATGCCGAGCCCCTGCACATCCTGCGCGTCGAGAACGACTACTGGGCGATCAGCACCCAAAGTTGCCGCATCCAGAAGTTCGCCGAACCGCCGGAGGATCTCGGCGTGCGGGTGGGCGTGTTCCGCCAGGAGCAGGGCGCGCTGCGCTTCGAGCCGGAAGGCGGGGAAGGCGGCTAGGTCGTGACCCTCGCGCCGTCCGGCGCGCCCGCGACCATCGTCCGGGTCGCCCTCGACGCACCCGTCGACACGCTGTTCGACTACCTGGCGCCCGGAGCCACGGTGGCGGACATCGGCCGTCGGGTGCGGGTACCGTTCGGTCGTGGCGAACGCACCGGGGTCGTCGTCGACGTGACCGGCGCGTCCGAACTGGCGCCGGAACGCCTGCGCACGGTGCGTTTCATCGACCGGACCTTGCCAGCCTTGCCCGCCGATCTCATCGAGCTGACGCGCTTTGCCGCCGACTACTACCGTCATCCGCTCGGCCCCAGCCTCATCGCCGTGCTGCCGCCGGCCCTGAAACGGGCGACATTCCGGCCGCCGCCGGCGGCGGCCTGGCGCCTTACCCCGGCCGGGGTCGAGCATGCCCGCACCTTGCCGGCACGGGCGCATGCCCAGCGCCGTCTGGCCGAGCGGCTGGCAAGCGGCCCCTGTCCGGCCGGCCTGCTGGCTGGACAGGGCGCACTCCTGCGCGACTGGGCTCGGCGTGGGCTGGTCGAGGCGGCCATCCTGGCCGCCGACCCTGCCGTCGGCCAGGCAAACCTGGCGCTCAACCCCGACCAGGTCGCCGCCGTGGCGGCGGTGCGCGAGGCCCCGCCGGGATTTTCCGCCTGGCTGCTGTTCGGGATCACCGGCAGCGGCAAGACCGAGGTCTACCTGGAGCTGATCGCAGGGGTGCTGGCGGCCGGCATGCAATGCTTGATGCTGGCCCCCGAGATCCATCTCACGCCGCAGCTCGGCGAACGCCTGCGCCAGCGTTTCCCCGGTCGCCACGTCGTCAGCCTGCACAGCGGCATGAGCGATGGCGAGCGGCTCGCCGCCTGGCTCGACGGACTGTCGGGGCGCGCCGACCTGGTGCTCGGCACCCGGCTGGCGGTGTTCGCGCCCCTGCCCCGCCTGGGCCTCATCCTCGTCGACGAGGAACACGATCCCTCGTACAAGCAGATGGACGGGCTGCGCTATTCGGCGCGGGATGTCGCCGTGTGGCGGGCCCGCCAGCGCGGCGTGGCGATCGTGCTCGGCTCCGCCACGCCCGCACTGGAGACCTGGCGCAACGCTGCAAGCGGCCGCTACCGCCGCCTCGACCTGCCCCGGCGCGCGCACGCCGAAGCGGCCTTGCCCGGCATCCGCCTGATCGACACGCGCGTCGATCGTCCGGTGCGTGGCCTCTCTGCGGCGCTCGATCGCGCCCTGGCCGATTGCCTTGCGCGCGGCGAACAGGCGCTGGTGTTCGTCAACCGGCGCGGCTATGCACCCACCCTGTATTGCCAAGGCTGCGGCCACGTCAGCCGTTGCCCGCGCTGCTCGGCCAACCTCATCCTGCACCGGCGCGGTTCGGGCCATGAACTGCGCTGCCATCATTGCGGCCTGGAGAGCCATCCGCCCGAGACCTGCCCGAACTGTGGTGGCCTCGACCTGCGTCCGCTCGGCCAGGGCACCCAGCGCATCGAGGAAACCCTGGCCGAACGCTTCCCCAGCGCCCGCATCCTGCGCATCGACCGCGACACCACCCGGCGCAAGGGGGCATTTGCGGAGATGCGCGCCGCCATCGCCGCGCGCGAGGTGGATATCCTGGTTGGCACCCAGATCGTCGCCAAGGGGCACGACTTTCCCCGCCTCACCCTGGTCGGCGTACTGGGGGCCGACCAGGCCCTGATGGCGGCCGATTTCCGCGCCGGCGAGCGCCTGTTCGCGCAGCTCATGCAAGTCGCGGGTCGCGCCGGGCGCGCCGAACATGTCGGCGAGGTCTGGATCCAGACCGATTTTCCGCGCCACCCGCTGTTCGACGCGGTATGCCGACACGACTATCTGGCTTGGGCCGAGGCCGCGCTCGCCGAGCGACGCGCGGCCGGGTTTCCGCCCTTCGTCCATCAAGCCCTGCTGCGCGCCGAGGCCGACCGGCTGGAGGTCGCCCTGACCTTCCTTGACCATGCCCGCCGCCGGGCGGAGCCGCTCGCCGCCGGGATCGACCTGTTCGACCCGGTACCCGCCCTGCTCACCCGCCTGGCCGACCGCGAACGCGCCCAGTTGCTGGTGCAGTCGACCTCGCGCGCCCGCCTGCAAGGTTTCCTCGCCCCCTGGCTGGCTAACCTGCGCGCCCTGCCGGCGCGCCGCGAGCTGCGCTGGAGCGTGGACGTCGATCCGCTCGAGTTCTAAGCAAAGTCGGCTCGGCTATAATCCGCCGATTCCATCCGGCGTTCCTCCTTTCCATGTCCCAGATTCCATCCCCGCCGTCCTACATCGACCCCAAGGCCCATCTCGTCGAGCTGTTCCGTCAGGCCGTGGCGCGCGTGGCGCCGGGCGCCGGGATTCTGCCGGAGCTGGAGCGGCCGAAGCAGGCGACGCACGGTGACTACGCCTGCAATGCAGCCATGCCGTTGGCCCGGACCTTGAAGCGCAATCCGCGCGAGCTGGCGACCGAGATCGTCGCCGCGTTGCCCGAATCGGAACTCGTGGAGCGGACCGAGATCGCCGGTCCCGGCTTCATCAACGTGTTCTTGCGCACCGCGGCCCGCCATGCCCTGGTCGGTCACATCCTGGCCCGCGGCGTGGACTGGGGCCGCACCGATCTCGGCCAGGGCGAGAAGATCCAGGTCGAGTTCGTCTCCGCCAACCCCACCGGACCCCTGCACGTCGGCCATGGTCGCGGCGCGGCCTATGGCGCGAGCCTTGCCAACTGTCTCGATTTCGCCGGCTATGCCGTCAGCCGCGAGTATTACGTCAACGATGCCGGCCGGCAGATGGACATCCTGGCCCTCTCCACCTGGCTGCGCTATCTCGAGCTGTGTGGTGAATCGACGCCCTTCCCGGTCAACGCCTACCAGGGCGACTACGTCAAGATCATGGCCGAGGGGATCTATGCCCTGCATGGCGAGCGCTACAAGCGCGCTGCCGCCGAAGTGCTCGCCGGCGCGCCGGACCGGGACGAGGCGCCGGAAGAGCACCTAGACTACCTCATCGCCACCGCCCGCCGCCTGCTCGGCCCCGATTACGCCTACGTGCATGGCTACGCACTGGAGGAGCAACTGGGCGACGGCCGCAACGACCTCACCGAGTTCGGCGTCACCTTCGACCACTGGTTTTCGGAGCGCAGCCTGCACGACGCCGGCCTCATCGACCGCGCTGTCGAGGTCCTGGGGAAGCACGGCCATCTTTACGAACAGGACGGGGCGCTCTGGTTCCGTTCCACCGCATTCGGTGACGAGAAGGACCGCGTGGTGCGCCGCGAGAACGGCATCTACACCTATTTCGCGGCCGACATCGCTTACCACCTCAACAAGTTCGAGCGCGGCTTCTCCCGGGTCATCGACGTATGGGGCGCCGACCACCATGGCTACATCGCCCGGGTGAAGGGCGCGCTGAAGGCCGCCGGCGTCGATCCCGATCGCCTCACCGTGGCCCTGGTGCAGTTCGCCGTGCTCTACCGAAACGGCCAGAAGGCCTCCATGTCCACCCGTGCCGGCGAGTATGTCACCCTGCGCCAGCTCCGCAAGGAAGTGGGCAACGATGCCTGCCGCTTCTTCTACGTGTTGCGCAAGTCCGACCAGCACCTCGATTTCGACCTGGACCTGGCCAAGAGCCAGAGCAACGAAAACCCGGTCTATTACATCCAGTATGCCCATGCCCGGGTATCCAGCGTGCTGGCCCAGTGGGGAGGCGATCCGGCCGAGTTGCATGACACGGACCTCGCGCCGCTGACGCATCCGCAGGAGATGGCCCTGCTCAACCGCCTGGCCGAGTTCCCTGACACCTGCGCCGCCGCCGCGCGCGAGATGGCGCCGCATCTCATCGCCTATTACCTCCGCGATTTGGCCGCCGAGCTGCACGGACTCTATGTCGCCTGCCAGTTCCTGGTCGAGGACGAGGCCTTGCGCCTGGCCCGTCTGGCGCTCATCGCCGCCACCCGGCAGACCCTGGCCAATGGCCTGGCCCTGCTCGGTGTGTCCGCCCCGGACAAGATGTAGGCATGGCCGGTCGCCGCGATTACACCCACGCCGGGCGTGAACGGCCGTCCCCCAAGGGCGGCGGGCTGTGGCTGGGCCTGTTGTTCGGGGTGGGTGTGGGGCTGGCCATCGCCGGTGTTCTAATCTGGTATTTCTGGAGCAAACCGAGCGGTTTTCGCGAGTTCGAGTCGGCACCCAGCCTGGAAGCGCCGGCCCGTGTGACGCCGGCCCCGGTGGTTGAAGCGCCGCCGGAACCGCCCGCGCAGCCCCCGGCACCGGAATACACCTTCTACGACATCCTCGCCGGAGAGAAGGCGCCCAAGCCGATCGAGCCGCAGCCGGTGCGCGAGATCTGGTGGCTGCAGGTCGCCGCTCTGCGCGAGGCCGCGGCGGCTGAGGAACTGAAGGCCCGCCTGGCCCTCATCAACCTCGAGTCCGTGGTGCAGCGGATCGAGGTCGGCGGTGTGGTCATGCACCGGGTGCGGGTCGGCCCATTCGCCAGCGAGGCGGCGGCCCACAAGGCACGCGACCAACTGCTGCAGAACAAATTCGAGCCACGCCTGCTCAAAGAACCCGTCAACCCATAAACGAGGTATCCGCCATGTCCCGTATGCGTTCCCTGTTCGCCGCCACCCTGTTCGGCGCTGCCCTGCTGTCTTCGGTCCATGTCCAGGCGCAATCCGCGTTCGAGGCCGGCCGCGATTATCTCGTGCTCTCGCCGGCGCAGAGCGTGGAGCAGAAGGGCAAGATCGAGGTGCTCGAATTCTTCTGGTACCGCTGCCCGCATTGCATGCAGTTTGAACCCGAGCTCGCCGCCTGGCGCAAGAAGCTCGGGCGCGACGTGGTGGTGGTGCGCCAGCCCGCCATCCTCGCCGACCATTGGGAGCCGCTGGCGCGGGTGTATTACACCCTGGAAGCGCTGGGGGCCGCCGACCGCCTGCACGCGGTGGTGTTCGATGCGGTGCAGAACCAGGGTCACAACCTCAACGACCCGGAGACCTTCTTCGACTGGGCCGCCGGCCAGGGTCTGAACCGGAACCGGGTGAAGGACGCCTACCATTCATTCGGCGTTGCATCCAAGGTCAACCGCGCCCGCCAGGTCACCCGCAACTACCGTCTCAACGGCGTACCCGCGGTGGCGGTGAACGGCAAGTACCTCACCTCGGCCTCGTTCACCGGCAGCCACGCCCGCACCCTGGAGGCGGTCGACACCCTGATCGAACAGGAGCGTCGCGCCGGCCGACGCTGACCGGCCCTGGATGCTTCACCCCAGCGGGGCATATCCTGCCCTGCCGGGCCTGCGGTATGATCGGACCATTGCAATCCGCTGTCCGATCATGAACCCGATCCGCGTACTCATCGTCGACGACCACCCTCTCATCCTGCTCGGAGTGAAGCGCGCCCTGGAAGGACACGACGGCTTCACGGTGGTGGGCGAGTGCACCGATCTGGCCAGCACCCGCGCCTGGCTCGCCGCAGGGGGTGAAGCCAACGTGGTCATCCTCGACCGCAGCCTGCCCGACGGCGAGGGCCTGGAACTGGTGCCCCGCCTCAAATCGGCCGGCATGAAGGTGATCGTGCTCACCGTAGAGGACGACGACGAGGAGATCCGCGCCGCCATCGAGACCGGCATCGACGGCTACCTGCTCAAGTCCTCCGACACCGAACAGATCATCCACGCCATCGGCATCGTCCTGCAGGATGCCGGCGCATTCCCGCCCCAGGTCTTGCAGAAGCTGTCCCGGGCCAGTCCGCCGGACCCCATCGCCGCCCTGTCGGCGCGCGAGATCGAGATCGCCGAGTATGTGGCCCAGGGGCTGAGCAACAAGGTGATCGGCGCCCGCCTCAACCTGTCCGACAACACCGTGCGCAATCATCTGGCCAACATCATGCAGAAGCTGGGCTTCCACAACCGCGTCCAGGTCGCCACCCTGATGTTGCAACACCTGAAGCGCAACCGCAGGATCTGAACGCCAGGGTGCCCCGGGGCCGGTTAGAATGTGGCCTCGAACTCAGGAAAACGCCATGGCCCATCTCGACAACGACAGCTTCCTGCGCGCCCTGTTGCGCCAGCCCACCGACTACACGCCGATCTGGCTGATGCGCCAGGCCGGGCGCTATCTGCCCGAGTATTGCGCCACACGGGCGCGTGCCGGCAGCTTTCTCGAACTGTGCAAGTCGCCGGCGCTGGCCACCGAGGTGACCCTGCAGCCGCTCGCGCGGTTCGATCTCGACGCCGCCATCTTGTTTTCGGACATCCTCACCATTCCCGACGCCATGGGTCTGGGCCTCTATTTCGCCGAAGGCGAGGGGCCTCGCTTCGAACGTCCCTTGCGCGAGGAATGGGCGATCCGCGACCTGGCTGCGCCCGACCCACATGACAGGCTGCGCTATGTGATCGACGCGGTGGCGGAGATCCGCCGCGCCCTGGATGGCTCGGTGCCACTGATCGGCTTTTCCGGCAGCCCGTTCACGCTGGCCTGCTACATGGTCGAAGGCCAGGGCAGCGACAGTTATGCCAGCGTGAAGAAGATGCTGTACTGCCGCCCCGACCTGTTCCACCACATCCTCGATGTCACGGCGCGGGCAGTGACCGACTACCTCAACGCCCAGATCGAGGCCGGCGCACAGGCGGTGATGGTGTTCGACTCCTGGGGCGGCATGCTCACCGAGGCGGCCTACATGGAGTTCTCGCTGCCCTACATGGCCCGCATCATGGCAGGACTCCGGCGCGAAAACGAGGGTCGCGTCGTGCCCCGCATCGTGTTCACCAAGGGCGGCGGGCTGTGGCTGGAGGCCATCGCCGGCTGCGGCGCGGATGCGGTCGGCCTCGACTGGAGCATCGACATCGGCGCGGCCCGCCGCCGTGTCGGCCATCGGGTGGCCCTGCAAGGCAACATGGACCCGACCATCCTGCTCGCCACCCCCGAGGCGGTGGCCGCCGAGGCCGGCCGCATCCTCGCCAGCTACGGCCACGGCGGCGGCCACGTGTTCAACCTCGGCCACGGCATCTCGCAATTCACACCGCCCGAAAACGTCGCCGTACTGGTGGACACGGTGAAACGTGTCAGCCGGCAGTATCACGCCAGTTGACGCCCGGGCATGGCGCGCGTCCTGTGGCGCATCACCGACGCCAAGCCGGGGCATGAAAAGCAGACCCTCGGGCTGGCGCAGGCCTTGGGGCGCCACGTCGAGATCGAACGCCATGACCTGCCGGCGCCCGGTCGCGCCGCCGCCCTCTGGCAACTCGCACGCGGCCGTTTCCCGGCCGGCGATGGGCTGCCCGACCCCGACCTGATCCTGGGCGCCGGCCATGCCACCCACCTCGCTCTGCTCGCCGCGCGGCGGGCACGTGGCGGCCGGACCGTCTGCCTGATGCGGCCCAGCTTGCCCGTCGGGCTGTTCGATCTGTGCCTGATTCCCGCCCATGACCGGCCGCCGCCACGCGCCAACGTGATCGTCACCCAGGGCGTGCTCAATGCAGTCGTGCCGTCCGGGCGGCACGATGCCACGCAGGGGCTGATCCTGATCGGTGGCGTGTCCGGCCACTACCGCTGGGACAGCGGCGCTGTCGTCCGCCAGGTGCTCGCCATCGTCCGCCAGACCCCCCACATCCGCTGGCAGCTCACCACCTCGCGCCGCACGCCGGCCGATTTCATCGCCCGCATCGAGGCGGACTGCCCGGACAACCTCCGCCTCGATGCATCCACCCCGCCCGGCTGGCTGGAGTCGGCCTTGGCCGAGGCCGGCACCTGCTGGGTGAGCGAGGACAGTGTATCGATGCTCTACGAGGCGCTCACCGCGGGCTGCGCGGTGGGGCTGTTGCGCCTGCCCGCGCTGCGCGCCGGTCGCGTCGGTGCGGGGGTGAATTCCCTGATCGGCGCCGGCCGGGTAACCCCGTTCGACGCATGGTCGCCCGGCGCGCCGCTCGTGCCGGCTCCCGCGCGCTTCGACGAGGCCGAGCGCTGTGCCCGCCGGATCCTGGACAGCGGATGGCTGGCGTGATGTCCGATCCCGCCGCGCCGCGTCGCCTCACCGTGTTGCAGGCGCTGCCCGCGCTCGAATCGGGCGGGGTCGAGCGCGGCGTCCTGGAGGTGGGACGCGCCCTGGTCGCGGCGGGGCACCGCTCCATCGTCCTCTCGGCGGGCGGGCGGCTGGTGGCGCAACTGGAACGCGAAGGCAGCGAGCATGTGACCCTGGAGATCGGCCGCAAATCGCTTTTGACCTTGCGTCTGGTGCCGCGTCTGCGCCGATTCATGCGCGAAAACCCGGTCGACATCCTGCATGCGCGCTCGCGTCTGCCGGCCTGGGTGTGCTGGCTGGCCTGGCGCGGCATGGACCCGGTCCTCCGGCCGCGATTCGTCACCACGGTGCATGGCCTGTATTCGGTCAACCGCTACAGCGCCATCATGACCCGTGGCGAGCGGGTGATCGCGGTGTCTGAAACGACGCGTGACTACATCCTGACCCATTATCCGGACTGCGATCCCGGCCGCATCGTGGTCATCCCGCGCGGCATCGACCGTGCCGAATACCCCTTCGGCTTCCGTCCCGATGCCGGTTGGCTTTCCGCCTGGCAGCGTCAATACCCGCATCTGGCCGGCTGCCGGCTCATCACCCTGCCGGGCCGGATCACGCGCCTGAAGGGGCACGA